>Ga0206686_1000227_pt1 | contig 16878 bp, 15 predicted proteins | sample M250012015metaG_FD_155447 | JGI IMG/M metagenome (GOLD analysis project Ga0206686, IMG submission 155447) | Ammonia-oxidizing marine archaeal communities from Monterey Bay, California, United States - M2 500m 12015 | ecosystem: Environmental > Aquatic > Marine > Intertidal zone | place: USA... | reverse complement strand
GACTTTCCAGGCCAGCTGCTGGAGTTGGTCCTCCCGGAAGCGCGGGTATGTGAAGCGGAACCAGAAGATGAGGAACGCCACCAGGATGACCTTGCCCAGCAGGATGGCCGGGCCCAGCACGTTAAACAGGTTGCTGGTCGGGTCCAGGCCGGGCACGTACCAGCCCCCTAGGAAGAGGGTGGCGGCCAGGGCCGAAAAGATGCCCGCCGTGGCGAACTCGGCAATGAAGAACAGCAGGAACCGGAGGCCGCTGTACTCGGTGAGGTAGCCGGTCACCAGTTCCGACTCGGCCACCGGCATGTCGAAGGGGGGCTGGGTCAGCTCTGCCTGCACGGCGATGAGGAAGATGGCGAAGCCCAGAAACTGGGTGAGGATGAACGGGTTTCCAATTCCGCCCCATCCGAAGATCTCGCCCGTGGCCTGGGCCATCACGATGTCCTGGACGTTCAGTGTGCCGGCCTGGATGACTACGCCCATCACGGCCAGAACCAGCGGCAGCTCGTAGGCCACCAACTGGCCAGCGGCCCGCAGGGCGCCTAGCAGCGAGTACTTGGACGACGAGGCCCAACCGGCCATGAGGATCCCGATGACCGAGATCGACGACACGGCCAGGGCAAAGAAGATTCCTGTGTCGACGTCGATGAACCACGCGTCTGGTCCAGCTGGGATGACCAGCACCAGCAGGAAGGTCGAGATGAGGACTACGAAGGGTGCCGCCATGAACACCCATCGGTCGGCCTTGCGGGGGAGGATGTCCTCCTTCTGGAGGAACTTGCCTACCTCGGCCAGGAGCTGCAAGGAACCGTACGGCCCGGCCTCCATGGGCCCGAGCCGACTCTGCATGAAGCTCATCATCTTGAACAGGAACAGGTAGACCAGCGTGCCGGCGGGCAACAGCACGGCCAGCAGGCCGACCACGGCTCGGATTCCGGTCTGCTGCCACCAGGCCAACTCAACGGCAAGGGTGAGGGCGCCGTTCACCGGTCGATGTCCCCGAGGATGAAGTACAGGCTGGCCAGGATCGAGATGACGTCCGGGACGTAGGTGCCCTCCAGCAGCCACGGCGTGATGGAGATGTTGTTGAACGAGGCCGACCGGATCTTTACCCGGTAGGGAACCAGGTCGCCCTTGGAGACTACGTAGTAGCCCATCACGCCCAGCGGGTTCTCGGTCTCCACGTAGGCTTCGCCGGCCGGGACCTTGATGATGCGGGGCACCTTGGCCATGACCGGACCGGAGGGTATGCCGTCCAGCAGCTGGTCGACCATGTCGCAGGCCTCGCGGACCTCCTGCAGGCGCACCCAGTAGCGGGCGAACGAGTCGCCGTCCGGATGCGTCCAGACCTTCCAGTCCAGTTGGTCGTGGACCAGGCCGATGCCGCCGTCACGGCGGAGGTCCCAATCCACACCGCTTGCTCGAATGTTGGCCCCCGAAAGCCCGTAGGCCAGACCCACGTCAGCCGGGATGACACCGATTCCCCGGGTCCGGGCCTGGAAGATCTCGTTGCCGGTGACGAGGTCCTCCATCTCGTTACAGAACGTGCGGATGCGGCCCAGCACACTCTTCGTCTCCTCGGTCCAACCCTTGGGGAGGTCGTCTTTGAGGCCGCCGATGCGATCGAAGTTGGGGTGGAAGCGGCCGCCGGTGACCGCCTCGATCTGGTTGAGTACGAACTCGCGGTCGCGGAAGGCGAAAAACACCGGGGTGACGGCGCCCAGCTGCACGCCCATGTCGCCCAGGAACAGGACCACGTTGGCGATCCGGGACAGTTCGAACAGGACGGTGCGGATCCACTGGGCCCGCGGCGGTGCCTCGACGTCCATGAGCCGCTCAGCGGCCAGGATGAACGGCACCTCGTTGGCGAAACTGCCCAGCCAGTCGATGCGGTTGACCAGAGTCGTCACCTGCGGGTATGTACGGACCTCGGCCAACTTCTCGTAGCCGCGGTGCATGTAGCCCATGATCGGCTCGGCCCGTATCACACGCTCGCCGTCCAGTTTGACGACGACCCGCAGCGTGCCGTGGGTGGCCGGGTGCTGGGGACCGATGTTGAGCGTCATGCCCTCGGTCTCGATCTCGACGTTGACCCGTGCATCACTGGCCTGGCCGGTGATGTAGGCGAGTTGGCGGGTGTCGTCCACAGCGGTCACGACCCGTCCCCCTCGTCCTCGTCTTCGTCACCGTCATCGCCGGGCATTAGCTCCACGTCGACGATGCCCGGCCAGGGTTTCACCCGTCGGGCCAACAGCGGATAGTCCTTACGCAGGGGATTTCCCTCGAAGTGGGATGGCAGGTAAAGGTGCACCTGGTTTGGGTGACCCCGAAACGAGATGCCGAACATCTCCCAGGCCTCTCGCTCGTGCCAGTTAGCACCCGGGTACACCGGGACCCAGGAGTCGGCCTCGGGGTGGTCGTCGACCAGATCGGCCTTGACGGTGATACCGAGGTGGCTCACCGGATCGTGGACCCGGGCTAGAAGCTGGAATCGGGTGCCTCCCCCGGCCAGGCCCCACTCCATCTCGGCGTCCGCTTCGGCGTCGCCGGGCTCCTGGTCGACCTGGGCGTCCATGTCGCGCCCGTAGGGCGAGGGCTGCCAGTCGATTGCCGACAGGAAGTTGAAGTAGGACATGGCGCATCGGTCCCGGAGCGTTCGGGCGGCGTCCACCCAGGCTCCTGCGTCGACGCGTGCCCACACGTCGACCCCGGGGGCCACGTGGTGCTCGACTAGACCTTCGCCCAGGGCGTCGCCCAGGGCGGCCACCAGAGCGTCGCGGCGCTCGTCGACGGGGGGGGCCTCTATGGCCTCGTCCCCGTCTGGGACGGGGGTATCGGTGTCAGGAGACGACAATGGGATCACCGGTCCAGCGCTCGGTCATGTCCTCGGTGGCGATGCGCTCCTGGAGCAGCACGATTCCTTCCAGCAGGGCCTCAGGGCGAGGCGGACAGCCGGGCACGTAGACGTCGACGGGCACGATCTGGTCCACGCCCTTGGTCACCGAGTAACTGTCCCAGTAAGGGCCGCCACAGTTCGCACAGGAGCCCATGGAGATCACGTACTTGGGCTCTGGCATCTGCTCGTAGAGGCGACGGACGGACGGTGCCATCTTGTCAGTCACCGTGCCCGACACGACCAGCAAGTCGGCCTGTCGCGGGCTGGCCGGAAACGGGATCACGCCCAGGCGCATGACGTCGTAGCGGGGTGAGGCGAAGGCGGCCCCCATTTCGATGGCGCAGCAGGCCAGGCCCCACTGGTAGACCCACAGCGAGTACTTCCGGCTGACGTTGAGCAACTTGGTCAGCGGCTTTGGCAGCTTGCCGCTCTCAACCAGACCCATGGTCGTCCTCCCCGCCTGCCCGGTCGCTCAGATCCACCGCAGCAGGCGCTTGCGCCAGGCGTAGAACAGCCCGAGGGCCAGGATGAAGATGAAGATGGCCATCTCGACCAGTCCAAACACGCCGTAGACCTCGAGGCGGGTGGCCCACGGGAAGATGAAGACGGCCTCCACGTCGAACAGGACGAACATCAGCGCGAACACGTAGTAGCGGATGTTCGACTGGCTCCACAGGTCCCCGTAGGGGTCTACCCCGGACTCGTAGGTGATCGTCTTCTGCGGGGTCTCCCGGGACGGACGTAGGAGGCTGCCCAGGCCCAGGAACGCCGAAACCAGCAGCACGGCGAGGCCTCCGAACACGACCACCACCAGCCAACTGCGGAGGAATTCGGACACGGGCGGAGAACCTAACGACTCGGTGGGGCGGGCGACGACGGATGGAACGGCCGGGCCAGCGTCCCGGGCAGACTATCGGGCGAGCCGGCGTTCCCGAATGCCCGATTGGCGCCGGTGGAGCGGGTCGCGACGGGGGTGGCCACGGCTCAGCCACCCACCAGGACGGGCACTGCTTGGCGTGCTAGGTCGAGCAACGGGGCCGGGAGGAGGCCGATGAAGAGCACCCCTGCACAGGCCACGCCGACCACCACCCGGGCTCCCGGAGGCACGACGTGCGGGGGAACCTCATCGGTCTTCGGGTCCTGCAGGTACATGGCCACCAGGATCCGGAGGTAAACGAAGGCAGCCACTGCGGCGGCCACCATGGCCACCATGGCCACCCAGTAGGACCGACCGTCTACCGCGGCGGCCAGCACCCCCAGCTTGGCCACGAAACCCCCGGTGAACGGCACCCCCGCCTGACCCAGCAGCAGGACAGTGAACGCTCCGGCTAGGACCGGTTGGCGGCGAGCCAGCCCCCGGTAGGCCTCCAGGCCGTGTCCGCCGTCGCCGGCACCGCCCACCGTGGTGACCACGGCGAAGCTCCCGGTGGCCAGCAAGGTGTAGATGACCAGGTAGGCGTAGACGGCGGCGGTTCCCCGTGGGCTGGCCGCCTGCACACCGAGCAACAGGAAGCCGGTGTGGGCGATCGAGGAGTAGGCCAGCATCCGTTTGACGTCGGTCTGAAGGACAGCCACCCAGGCCCCCACCACCACGCTGGCCCCGGCTAGGACGGCCACGGCGGGCCGCCAGTCCGAAGCGTGGGTTCCGAGGGTCACCACCAGGACACGGACCATGGCGGTGAAGCCAGCCGCCTTTACGCCGGCCGCCATCCAAGCCACCACGGGGCTGGGTGCCCCTTGGTAGACGTCGGGCGTCCAGGCGTGGAATGGCACGGCCGCCACCTTGAAGGCCAGGCCAACCAGGAGCAGGGCGATCCCGGCCAGCAGCATCCCGTCGTCGAGCAGCACGGTTCCGGCCAGGTAGCCACTGATCCGGGCCAGGCGGGTCGAGCCGGTAGCGCCGTAGACGAGCGCCATGCCGTACAAGAGGAAGGCCGACGCGAACGCCCCGAGGATGAAGTACTTGAGCGATGCCTCCTGGGACTCGAAGCGCCGCAGGTGTAGGGCGGCCAGTACGTAAACGGCGATGGACAGGATCTCCAGGCCGAGGAAGAGGACGATGAGGTCGTCGGCCGAGACCATGACCACGCCGCCGGCCGCCGACAGCATCAACAGCACGTAAAGCTCGACGCCTGGCAGATCCTCCCGCTCTAGGTATGGGCGAGCCAGCAGCGCGGTGGCCAGCACGGCCAGGGCCAGGGCGGCGGTTACCAGCACTGTGGACCCATCGACAGCCACCGTGCCACTGAGTAGGGAGCGTGGACCACCATCGCGAACGGCGACCCACGACGGAGGGGTGGTGGCCAAGACAGCCAGGCCGACGGCCACCGTCCAGGCTTGAGGCAGGTACCCGGGCAGACGCCGCACCAGCGAGGCCACGGTCAGCAGGAGAAGGCCACCAACGGCGAGAAGCAGCACAGGAGCCAGGGCCCACCACAAAACCTCCGGGGTGGTTACCGACGCCATCAGTGATCGTCCCCTACGGCGTCGCCGTGGTCGTCGCCGTGGTCGTCGCTGTGACCGTCGCTGTGACCATCAGAGTCTCCAACGTGGTCGCCGCCGGCCTCCACGTCGGCGCCGAATCGGCTGGTCGGCTCGGTGAAGCCCTCTACGTGGGCTTCGACGTGGGCCACCAGGGCATCCACGGCGGGCTCCATGCGCTCGATGACTGGCTTCGGATAGACGCCCATACCCACGATCAGGACCAGGAGCGGAGCCAGCACCAGGCCCTCCCTGAGCCGCAGGTCGGAGACGGAGGCGTTATCACCCTCCGCCGGCCCGTGGAACACCCTCTGGTAAGCCCACAGAAGGTAGAGAGCAGCCAGGATCACCCCACCGGCGGCCGCCACGGCCCACCACCGGTGGGCGTTGAAAGCACCCACCAGGATTAGGAACTCGCCGACGAAGCCGTTCAGGCCTGGCAGGCCGATCGAGGAGAGCATGACGACAGTGAAGACGGCAGCCAAGATCGGTGCCGACTTCTGGAGGCCACCCAGTTCGTCGATCCGGCGGGTGTGGCGCCTCTCGTAAACCATCCCGACTAGCAGGAACAGGGCTCCGGTGGAGACGCCGTGGTTCACCATCTGAAGCAGGCTGCCCTCGAGGCCCTCGGTGTTCAGCGAGAAGGTGCCCAGCACGATGAAGCCCAGGTGAGCTACAGAGGAGTAGGCCACCAGGCGCTTCAGGTCGCGCTGCATGGTGGCCACCACGGCGCCGTACACAATGCCCACAACGCCGAGGGTTAGGAAGACCGGAGCGAAGTAATGCGACGCCTCGGGGAACAGGTACAGACCGAATCGCAGGAACCCGTAGGTGCCCAACTTGAGCAGCACCCCGGCCAGGATCACCGATCCGGCGGTCGGGGCCTCGGTGTGGGCATCAGGCAGCCAGGTGTGGAGCGGGAAGATCGGGACCTTCACGGCGAAGGCCAGAGCGAAGGACAGGAACACCCACCGGGCGGTGGTCGTCTCCAGGCTCTGGGCCTCGGCCAGGGCCACCAGGTCGAAGGTCAGGTCGCCGCCCGTGGCGTCGGCGTGCAGGAAGGCCAGGGCCAGGATGCCGACCAGCATGAAAGCAGACCCGGCCATCGTGTACAGGAAGAACTTGGTCGCCGCGTAGGCCCGGTTGCCGTGCCCCCACCGTCCAATGAGGAAATACATCGGTACCAGGACCACCTCGAAGCAGAGGAAGAAGATCACTAGGTCCAGGGCCATGAACACACCCATCACCCCGGCCTCCAGTAGCAGTAGCCAGGCGTAGTAGGCCCGGTCGTCGTGGCCGGGATCCACTGCCAGGAGGGCGATGGGGAATAGCACGCCGGTCAGGACGACCAGGAACAACGAGATCCCGTCGACGGCCAGCAGCCACTGGATGCCCAGGTCGGGAATCCAGTCCCTCCGGGAAACGAACTGCAGATCGGCACCGTGCCCGGTGTCGAAGGCAGTCAGCAGCCACACGGCCATGGCACCTACCACCGCCGAGGTGGCCACGGCCACCAACTTGAGCAACTCGGGTCGGCGACGCGGAAGGATGGCCACTATCAGGGCACCCACCGCCGGGGTGAGTACCAGTGCGGGGAGGACGGCGAATGGAACTCCGGAGGCAGTAGCCAGGACTGACATCAGAACGAGGACCTCGACAGGAACCAGGCGACCAGTCCCACCGCCCCGACGCCGATGCCGACGGCGTAGGTGCGGACCAGGCCGTTGTGGAAGCGCCTGAGCAGGCCCGCCTCCTTCCTAACCAGGGTGGCCACTCCGTCTACTGCGCCGTCCACCACGGCCTCGTCGAACCTCGCTACGGCCTCGAAACCGGCCCGGCCTAGCCCGCCCATAAAGCGGGACACGGCTCGGTCGAGGCGCCAGGCGTCGGCCAGGACCGGTTGTTCAAACAACCGGTGGTCAACCCGCCGGGCCGCGTAGGCAGCCACGGCCACGCCGATCCCGACCACCCCGCCCAGGACCGCCACTACGGCCAGTATCCACAGGGTCCCGGCGCCGATCGTCAGGTGGACCTCGTTGTGGAACAGCGTCGGCTCCAGCCAGTGCTCCAGGCGCTTGGTAGTGGACGAGAACGGCAGCTGTACCAACCCTCCGACCATGCTGAGGGCAGCCAGGACTACTAGCGGGAGAGTCATGGAACGCGGCGACTCGTGTGGGTGGTGCTCGGCTCGGACGGCCACCTCGGCGGGCAGCGCATCGGCCACCGGACCCACGTCGGGCGCCGCCTCCAAGGCGAGGCCGGATGGCTCCGGGCGCGCGTCGGCGGCGGTCCGTAGAGTGGCCTGCTCGGCCCGGGCGACGGCCAAAGCCTGTTCGGCGGCCTCGAGGCCCTCGGCCGGCTGACCGTTGTCGGTCTCGGCAGCCACCGTCTGCTCGGCCGCTTCGACGGTGGCGTCGGCGTCGGCTAGGCGGGCCTCCCAGGCGGCCTCCACCTCAGCAGGTCGGGGATCGGCAAATCGGCCTCGGCCGAAGAAGGTCAGGACCACCTGACGGGTCATGTAGAAGGCGGTCAGTACAGCAGTGACCAGGCCCACCGCCCACAGCAGTGGGCTCTCGTTCCAGGCGAAGGCCAGAATCTCGTCCTTGGACCAGAAGCCGGCGAACGGCGGCACACCGGCGATGGCCAGCCAGCCGACCACGAAGGTGCCTGCGGTGACCGGCATGAAGCGCCGCAAACCTCCGTAGTGGGCCATGTCCTGGTCGCCGTTCATCCCGTGGATGACCGAACCAGACCCCAGGAAGAGGAGGGCCTTGAAGAAGGCGTGGGTAACCATGTGGAACACGGCAGCCACGTACGCCCCGCAGCCCACGGCTAGGAACATGTAGCCCAGCTGGCTGATGGTGGAGTACGCCAGCACCTTTTTAATGTCGCGCTGGGCGACGGCGATGGTCGCCGCGAACAGCGCCGTCCCGGCCCCCGTCCAGGCGATCAGGGTGGGAACCCAGTCGGCGGCGTCAGCGATGATCGGATTGACCCGGGTGAGCAGGTAGATGCCCGAGGTGACCATGGTGGCGGCGTGGATCAGTGCCGAGACGGGTGTCGGACCGGCCATAGCGTCGGGCAGCCACAGGTACAGCGGGAACTGGGCCGACTTGCCGATGGCCCCCACGAAGAGCATCACGGCAATGACCGTCGCTGTCGAGGTAGCTACCGTGCCAGCCGCCGTGGTGTCCAGGACGTCCACGTAGGCGATCGACCCGAACGTGAAAAAGGTGAGGAAGATGGCGACCATGAATCCCCAATCGCCGATCCGGTTCGTCACGAACGCCTTCTTGCCCGCTGTGGCGTTGGCCTCGTCGGTAAACCAGAAGGAGATCAGCAGGTAGGAGCAGGCACCGACCCCTTCCCACCCCAGGAAAGTGAGAAGCAGGTTGTCGCCTAGCACCAGAACCAGCATGGAGAAGGCGAATAGGTTGAGGTAGGCGAAGAACCGGCGGTACCCGTCGTCGCCGTGCATGTAACCAATCGAGTAGAGGTGGATGAGCGCCCCCACGCCGGTGATGAAAAGGCACATGGTGACCGACAGCGGATCCACCAGGAACCCGGCATCGACCTGGAGGTCGCCGGCCGGCACCCACTCGAACAGCGTGGTCACCCACCGGCGGTCATCAGACGGTCGGCCCACCAGGGCCAGGAACACCCCCAGGGTGGCGACAAAGGAACTGGCCATGCACCCGGTGGCCAGCCAGCCTGCAATGGGCTCGCGTAGGCGACGACCCCCGAAGGTCAGGACCAGGAACCCGGCCAGCGGGAGGGCTGGGACCAGCCACACTGCGTCCAACACGTCCCTATCCCCCCAACACCGAGAGGTCGTCAGCTGTGGCTCCCTGTCGACGGCGTGTGATGGCCACGATGATGGCCAGGCCGACCACCACCTCAGCAGCCGCCACGACCAGCACGAAGAACACGGCCAGCTGCCCGCTTAGGTCGCGCAGGTCAGCGCCCAAGCTGACGAACGTGAGGTTCACGGCGTTGAGCATCAGTTCCACGCACATGAACATGACCAGTGGGTTGCGCCGGGTGAGGAGACCGACGGCCCCCATTGTGAAGAGGACGGCTGCCAGAGTCAGGTACCAGGAGGTGGTGACGACCATCAGGCGGCCCCCTCCCCCTCGTCCGGTGCCTCGTGGATCCCGTCCTTCGGCTCCGCGGCGCCGGGCACCGAGCCGTCTTCGCCTGCAGTCTCGTCGTTACCCACCGACCCGTCGTCAACCATTGAGGCCACGGCCACCACTGGCAGGGGCTGGAGCGGACCGCGGAGCCGACGGGCCAACACGACCGCTCCTACCACGGCCACCGTCAGGAGAAGGGCCGTAAGCTCCACGGCGAACACGTGGTCGGTGAACAGGGCCTCACCGAGTCGTCGGGTGTTGTCGTCGGCACCACCCAACGGGGCGTCGGCGGCCCGAGCTCAGGTCGGGCCGTCCACCGAGACGAGTAGCACCGTCAAAAGCAGGCCCAGCAGGGAAGCCCCGATCAGGGCAGCGATCGGTCGCTGGCCGACAATAGGTTCCACGCCTAGGTCCTCAGCCCGGTCAACGCCCAACAGCATGATCACGAACAGGAACAGAATGACCACCGCCCCGGCGTAGACGATGACCTGCACGGCGGCCAGGAAGGTGGCGTCCTGCAGCACGAATAGAACGGCCACTCCGAAGAGGGTCTGGACCAGAAACAGGGCGGCGTGTACCGGGTTGCGTGCTGCCAGCACCCCCCCGGCGCCGGTCAGGATGATGCCTGCGCTGATCAGAAAGACGGTGGCGTCCATCAGGACCCTCCCCCGTCTACCGGAGACTCGGCGGACTCAGTTGGCTCAACGGGCTCGGCGGCCCGAACGCCGTAGCCGAGTTCTCCCGACCAGGCCACCCGGCCCTGGTAGGTGGAGTCGCCGCTCGGAGCGGTGGCTCGCATCCAACCCGAAGTGTGCTCGTCATCGCCGGGTCGCCAGTCCTCCCAGGGAAGGTGGTTCGGCTGCCCGGTCTCGGCATCCACCAGTAACTCGTCCCTGGTGTAGACGGCGTCGGCCCGGGTAGTGAACGAAAACTCGAAGAGATTGGTTTCGGTGATCGCCTCGGTCGGGCAGGCCTCTACACACAGGTCGCAGTGGATACAACGCAGGTAGTTGATCTCATAAACGAAGCCGTACCGTTCGCCAGGCGAAACCGGGGCGTCCTCCGGGTTGTCGGCACCCCGGACGTAGATGCATTGGGCGGGACACACCCCGGCGCACAACTCGCACCCGATGCACTTCTCCATGCCGTCCTCGTACCGGTTCAGCACGTGGCGACCGTGGAAGCGGACCGGCTTGTCCCTCTTCTCCTTCGGGTACGGGGTGGTGACTCGCTTCTCGAACATCTTTCGGAAGGTGACGGCGAAGCCGCGGAAGTAGCCCATCAGGCGTCCACCCCCTCGTCCTCGGCCCCGGCCCCGGCCCCGGCCAAGCGATCAGCCCGGGCCTTGTCGACCGCCCCTGACAACATCGCCGCCGCGACCACCATTACGGCCACCCCGCCCAGGACCACGACGAGAATGGGCCAACCGCGGTCCCGGGCCACGTTCAGCGTGGCGATAAGCAGGAACCATCCCAGTGAAACTGGGATGAGCACCTTCCACCCCAGGTCCATCAACTGGTCGTACCGGAAGCGGGGCAGGGTGGCCCGCAGCCACACGAAGCCGAACAGAAAGGCAAAGACCTTGAGGCCGAACCACAGGATCGGCCACACCCATCCCAGGGTGTCGGTCAGGATCGGACCTGCCGGCCCCCCGAGGAAAAGGGTGACAGCGATGGCCGACATGGTGATCACGTTCATGAACTCGGCCAAGAAGAACAAAGCGAAGCGAAGCGAGCTGTACTCAGTATGGAACCCGCCGACCAGCTCCTGTTCGGCCTCTACCAGGTCGAACGGAGGCCGGTTCAGCTCAGCCGTTCCCGCTACTAGGAACACCAGGAAAGGCACCACGCCGGTCGCCAGGACGTTCCAGTGACCTGCCACCTGCCCGGCCACGATGTCGTGGGTAGATAGCGATCCTGAGGTCAGGAAGACGGAGGCAATGGCCAGCCCGAGGGCCGCCTCGTAGCTGATCATCTGGGCCGAGGCCCGTACCGAGCCCAGCAATGGGTACTTGGAGCCCGAGGACCAACCGGCCAGCATCACGCCGTATACGGCGATCGACGAGAGGGCAAGGAAGAAAAGCACGCCGACCGGCGGGTCGGCCACCTGGAGGTACGTCCGCTCCCCGAACAAGGTGACGGTGCCGTCACCGGAGAAGTCACCCCCGACAGGGACGATGGCAAACACCAGGAAGGCCGGGATCAGTGAGAGGTAGGGGGCCAGTTTGAACACGATCCGGTCGGCACGGTCGGGGACCAGGTCCTCTTTGAAGAAGAGCTTGATGCCGTCGGCCAGCGTTTGGAGGATGCCGAACGGCCCGGCCACCGACGGGCCGATTCGGTTGTGCATGTCAGCCACGAGCTTGCGCTCGAACCAGATCATCAGCATCACCGACACCAGCAGCAGGACGAAGGCCACGACCACTTTGAGCAGGACGATGCCCACGATGCCTAGGCCCAGGTCCTGGTTGAGGAGCGGGTCAGCGGCTAGCACCAACGGTCCCGAGGGGATGGCATGGCTCATCGACGTCCCACCCGGACCTCTGTGACTGGCAGGGCGGCGTCGACTATCTCGCAGACGTCGACGTTGGGCTGGTTCACATAGAGGTGTACGGCGCCCTTGGCCACGCCGTCGGCGGCGGTGACTGCCACCTGAACGGTTCCCTTCGGACCGATCAGGTCGACAACCTCCCCTTCGGCCACGCCGTACCGGGCGAGATCCGTGGGCTCCAAGGCCGCCCGGGTCCCCGGCGCCAGGCCGGCCAGCGACGGGCTGTGGCCAACCAGCACGCCGGTGTCATACATCGAGCGGCTGGCCACCAGCCGCAGCCCGTATGCATCGCGTCCCGCTACGTCTGTCGGGGCAGGGCGTTCCAGCTCCGACCCACCGGTGACCAGCAGGCCCTCCCGGGTGTGGGCGACTAGGGCCGCGGGCGAGAGGCCAGCGTGGACGACCGACACGGCGGCCAGCTCGGCCCATATGTCGTCCGTCGACGCAAAGCCCAGGTCGGCACCCAGCCGGTCGGCTAGCTCGGCGGCCACCATCCAGTCGGGGCGCGACGTGCCGGGTGGAGTGACCTTGCGCGACACCACGCTGACCCGACCTTCCAGGTTGGTGAAGCTGCCGTCCACCTCGGTGGGGGCGGCCGCCGGCAGCACCACGTCGGCTCGAGCCACCGTGGGAGTAGCGAAGAGGTCGACAGCGACCACGGTGCCCGCCCCGTCCAGAGCCCGGCGGGCCAGGTCCCGATCCGGCACGTCGGCTAGCAGGTCAGCACCCAGCAGAACCAGAACGTCGACCTGGCCAGCGGCCGCGGCGTTCAGCGTGGCCAGAGTGTCACGACCGCGCTCGGCGGGCACCCGGTCCCAGTGGTCGACGAAGCGGTGAGCCTCGGCGATGGTGGAACGCCCGGGCAGCATCCCGGGGGCCAGACCCATGTCCAGGGCACCGTGCACATTGCCCCGACGCAGCAACGAAAGGAAGGCCGAGTCCGGCAGGTTGTCGTACAGACCGAGGGCGGCGTCGACCACCGGGCCGGAAGCCTCGGCCAGCGAGGGGCGGCCAAGCAGCACGGTCACCGGGCCCCGGGCAGCAGCCAGGGTGGCCCCGGCGTCACGCAATTCGTCGGTTGACAGGCCGACCACGCCAGCCGGCGAGCCCTCGCCGAACAGGCTCCGGACGACGGCGGGCGCCTCCCCAGGCAGGACTCGAAGGGAATGCGCGGCGTGGTCGCTCAACCCGGTCCGACGGGGAGTGAGTTCAATGAGGGTGGCCCCGTCGTAGACCACAGCATGACGGAGCCGCAGGTACAGCGCCCCCAACTCCTCTTTGGGGTCCGGGCCGAGCAGCACGATGGTTCCGCCGGGGGTGCAGGCCCGGTCGATGGTGGCCCGGGGAAGGCCGAGCACCACCTCGGCCGGCAGGCCGTCACCCAGTTGAGCGTCCACATGATCAGTCCCCAGGACGCCCTTGGCCAGCTTGGCCCAGGCGTACTGCGACTCGTTGGTCATCCGGGCTCCGCCCACCACGGCGATCCGGTCGGCGGAGGCCGCCCGCAGCGCTCCGGCGACCGCCGTGAGCGCCTCGCCCCATGGCGCGGCCACCAGCTGGTCGCCGTCCAGCGTCCGGTTCCCAAGGGCGTCGCCCCGAAGGAGCGGACCGACCAGGCGGTCCTCGTGGTCATAGGCCTCGAAGACGAACCGTTCCTTGTCCGACAGCCAGCCCCAGTTCACGGCGTCGGCGTCCACCCCCTGGAACCGCAGCACGCGGTCGCGTGACGACTGCACAGCGATCCGGCTGCCCACGCTGTCCAGGGTGCTGGTGGACTCGACCTCCTCGAGATCCCACGGTCGGGCCTTGAACCGGTACGGGGCCGCGGTCAGGGCACCGACGGGGCAGATCTGCACCGTGTTGCCGCTGAAGTAGGAGGAGAAGGGCTGTTCGGGAAAGGTGTTGATCTGGGTCTGGCCGCCCCGGTCCATGAAGTGGATGAGTTGGTCGCCGGCCACCTCGCCGGCGAACCGGGTACACCGGTCGCAGAGAATGCAGCGCTCACGGTCCAGGTGGACGTTGTCGTTGACGGGGATGGGCTTCTCGAAGTGGCGCTTCTCCTCGACGAAGCGGCTCTCTCCGGGGCCGAAGGCCATGGTTTGGTCCTGGAGCGGGCACTCCCCACCCTTGTCGCAGACTGGGCAGTCCAACGGGTGGTTGACGAGGAGGAACTCCAGCACCCCATCCTGGGCCTTGCGGGTTCGGTCGGAATCGGTTTCCACCGTCATGCCTGGGGTACACCCGACGACGCAGGAGGGTTGTAGCGTCGGACCCCGCCCGGTGTCCACCTCAACTAGGCACATGCGGCACATTCCGACGGGCCTCAGCCGGCTGTGGTGGCAGAAGCGCGGGATGTAGGTCCCAGCTCGCTCGCAGGCGTTGATGAGCAGTTCTCCCGGTTCGGCCACCACCGTCCGGCCGTCGACGGTGATCTCCACGCCGGAAGCGTCCCCAGTCGGGCTCACAACCCCGCCCCCGGATCGGCAGCGACCACCGGGATGGTGTCGCTCCGTGTGATGCGGGCCTCAAACTCGTGGCGGAACCGCCGGATGGTGGACACGATGGGGGCTACCGCTGACGGCCCCAGTGGGCAGATGGTGGTCTGGAGGGGTGGGAACGGCACCGCTTCGAGGTTCTCGGCGGCGAACGAGGCCACCGGATACGGACCGGGGCTGATGTTGTCACCCACGTCCAACAGGAGATCGATGTCGGCAGGGCGACCGTGGCCGTCCAGGATGCGGAGGAGGACTTTCTCCGCCCATCCCGTGCCCTCGCGGCACGGTGAGCACTTGCCGCACGACTCCCGGGCGAAGAACCGAACCATCCGGTGGCAGGCCCGCACGGCGTCGGTGGTCTCGTCCATCACGATGATGGCCCCTGACCCGAGCATGGACCCGGCCTGGCCTACGTCGCGGGCCTCCAGGGGTAGGTCTAGGTGCTCCTCGAAGAACCAGGGGGCCGACCCGCCTCCCGGGATGAACATCTTGAGCTGCTTGCCGTCTCGGATGCCCCGGCAGTAGGCCTCACCGTAGATGAGGTCGCGGAATGTGGTGATGCCGTGCTCGACCTCGTACACACCGGGCCGTTCCACGTGCCCTGACACGGTGAATAGGCGGGTGCCGGGCGAAGCCTCGGACCCGTACTTCCGGTAGGCGCCGGCCCCGTGGCGGAGAATCCACGGCACGTTGGCCAGGGTCTCCACGTTGTTCACGATGGTCGGTTTCCCGTAGAGGCCAATGGCCGCCGGGAAATACGGGGGCTTGATGCGGGGCATCCCCCGGTTGCCCTCCAGGCTCTCGATAAGCGCCGTCTCCTCGCCCACGATGTAGGCGCCGGCCCCCCAGTGGAGGGTGACGTCCACCGAGAAGGCACTGCCCAGCACGCTGCGGCCCACGTAGCCCGCGGCATACGCCTCGTTCAACGCGGTGGCAATTCGCTCCTGGGCCAAGGCCATCTCGCCTCGCACGTACAGGAAGCACTGGGACAACCCGAGCGCGTAGCAAGCGATGAGACACCCCTCGATCAGCTGGTGGGGGTCGCGCTCCATGAGTAGCCGGTCCTTGTAGGTACCGGGCTCGCTCTCATCACCATTGACCACCAGGTAGCGGGGCCACACGCCCTCAGGGCAAAAGCCCCACTTGACACCTGCCGGGAACCCGGCGCCGCCTCGTCCTAGCAGGGTGGCGTCGCGGACCTCGGCGTGGACGTCGGCCGGGCGCATGCCTAGAGCAGCCCGGAGGCCCTCGTAGCCGCCGGTGGCCAGCGACCGCTCCAAGGTGAAGGAGTCCTCGTGACCGAACCGCGAGGTGACGATCTTCGGCCCGTCGTTGTCGACGTATCCCGCGGCGTGGGGGACGTAGGTAGAGGGCATGATCACTCGGCCTCGTCAGCGAGGAGCCAGGCCGGAGGCCCGTCAACCTGCTCAGGAGGCACGATGCCGGCCCGCCGGTCGTCCGGGATGTGCTGGCGAACCCGGGCCAGAGTCCCGTGGACCGGCAAGTCGCCGTCGTCCCCCGCTGCGCCGCGGGGAAGCGGGCTGCGACCCGCCCGGAGGTCGGCTACCACCTCATCCAGGGTGTCGATATCGGCCCGATGGAAGTAGCGGTGGTTCACGGTGAAGCACGGCGCCTCGGAGCAGGCAGCCACGCACTCCACATCCTCCACGGTGAACAGGCCATCGTCGCTGGTTCCGCCGGCCTTAACCCCGAGGGACCCCTCCGCGTGGTGGAGCAGTTCCTCGCCCCCCAGAAGTTGACACGACACGTTGGTGCAGACGCCGACCAGATACCTGCCTACGGGATGGAACTTGAACATTTCGTAGAAGCTGCCGGTCCCCAGGACCTCGGCTGCCGTGGTTCCGGTCATCTCGGCGATCTCGACCATGGCCGCCGGGGTGACCCACCCCTCCTGCTCCTGGGCCAAGTGGAGCAGCGGGATGACCGCCGACCGGGGACGCGGGTAACGGTCGATGACTTCGCGAGCCGTCCGCTCGTTCGCCGGATCGAAGTAACTCACCGGTCCACCTCACCCATGATGGGGTCGACCGACGAGATCACGGCCACGCCGTCAGCGATCAGGCCCCCCTCCATGAGGTGGGGCAGTGTCTGGAGGTTGACGAAACTCGGACCCCGGATGTGCATCCGGTACGGCTTCGGTCCACCGTCCGACACCAGGTAGCAGCCCACTTCTCCACGGGGGGATTCCACGGCAGCGTAGGTTTCGCCCTCGGGAACGTGGAAGCCCTCGGTGAAAATTTTGAAGTGGTGGATCAGGGCCTCCATCGACTCGTCGATGCGGGACCGAGGCGGCGGGGTGACCTTCTTG
>Ga0206686_1000211_pt1 | contig 17890 bp, 17 predicted proteins | sample M250012015metaG_FD_155447 | JGI IMG/M metagenome (GOLD analysis project Ga0206686, IMG submission 155447) | Ammonia-oxidizing marine archaeal communities from Monterey Bay, California, United States - M2 500m 12015 | ecosystem: Environmental > Aquatic > Marine > Intertidal zone | place: USA... | reverse complement strand
AAAAACAAATAATCCTGTATAAGAAAAAAATAATAGGCCTATGCCGGCTAATGTTGGGCTCAATATATTTTCTAAATCATATGCTATTCTTGAATACGCTAAAGCTTTTCCATATTGCTCGTCATCATCGAGAATGTCTGGAATGACAGCTTGGAACACGGGTTTAAAACCAGCAGAAAAAAGGTTTAGAAGGAAAATAAGTAAATAAATATGCCATATTTCAGATACAAAAGGCATTAACAGAACAATTAAAGCTCTCAAGAGATCCATCGAAATCATAAATGTTTTTCGTGATAATCGATGAACAATTCCCCCAATAATTGGGGCAAAAAACACATAAGCAACCATTTTGAAGGCTAAAGCAATGCCCAGGACCCTTCCAGCTTCGCCACCAGCCATATTATAGGCTAACAAGGCCAATGCAATTGTAGATAAGCCTGTGCCCACTAAAGCAATAATTTGAGCTGCAAATAACTTAGTAAAAGATAAATTGGATAATGGGTTAGTGGTCATAAATTGATTAAATGATATTCAGAGTTTAGGAGTGTTTTTAACCATTGATTTAAGAATGTTGACTTGACTAGTTTATTTTTAGTATTAGAGTTGTTGAGTATTTTTTTTGAAATCCCACTTTTCATATTAATTTCATGACCCGGTTCATAATTAATATCGTAAATCTCAAGTAGCTTGGCATCCAAGTATATCTTCATACGAAATTGGTGAGGCGTGTTATAAACATTTTTATGTTCACCTATGACTCCTTCTTCAATTCTCATTGAGCAGTGTAAAGTGTATTTTGATATATTTTCAATAAAGACGAAGACTGACGGTAAATTATTATTTAACTTTAGAATGTAATGGTAGGCTCCATAATTTTTTATAGTGCTTGGTTTTATCCCGGCAGGCTTTAGAACTAACTTATGAAAAATATGATAGTTGTCTTCATAAACAGTTTGGAGTCGGTCTGCTAAATAAATAGGATTTTCATTCGTTTTTATAAAACTTTTACTGTTTTTAATTATCACTTAAATATTCACTTCAAGAATTTCTATTATTATTCCATAATATAATCAAATCTAATTTATTGAAAGGAGGATAACACTATGACGATAGCCCTTTATTGTGTTGTGTTTGGTTTGCTAATTCCTTTAGTTCTTGCAAGCATTTCGAAGAAAAACAGTGATGTTCACTATAGCAATGAGTCACCAAGAGATCATATAACCCAACTCAGTGGAAAAGCAAAGAATGCTTATAATGCAGAACAAAATCATTACGAAACCTTTCCTATGTTTGCAATAGCTGTTGTAGTGGCTCATTGGTTAAATCATGACCAGTCAATAATTGACTTATTAGCTATTACTTTCATTATTGCTAGAGTCTTACATGCAACATTTTATATAACTAATAATGGATCCTTAAGAAGTTTATCTTTCATGATTGGGTTAGCTTGCACCATTGGATTATTTTTTGCTGGATAGTGCTCAGTCATCTTTTTTTAAAAAATGATTCCGATAATGTCTTAGTTCATAGATTGAGTCATAAACGTCATCTCTAGCTTGATGATTGGACTGTTTAACATAGGATTTTGCAATATCTGGAGCCCACAACTGAGAAGTTATCTTAATTGATGTCACATCAAGATTACGGTATTGAAAATGATCCTCTAATCTAGGCATTAATCGAGCAAGAAAACGTCTATCTTGGCATATCGAATTACCACACATTGGAGCCTCTTTCTTATTTGTCAATTTTTCAAGAAAATCGAGTGTTTGGGACTCTGCTTCCTCAATTGTGGTTTTAGAATATTGAACTCGTTCAAGCAGACCAGATTCAGAATGTGTTCTCTTATTCCAATCATCCATGTTAGCTAAAGTTTCATCTTCTTGATGTATAGCAAGATTTGGACCTTCTGCAATTATTTCTAGATTAGAATCAGTAACCACTGTTGCAATTTCTATAATGGTGTCATTTTGTGTATCAAGACCAGTCATTTCAAGGTCAATCCAGATTAATCTTTTCGATGAGGCAGCCATATAAAATGATTCTAACAGAGTTATAAATGTATAATCATGAAACTTTGATTAAACAATATGACAATTTAGCATTGATCACAGAATTGCATGGCAATCGAGGGTTATTATGGAATGATGTCATTGGCTTTATTCCCTTTATAACAAAAAAACAACACCAAGGATTAGTCGTTGGAGACTTTGCAAACTATCAACAACTTGATGAAAATTCAGTTGTTATAGAAAGAATTAAACAACCATTTAATGAAATGGAGCGCCTTAATAAAAGAGGTGTAAAACAAAGCATTGTCAACAATCTAACTCAGATAATTTTAGTGGTTTCGCCAGAACCTAAACCTAATTATTTATTGATTGATAAATTTATCCTCATTTCAGAACTTATGAAATGCCAACTAACCATTGTATTAAATAAAATAGACTTATCAGTTACGAAGATTGAACATGAACTGAATCTATACACTGGTTTAGGATATGAGCTTATTAAGATCTCTGCAAAAACAAAAATCAATGAAATAAACTTGATAAGAAAACTCCAAGATCATCGGTCAGTTTTAGTGGGCCAATCTGGAGTGGGAAAATCAACAATAACTAATTTACTGTTGTCATCAGATAAAATTAAAACAAGATCACTTTCAACTAAATCAAAAAAAGGCAAGCACACCACCACCGCCACAAAAATTCACCTCTTAAATATGAGCACCTTTTTAACTGACACACCAGGCATAGAAAACCTTCACCCTAACATTCATTCAATTAGTGATATTCAAAAAGGATTTGTGGAAATATATAAGGACAACTTTAAATGTAAATACCGTGACTGTTCTCATTTAAATGAACCCTCATGCCAAGTTAAAGAAAACGTCAGTTTGAATAAAATTTCAGAACAACGCTACGAGAACTATAAAAAATTAATAAGCACTTATCTCTAATTTAACCGTCTATAGGATTTCTATTATTAAGAGCTTGGATTAATGTGTTTGAGTCAACATACTCTAATTCACCGCCCATAGGCACACCATAAGCAATTCTAGAAGACTTAATGTTTTCAGATTCAACCAGTGAAGCAATATAAGCAACGGTAGCCTCCCCTTCAACTGTTGGGCTAACTGCCAGAATGACCTCTCTAACATTACTTTGTTGTAAAAAGTTAATGAGAAGATCAATTTTAAGCTCTTCTGGACCGATCCCATCAATTGGTGATAGGCGCCCCATCAGAACAAAATATTTTCCCTTGAATTCCATAGTATTTTCAATAGCAATCAAATCAGCTGGTGTTTCAACAATACATATAATTCCACTATCTCTGTTGTCATCTGTGCATATACCGCAGGTTTGTTCTTCTGTGTACATTCTGCATTGATCACACTCCTTAATTGATTGAAATGACTTCTGAATCGAATCAGCAAGAAATTGGGCTTTATTGTCGTTTTCCTTTAGTAAATAAAAAACAATTCTTTGGGCACTTTTAATTCCAATACCTGGTAACTGCTTAAAGGCTTCAATTAAATCTTGAAGAACTGGGCTATAGCTTTTCATTACCCGTCTTCAATGGTGGCATCAAACATATCCATGTATTCTTGTAGATTAGGATCAGATTTAATACGCGATTGATTCATAATTTTTTGTTCCTCTGTAGCTTCTGACTTCTTTTTTGCTAATGTTGTCCCATTAGTTTTTGATACTTGAATATTAACTTTAGAAATATTCGCATAATAATTTAACAAGTAGTCATTTAAAGTTATAACAGCTCTATTTATGAGGTGATGTTCATTTTCAGGATCGATATATAATTTCAAAGTCTCATCTTTTAAGTCACCGAACATACAATGAGAAACCAATTGCTTAACGGTGCCTGTAAGGTTCATCCTTGAGACATCTGTAGTCCATTGCTTAGGGTTCAGCATTTTTCCATTTTTTTCTTTTGCGTTTGTTTCTTTAGTATTTTTTTTAACTGCTGTAGTTGACGTATTAATGTTTGGTTGATTATCAGTCGGTTTAACAGGACTATTCATTGATTTTGATCCACTTGGTTGGAATGCAAACATTCTAAGAATTGCCATAGTAAAGCCTTCTTTAGTGGTTGGGGCAATATTGATATCTCTTTTAGAGGTTATAGCCATTTGGTAAATCAATTGAATCAATTCTGGGGAATAAGTTTCAGCAAAATTCTCAATTAATGGATTGTTATCATTGGAGTTAGTTTTTTCACTAGAACCTATGACCTGATGAAAAGCAATTGATTGGGTTAGTGAAGCAATGGTATCCAATAAATCAGAATAATCTGGGTATAGTTGATCGACTGCATCTAAAGCTTCTATCAGGCTGTTTTTATCTTGTGTTAATACTGATGACAGGATATTTAAAGCGAAGTTAACATCAATGGTACCCAGCATTGTCGAGACTTGTTCTGCCGTTAAATTATAGTCTTCAAAAGCTAAAGCTTGATCCAAAAGACTTAAACCATCTCGCATACTTCCATCTGAAGCTTGGCTAATCATATCGATTGCTTTATCTTCAAATTCAATGCCCTCTTCCTTACAGATCTCTGTCATTCGTTTAGATATATTTTCTTCCGAGATTCTTTTTAAGTTAAACTTCAAACATCTTGATAACACCGTGATTGGTATTTTTTCACTTTCTGTAGTGGCCAGTAGAAACTTCATATGTGGCGGTGGTTCTTCAAGTGTTTTGAGTAAAGCATTAAAGGCATCTTTAGTCAGCTGATGGACCTCATCAATTAAGTAAACTTTATAGCGTCCTGAGGTAGGAGTGTAGTGTATGTTTTCTAGTAATTCTCTAGTATCATCAATCTTTCTTTTGGAGCCGGCATCAACTTCAATAAGATCCATGAAATGGCCCTCATCTATAGCTAGACAGGATTTACATTCACCACAAGGCTCAGAAACCACCCCTTGTTCACAATTTAAGGCTTTAGCAAGCAATCGAGCAATGGTTGTCTTTCCAACGCCTCTGGTGCCAGCAAATAAAAAAGCATGGTGGGCTTTATTTTGCTTAAGTGAATTTTGCAAGGCTTTAACAACATGGTCTTGTCCTGAAACTTCAGAAAAAAACTTAGGTCTCCATTTCCTTGCTAAAACTAAATAACTCATATAAAAATTGTAAAAGATTATCAACAAATATTGATTTAAGATATATTACAACCTTCTACTGTAGATGTAACTATAGAAATGGATGACAAACACGTAAATATACTAATTGTTGGAGCCGGACTTTCTGGAATCGGTGCTGCTTATCATCTAAAAAAAGAATGCCCAAATAAAGAGTACCTCATTCTCGAATCGAGAGACCAATTAGGTGGCACATGGGATCTTTTCAGATACCCAGGTATCAGATCTGATTCTGATATGACCACTATGGGTTTCCGGTTTAAGCCTTGGAAAGGAGAAAAACTTGTCGCTGAAGGAGGAGCTATTCTTGATTATCTTCATGAAATCGCAGATGAAAATAAAATAAAAGAAAAAATTCAATACCACTCGCATGTTGAGTCTGCTGCATGGTCATCCGACATGGCTCAATGGTCCATTAATTATCGAAATAAACTAGATAACTCAAAAAGTGTTTTGACTTGTGATTTCCTATATTTGTGCGTTGGTTATTATGATTATGATCAAGGGTATGAACCTGATTTTAAAGGTAGAGATAACTTTAAAGGTCAGATTATCCACCCTCAAAAATGGCCCAATGATCTAGATTATTCAGGAAAAAGAGTCGTCGTTATTGGAAGTGGCGCTACTGCAGTGACTATTATACCTTCCATGGCTGAAAAAACTGAACATATAACCATGCTTCAACGTTCTCCTACCTATTACATGATTAGACCTAATAAGAATCCATTGGGAAATTTTATAAGAAAGATTACCAATAACACTGTTGCCTATTATGTTATGCGTTGGCAGAACATTAATATGCAATCTTTTTTCTTTAAAAGAGCACGCAAATACCCTCAACGGGTTAAAGATTTCTTAATTGGTTTGGTTAAAGATCATCTCCCAGAAAACTTCGATGTGGATAGACATTTTACACCACCATACAATCCCTGGGATCAGCGTCTTTGCTTAGTTCCAGATGGTGACTTATTCAATGCTATTAATGATGGCAAAGCTTCAGTTGTCACTGATCATATCGAAGAATTCGAAACCGATGGGGTTAAGTTAAAATCAGGTGAAAAATTACAAGCAGACATTATTATTACAGCAACTGGTTTTAATGTTCTGCTGTTTGGTAATATTGATATTAAAGTTGATAATAAAATCATTGATTCTTCTAAATCAATGACTTACAAAGGAATGATGGTAAGTAATGTCCCTAATCTTATTATGACTTTTGGCTATACTAATGCCTCTTGGACTCTTAGAGCAGATCTGACTGCGGAATATGCTTGTCGTCTCTTTAACTATATGGATAAACATGGTTACAAGTATTGCCAACCCACACCTGAGGGTGAAATAGAAATAGATGGTGAATGGTTAGATTTTAATTCTGGTTACGTTATGAGGGTTTTGGAAAAGCTACCTCGTCAAGGAGCAAGAGACCCATGGAGAAACACCCAGAATTATAAGAAAGACGTCCTTCAACTGAGGTACGGACGTATCACAGACAAAGAATTAAAATTCATTTGAAACTAATCTTTTGCTGACAAGCTACTCGCATTCCCAGCTAAATAAAATGCCGGTAAACATAATGCAGCAAGTAACTGGAATGCTAACAGTGTGATTGAGTAAGGATTTTCTACATTATTAGCAATTAAAATATCAGTCATAATTCCAGCTGCAGTTGTGGATAATCCAATGCCAATTAAATTAGTCAAGAATAAATAATAAGCGAGAACTAGAGCTTTGTTTTTTTCTGGTGCAAGTTCTTGGATTGAGGAAGTAATGGGCCCGTATAAACATCCCCATTGAAAAAATCCTAGAAACATCATCGAAAAGAAAATAATCCCTGTGTCATCTGTTAATCGATATAAAAGAATAAAGGGAGTAAAAATTAATAAGCACCAAAAAAGAAACATCTGTCTGCCTTTGCCTGTAACTTTGGTGTAATAATCGCTACCAATCCCTCCAAAAAAAATACCTAAAATCCCACCAGGTAGTCCTATTGTTCCACTAATTATTAGAATTTCAGCTCTATCAAAGCCTTTATCTTCAACTAACCACAGTTGATCGAAAGCCAGTGCCCCGAGAATAAAATGAGCTGCTATGCTGCCGTAAATAGTCATTCTTAGTGGATAACTTTCTTTTATGATAATTCTTAATTCACGAATTGATTCTAAGAATATTTTTTTGGTTATAACGTGTTTAATGGTCTGATTTTTAATGGCATCTTCTCTTTTTGGTGTTTCCTTAAAAAGGAGCATTAAAGCGGCTAAGAAAAAACCCAATACACCCAGTGCATAAAAACAATTTCTCCAACCCCACACAGGGCCAAGAAACCCTGCAATATAAAATGATAAAGTAACTCCCAGGGGCACCGCAAGATAATAGAAACCTGCAACAAAACCCATATTTTTTCTAGGGAAGAGTTCTGATAAAAACGACAATGCTGTAGGAGTTAAAACTGATTCACCTATTCCGATAAATATTCTAGGAAAAAATAACATCCAGAAGTTTTTAGCCATGCCTGATGCTGCAGTTAATAAACTCCAAAGTACAACGCCAAAAGCCATAAATTTAGGCCTATGCACTCTATCGGCTATAGCTCCCATAATTACTCCCATAATTGAGTAAAAAATAATAAAGGCAAGACCGGATAATATTCCATATTGGGTATTGGTTAGCCCAAGGTCAGGGACAATATAATTAGAAAAACTGGACAACAGCTGACGATCTATAAAGTTTAAGACATTCAATAAGGTAAGAAAACCTAAAATGGAATAGCTTTTAGTGCGATTCATTTAATTACGAATTTTAATAGCTATTTTGCCTAAGGCCTCACGATTGGCTAATAATTCAATGGCATGTGCGGTTTTCTCTAATGGGTAGGTTTCTACGACAAAGGGTTTGATTTGATCGTTTTCAAACATTTTAAAAAGGGCTTTAAAATTGTCTGCATTGACTAGTGGTTCTTTTACACAAAAGTTTCCCCAAAAAACTCCAATTATCTGACAACCTTTGAGCAAAGCGAGGTTTAAAGGTATTGAAGGGATGCTCGAAGTAAAGCCAATGACCAAGTATCTACCCTTCCATGCAATAGCTCTGAGTGCTGGCTCACAATAGGCGCCTCCTACAGGATCAAAAATTACATCGACACCTTGGCCTTGCGTTACAGTTTTGATTTTGTTAGAAAACTCTTTTTGAGAGTCTCTATTCATGTTATCTCTCGAATATAGGATGGTTTCATCAGCTCCTTGGGATTGACACAACTCTAATTTTTCATTTGATGATGCTGCTGCAATAACTTTAGCACCCATGGCTTTAGCTACATGAATGGCCGTTAACCCTAAACCACCAGCTGCACCCATAATTAGAACAGATTCACCTTCTTTTAAATCTGCTCTTTGTTTAAAAGCATGGATTGAAGTGCCATAATTTAATGGAAAAATTGACCCTATTATATAATCCATAGTCTCAGGTAGTGGCATAATGTTGTAGGCATTACAGATGGCTTGTTCAGCAAATCCGCCACTGCCTTTAAAACCAATGACACGGTCACCTTCATTCCACATTTTAACCTTGGAGCCTGTAGAGCTTATTACACCAGCAAACTCACCGCCTGGTGAAAAGGGAAATTCAGGTTTGATCTGATAGAGTCCTTGAACGACCAATACATCTGGAAACGCCACACCAGCAGCGTGTACGTCTACAACTACTTCATTATCACCAGGAACTAAATTATCTACTTCATCAACAGTGTGTGAGTTGATTGGACCAAATTTTCTACACAAAAATGCTTTCATAATAATACCTTTGGTTATTTATCAAAATTAACTAATCTGTCTAATCTAAAAGAACCCATCCAAATCTTATCATCAACAGGCAAGGCAACGGTAGGTAGTCCCATAGCCTCTTCACTAAATGAATACACTTTCTGTAATTGAAGATCTTGTGAAGACAAACTGTAGACATTAAACGGCAAAGAACATTGTTCACTGGGGCATGATAAAACGTCTACAGCTTCATGCTCTAAAGACGTTACCCAAATAGAATCATCATGAAGAATAAGATTATCAGGTGAGTTAATTGGAAAATGGGCAATTTCTTTTTGCTCGACTAAATCATAACCTGTAATAGAATCACTCAGATTATTTGCAACATACAATGTATTTCCAGATTTTACTATACCGTTTGGTTGTCCGGCTTTGGTAAACTCAAGTTCTTCAAATTTGTTATGACTCCAGAACAAGACTAGCCCAGTTGCATATTTAAATAAGGCTGCATTCAACCATGCGATTATAGTTATCTCCCTAGGATACATATGAGTTACATAAAAGCTTCCGTCAGTTTCTAATGTAATATCATTAAAATAATATTTTGTGGGAACATTAACACACCCTTTCCATATCAATGACCATTGATCGTCTTTTCTTAATTCAAACAGTTCTATTGTCTCAGTTGGATAATGATTAACCACTGCAAGTTGATAACTGCCATCATCTCTTTTTATTAAATCAATTCCATGCGGTCCAAAAGTGTTTGAGTCTCTTTGGCATTGGGGGTCTCCCCAAACATTCAAGTCCATTATCACAGGTATTTTTTTTATTGATGATGTAGTTAAGTCAAAAATTGAAAAGCTGCCCTCTTGAGGCTCTTCATAAGGTCTAATGCCCCCAAATTCAGATACGATTAATGATTGATTATCAGGAGTAAGTGCTAGATCTTCAGGATTAGAGGCAAGGCAGTACACTGTTAAAACTTGACTGTTACTACAATCTGATAAGTCTTTAAACGGACCAATATAATCTCGGCTAACTGTGAATGCAGATAAAAGAATTAAAAAGACACCGGACAGTGTTGTTGTAAAGACGGGTATATTTTGCAAAATGTATTGGAGAGCTTTTTTTAGTTGTAAGGGAATAATGAGTATTGCTAAAGTCCTTAGAATTAATGCTATACCCAGAATGAAGAGTATTAGTGGTCCCGCTCTATAATTCCAATCAGAGATATTTGTACTTAAATATATTGAGATAATTGCCAGAATAAAGAGCAATAAAGATAATGGAAGCATTAACCTTTTATCCTCTAGGTTATCTATCGCCCAGATCATGATTCTTTTAGCTGGGTAGTGAGCAATACACAATAATCCAAACAAGAAAAAAAGAGTTGCTAAGAAATTATTCAATGATCACTCCTTCTTTAGCTAGTAATCTTCTTTTAGTTGTCCTGCCACCTAAACCAGTGTATCCACCAATTGAGCCATCTGAAGCTATAACTCTATGGCATGGAACTATTATTGGGTTTGGATTTTTACCACAAGCATTAGCAACAGCTCTAAACGCTTTAGGATTTCCTATAGCAATAGCTATCTCTTTATAAGATTTAGTTTCTCCTTTTGGTATTTTTTTTATTTGATTCCAAACATCAATTTGAAAGCTAGTAGGATTCATTTTCTTCATAAAATAAAAGTACCCTAACTTTCATAATGATTCCTTATTAAATAATTGTTTATAATTATATATAAATATTCAGGATAGTTCGATGTCCAATAGATATTGGGTTAATTTGTTGCCTCTATTTATTCTTTACGCACTGCTTGCTACTTTTTTGCTACTTTAAAAATGATTAAATGTTAAAGTTATCTAAATTTATTAAAGGAAGTAGAATTGTCGTTATCTAGAAGAATATTTCTGTCTAAATCAATGCATTTAGCTACAGCCAGTGTTGCAGCTAACTTATTGCCTCTTTCTGGGATAGCTCAAGAAATAATTTACGGCCCTCATACAGAGATTGCACAATTACACTGGAATGAAAATTTTTACGGCCCCAGCCCAGCTGCAATAAAAGCCATGCAAGAATCAGCACTGAAAGGTGCCTATTATCCTGACCCCTTAATAAAAAAGCTTATTGCTATGATTGCTGAACAACATGGTTTAGGAATAGAAAATATTACTGTGAGTGCTGGGTCTACCCAAGCATTAAGTTACCTGGCTCAAGTTAAGTCTAGGGAAAATCCGATTGCTACAACACAACTCGGTTGGGACCTTCACCTTAGTTATGCTCAAAATATTGGTGGTGTTATTGTTCGTGTTGATAACGGAGATAATCTAGAAATCAATCTTGCAGACATTGAAACTATAGCCAATAAAAATATCTCTTCGGTCTCAATAGTTAACCCAAATAATCCAACTGGACTTTTGATCAATGCAGACGAACTCAGAACATCAGTAATCAAGATGAGTAAAAAAGCATTGGTGATAGTTGATGAGGCATACAATGAAATCACAGATGAGCCTGAAGTTAATTCAATGATAAGTCTTGTTAAAGAAGGGCATAATGTCGCAATTTCCCGAACATTTTCTAAAATATATGGGCTAGCTGGCGAACGAGTTGGGTATATCATTGCTCAACCTGATGTTATTGAATCTATTAAGAAAAATGGTGGTGGTGAATTTGCAGTTTCACTAGCAGGTGCAGCTGGTGCGTTAGCATCTTATAATGATGATGAGTTCCTTAAATATTCAAAATCTAAAATTATTGAAGCAAGAGAAATGGTCTACGAGGCAGTTCAGTTAAACGGTTTAACTGCTCTACCCTCTCAAACTAATTTTGTGTTTGTTAATCTTGGTAATATTGATGCCGATGACTTTAGAGATGAAATGTTGAAACGTAAAGTACTCATTAGAGGAAAATATGGAAACTTTAATAATTGGTCAAGAGTGAGTATGGGTAATATTGAAGATGTTCAAAGATACGTTGATGCAATTCCTGAGGTGCTGAATAGCTTAAACAACAAAGTTATTACTTAAACATATTCTCAGCTTCAGGAAAATTATTTAGTAATTGTTTCTGAAGAGTCTGCATACCGGTGATCCAACGGTCATAATCTGCAGTTTTCATTTTTATATAATCAAGTACCTGGGGGTGAGGGGCAATAAGAAATTGGTCTTTTTCAATTGCACTTACAACTTCTCGAGCAACATCGTCTGGCTCCATTATACCGTCCATACCAACCAGTGATCCCACAATATCATGGGCATCTTCTACCATTTTTGTTCTAACACCTTGAGGGCATAAACATGAAACACCAATATCTTTTTCTCCATAAGTTATTTTTAGCCATTCAGCAAAACTAACAGCTGCTGCTTTAGTTACAGAATAACCTGCAGCACCTATTTGGGTGAGAAGTCCTGCAGCTGAAGCGGTGTTGACAAGGTAGCCTCCCTTTTGTTCTAACATTTGTGGAATAACATGTTTTGCTGCAAAAATATGAGACATAACGTTAATATCCCATATGTTCTGCCAATCTGCTTCAGATGTATTAAGAAGCCCTGATTCTCCACCGATCCCAGCGTTAGAGCAAAAAATATCAATACCGCCCATGAGAGTATTTGATTGATCAATAAGACTTATTATTTCCTTTTCTTTAGAAACATCAGTCAAAATATAGGGTGAATTAATTTCTGTTGCTGAATGTTGTAGTGCTTCTTCGTTAATGTCAGCCATAACAACAGACTTCGCACCAGCCTCTATAAAAATTCTTGACATGGACTTGCCTATGCCAAATGCAGCACCTGTGACAACAATTCTTTTACCGTTTACTTCCATAATAATAAACATTCTAATAGAATCTTCATTCATAAACCATGAAAGAGACACATTATGCAAATATCAGATCAAAGCATTGAACTTACCTCGGAAGACAGTCATAAATTAGATGCTTATGTTGTTCATCCCGAAAGAAATAAAAAAGGTAACGTGGTAATCATTCAGGAAATATTTGGCATCACTAAACACATTGAAGATGTTTGCAGACAATATGCAAATGAAGGCTATAGTGCAATTGCTCCAGCACTCTATGATCGTTTCGAAAAAAATATTATCTTAGATTATAAGCAGATTGAAGAAGGTAAATCCTATAAAGAGAAACTCGCAATTAATGACGCAATGAAAGATATTAACGCTGCTATTTTATTTAATGATGGCCCGACTGCAATTATTGGATATTGTTTTGGTGGTATGCTTTCTCATATTGCAGCCTCTGAATTAGAATCAATCTGTGCTGTTAGTTATTACGGAGGTTTTATTGCAGAAAAATATCTCGAAAAAACACCCCAATGCCCAATCATGTATCATTTTGGAGAGCAAGATTTCGCAATACCTATGACTAGTGTGGATTTAATCAGACAGCATTACCCAGAAGCGATTATCCACTCTTATAAGGAAGCAGGACACGGTTTTAATTGTGAAATGAGAAATGATTATCATAAACTATCTGCTAATCTAGCTTTTGAAAGAACCCTTAACTTTTTAAATAAGCATATGGAGACTAATTAATAGAGAATAATTATGAAAAGTTTTAAAGACAAAGTTGCTGTAATAACCGGGGCCGGATCAGGAATAGGACGTTATTTATCAATCCTTTTAGCAAAAGATGGTGCGAATATTGTTGTTTGTGATGTTAATGAAGACACTCTTAATGAAACTATTGAGATGTTAAGTCAATACAATGTATCAGTTTCATCTCATGTATTGGATGTTGCAAACAAAGGAGACATCGAAGCACTTCCTGGAAAAGTTATAGAACACCATGGCAAGATTGATTTGGTCTTTAACAATGCTGGTGTCGCAACCGGAGGACATTTTAAAGACTTGGATGAAGAATATTGGGACTGGGTTATGGGAGTTAATCTTCACGGAGTAGTTAATAGCACTAGAGCATTTATACCCCATATGATTGACAGACCTGAAGCTGCTATAATTAATACCTCTTCAATCTTTGGAATGGTTGCTGCGCCAGGTCATACCGTGTACCACGCAACTAAATTTGCTGTAAGAGGTTTCACTGAAGGCCTTGCCTTGGAAATGGCAGTCACCAATCCAAACCTTCAGATACATTGTGTACACCCAGGTCATATTGGAACTAACATAGCGAGCAGTGCCAAAATGAGCGAAGAAACAATTAATACGGTGATAGAAGAAAGAAATAATTTAAATTTTACTAGAAATAATCCTACTAGTTTGGAGGAAATAGGAATTCAATTTAAAGACGGAGGTATGCACCCAAGCAAAGCAGCAAACATCATTCTAAATGGTGTGAGAAAAAATAAAAGTAGGATTCTTGTAGGGCTTGACGCTAAACTTTTAGATCTTTCGCAGCGCTTATTTCCAAAGCATTATCATAAAACTTGGATTTTATTCATGCCTTTAATGCTCTTGTTTAGAGACAAAAAACCTCTAAAGTCACTTGACTAATTTCTTATATTTAGAAATAAATAAAACGAACCAAATATTTACCATCGTTATAGCATCAACAATTGTTATCTCAATTAGATTTGTTACTCTTTATGTATGAAAAAACTGACCCTAATATCTATACTAGTTTTCTGCTCAAATGGTTGGACATCTAATCATTCTGATTTAGATCCTACTATCAATAAACACCAGTCTGAATTTGAGAATATTGCAATGCAAATCTGGGATCTGGCCGAGGTTGGATATCAAGAATACAAAAGCTCAAAACTTCTACAAGACAGCCTTAAAAACCATGGCTTTAATATTCAAAATAATGTAGCTAATATACCAACTGCATTTATAGCTGAATACGGGTCTGGCAAGCCAGTTATTGCAATTCTTGGGGAGTTTGATGCCCTTCCAGGTGTTGCTCAAAGTGCTTCACCGTTTAAAGAATCATATAAGGATAATCAAGCAGGACATGCATGTGGTCATCATCTCTTTGGTTCAGGCTCAGCCTGGTCATCAGTGGTTATTAAAGATTGGCTTATAGCTAATAACATTAAAGGAACGATAAGGTTTTATGGCACTCCTGCTGAAGAAGGAGGATCAGGAAAAGTCTATATGGTTAGGGCTGGATTATTTAATGATGTTGATGTGGCACTTCATTGGCATCCTGGTAGTGTTAGTCATGCAAGACCTAGAACCTCAAATTCAAACAAATCTGCAAAGTTTAGTTTTAAAGGTATCTCGGCACATGCGGCTAGTGCACCAGAACAAGGTCGTTCAGCACTGGATGGAGTGGAGTCTATGAATATGATGGTCAATCTTATGAGAGAACATATACCCCAGGATTCAAGAATTCATTACGTAATCACTAAAGGAGGGCTTGCTCCTAATGTTATTCCTGATGATGCGCAAGTTTATTATTATGTCAGACACCCAAAAAGAAAGATGGTAGAGAATCTCTTTGAACGAGTGGTTAAAGCTGCAAAAGGAGCAGCAATGGGTACTGGAACTGAGGTCAGCTATGAAGTAATGCATGGTAACTACCCGTTAATGCCCAATGATACGTTACAAAGAATCATGCATGAAAAATTATCAGATCGAGGCGGCATTACCTATTCTTCATCAGAAGTTGAATTTGCAAATGAAATCTTTAAAACATTTTTAAATCCAAGTGCTGAAATAGGAGATCAAAAAAATATTCTACCCTATGAGACTACCCATGGTTATGGATCAACAGATGTGGGTGATATAAGTTGGCTAGTTCCAACTGGTGGCGCAAGAATAGCATCATGGGTTTCTGGTACTCCTGCTCACTCTTGGCAAGCAGTTGCATCTGGTGGCACTACAATTGGTCTTAAAGGAATGAAACTAGCTGTCCAAGTCTTGTCAGAAACAGCAAAGGAAATTTACCTTAACCCTTCTATCTCCATAAAAGCAAAAGAAGAATTATCAATTAATGTTGGCAATGAATTTATATATGTTCCATTGTTAGGCGATAGAGATCCGCCGTTAGACTATAGAAATTAGATAACTAAGATAATCTCAGCTTTATAAAAGAAAAAATAACTAAATAACTTAAACATATTATTAAGATAATTGGACTTAACCAATTAAAGAATTTTTGAGAAATTGGAGTCTTAAAGTCATACCCTTTATATTCTGTGAACTGTTTAAGTTCATTTAGTTGTTCGGAATTAAAATGATCACCAATTTCGCAATTATTTTCTTTAGGAAAAATATAGCATGCTGGGTTTTTCATATTAAACTCCTCATTAGTTAAATCAAAAACAGATGCTTCACTTTGAAGTAAATTTTTCTTTTTGAAGTCCTCATGCCTATAACCAAATAATGATTCATTACAATTGATGCGAGATAAGCCTTCAGACATTATTGAATCCCCTGAGGAAAAAGATATACCCTCGTTTGTTGTAATTAAATCTTTTGATGTAATTTTTTTTATTGCTGGAACTTCTTTAGTCTGAATGAGTTTTGAATGTGAATACATAACAGCTTGAGGACTAAAAGTTTGATTATGGTAGTAATTCTTGTCTTCAAATAATTTGATTAAAATAACAAGTGAAATTAGCAATGGCAGTATATATTTTTTATTTTCAATCTTATCGATAACTTTACTCGACAAAATGATCACAATTGGTAAATAAAGCACATACCATCTTACTAACATAATAGAGTTCTTAATTATTGGAATCTGTTTAAGGAGAACATTCCAATATGGGTTATAGAAATTGATCAGAATCGGTATAAGGGAAAGTATAAGTAATAAAACTATGAGGATTTGTTCTAATCGATTGATTATATATTTATTTTTAATCAATAAATATAAACCATAAATAATCAATATAAGTGGAATAAATGTAAGAGAATACTCCATTTCATGTTTATCTATAGTCCACATAGAATTAGTGAAGATTTTATTAGTATCTATAGAAGTATAAGCACTAAAAAATATTGACCTCAAAGGTACCCATAACGAATAAAAAATATTATCTATTCCTGGTAATGGGTAATAATCTCTAGGGAGATTGCTAAGTGTAGCAAATGAAGCACTTATTTTTGATGCCGCGATAGAAAGAGTCGCTATTGAAAATAACAGAATCCTCCGTATTGATACTTTAAAATCTTTATTGAAGATTTTAGCTAAAAATAATATCGCTAGTATAGATAAGCAAATTGGGATTACTAAGTGGACTCCCCCTGAGTAGACAACATAGGACATAAATATTGCTGCGACAATACTTAATGCTAAATCTTTATAAAGATCGTTATTATGTGTAGGAATAAGAAGGTAATAGCTAATAAGTGGCAACAACATAAATGAGTGATAACTCAAATGGCCAATGATCATTCTATAGGCAAAAAAACCATTGAAAAGAAAAAGGATGGCACCAAATATTGCGGCTCCTTTGCTCATATTAAATAAATTTCTGAGAATAATATAAAAACCAAGAAATCCTAATGAAGAAAAAAGCATAATTGTGAGTTTTATTGTGAGGATTGGGTTTAAGTAAAAATTTAAGAACTGAGGTATTGAATAAAATAGATATTGTGGATTGGCATAAAGTAATGTTCCGCCACAGAATGAAGGAGTAAACCAAGGTACTATAGAAAGACCATTGGTATAAAAATAATAATCACCAGCCAACATTCTTGGAAACCATATTTCATAATCATGACCTAGATTCCCATTTATATTTGGGAAGAATGGTTCTATAAATATAAAAAAATAAACTACCAAGAAGACAATATTGATCAATGGTAATTTTAATTTTTTTACTATTCTCATATTTCCTTTATTAAAAGTAACTATTTTATGAAATAAGCCACATTATGATCATCAAAGTCTCTTTTCCCAATCTGCTTAAAACCCATATGAGTATGAAAACTCAATGAGACTTGGTTGATGGGCTTGGTATTGACTTCAGCGGTGATTGATAGCACTTCTTGTTGAGCGTTTAAAAAAATATCTTCATATAGTTTTTTACCAAA
>Ga0206686_1000204_pt1 | contig 18247 bp, 14 predicted proteins | sample M250012015metaG_FD_155447 | JGI IMG/M metagenome (GOLD analysis project Ga0206686, IMG submission 155447) | Ammonia-oxidizing marine archaeal communities from Monterey Bay, California, United States - M2 500m 12015 | ecosystem: Environmental > Aquatic > Marine > Intertidal zone | place: USA... | reverse complement strand
TGGTATTTCCCCTAATTAAAGAATCAGAAAAACTGGATTTTCATAATTTAATGGATGGCTTTGAAGCAGTATCCAGAGCGTTTCCATTACCTGATTTTAAAATTAGTATTGTCCATGGCCAAATGAAAAGTGAGGATAAAGAATTTGAAATGCAACGCTTCGTTAAAGGAGAAACACAGATTATGGTGGCAACTACCGTCATTGAGGTTGGGGTGGATGTGCCAAATGCCACTGTTATGCTTATTGAAAGTGCCGAACGCTTCGGCTTGTCCCAGCTGCATCAGCTAAGAGGACGTGTAGGAAGAGGAGCAGAACAATCGTATTGTATTCTCATGACAGATGTTAAGCTTTCAAATGAATCTAAAAAAAGAATGCACACCATGGTCAATTCAAGTGATGGATTTGAAATTGCCGAAGTTGATCTGCAGCTCAGGGGACCAGGAGATTTGATGGGAACACAGCAAAGTGGACTTTTGGATTTAAAAATATCTGATCTTCGTAAAGATGGTCAAATAGTATCATTGGCCAGAGATGCTGCTCGGAAATTAATTTTGGAAGATCCTGAATTTCAGAAATCCGAAAATAGTCGAATCAAAGAAACCATTGAAAAAATAATAGCAAGTAGACCTGATTGGGGCAAAATAGCATAAGTTTCAAATCAATAAAGGGCGCTTTTGCGCCCTTTATACATCGTATTGAATAGTCTTTATTTTTTTTCAGCTTCTAAAGAAGCTAAGGCCTCCGCCGACCCAACTATCATTTTTTGAAATTTACGAACCCCTGTTCCGGCAGGAATCAGGTGCCCAACAATTACATTTTCTTTCAGACCTAAAAGGTGATCTTCTTTTCCTGAAATTGCAGCTTCATTAAGTACTTTAGTTGTTTCCTGGAACGATGCCGCAGAAATAAATGATTGCGTCTGCAGAGAAGCTCTTGTAATTCCCTGTAGCATGGGTTTAGACGTTGCCGCTCTCGCCTCTCTTGCCTCGATAAGAGCCTTATCTTCTCTTTTCAATTTAGAATTTTCATCGCGTAATTTACGCACTGAAACCAACTGTCCTTTATTCAATTCTTCAGAATCACCAGCCTCTTTAACCAGCATCATTCCAAACAGGGCATCATTTTCTTCCATAATATCCGCCTTGTGAATAGACTGTCCTTCAAGGAATCTAGTATCACCTGAATCAATAATCTCAGCTTTAAGCATCATCTGACGAACAATGACTTCAAAATGTTTATCGTTAATTTTTACTCCCTGAAGCCTGTATACTTCCTGAATTTCATTCACGATATATTCCTGAACCTTTGTTGGGCCCTGAATATTCAGAATGTCCTTCGGAGTAGTTGCTCCATCTGATAAGGGTTGTCCAGCTCGTACATAATCATTTTGCTGAACCAATATATGCTTCGATAGAGGAACTAAATACTTATGGTCATTTCCAACCTTAGGTGTAATAATTATTTCTCTATTTCCTCTCTTGATATTTCCATACGATGCCGTTCCATCAATTTCAGATACTACAGCAGGGTTCGAAGGATTACGCGCTTCAAATAATTCTGTCACACGTGGTAAACCTCCAGTAATATCTCCTGTTTTACCTGCCATTCTTGGAATTTTCACCAAAATATGACCTGCCTCAAGCTTGTCTCCTTCTTTTACGGAAATGTGAGAATTTACAGGAATGGAATACTCTCTTAATATTACATTTTTCTTTTTATCAATGATATTAATCGCAGGAGTTTTCTTTTTGTCCTTGGTTTCAGTAATTACCTTTTCTGTAAATCCGGTCTGCTCATCAACCTCTTCACGAAATGTAATACCTTCTTCGATATTCACAAATACTACTGTCCCTTTAACCTCAGAAATAATTAAAGCATTGTATGGATCCCATTTACAAATCACATCCCCTTTGGTTATTTTGGAATTGTTCTTAACCAGCAACTCAGAACCATAAGGGATATTGGTATTCATAACCATAATTCCCGTAGTTTCATCAGTTATTTTTAATTCGGCTGATCTACCCACAACAATGATCTGTTTTTTGCCTTCACTGTCTTTTTTCTCAATCGTTCTTAACTCATCAATTTCTAGAAGACCATTCGCTTTTGCTTTGATATCAGAAACATCTGCAATGTTCGATGCTGTACCCCCAACGTGGAATGTTCTTAAAGTAAGCTGCGTACCCGGCTCTCCAATGGATTGAGCTGCAACAACACCTACGGCATCTCCTCGCTGTGCTAATCTGTGATTAGATAAGTTTCGTCCGTAACACTTAGAACAAACACCTCTTCTCATTTCACACGTAAGTACAGATCGTATTTCAACTTCTTCAATTTCAGCATTTTCAATACTTGTTGCAAGATCTTCAGAAATAACCTCACCTGCTGTAACAATCAAATTATCAGACTCAGGTATATAGATATCATGGACCGAAGTTCTACCTAAAATTCTATCGTATAGTGGCTCAACAACTTCATCATTCTTTTTTAATGCGGTTGCAACAATACCCCTTAAGGTGCCACAATCGTCTGAATTTATTACCACATCCTGGGCAACATCAACAAGACGTCTTGTTAGATATCCGGCATCTGCTGTTTTTAATGCTGTATCGGCCAAACCTTTACGTGCACCATGTGTAGATATAAAGTACTCCAGAATCGATAATCCTTCCTTAAAATTAGAAAGAATCGGATTTTCAATAATTTCCTGTACTGATGCCCCTGATTTTTGAGGTTTAGCCATTAAACCCCTCATACCAGACAGCTGACGAATCTGTTCTTTAGACCCCCTTGCTCCTGAATCAAACATCATATAAATTGAATTGAATCCCTGTCTGTCAGATTTTAATTGATCCATAAGTGTATGAGTCAATCTTGAATTCGTGTGTGTCCAGATATCAATAATTTGATTGTATCTCTCGTTGTTAGTGATTAGCCCCATATTATAGTTATTCATCACTTCTATCACTTCTTTCTCTGCTCTTTCGACTAATGTAGTTTTCTCCTTGGGAACGATAATATCATCCAGGTTAAAAGATAGTCCACCTTTAAAGGCCATGTTATACCCCAACCCTTTGATTTCATCCAAGAAAAGAGCCGTTCTAGAAGTACCACATACTTTAAGCACTTTTCCTATGATATCTCTTAGTGCTTTTTTTGTTAATACATCATTGATAAAACCTACTTCCTGAGGAACTTTCTCATTGAAAATCACTTTTCCACAAGAGGTCTCCAATAGGGTTAATTCTGGTTCGCCAAGATCATTTAAATCATATGTTTTAACCTTGATTTGAGCATGTAAATCCAGCTTGCCTTCATTGTAAGCAATTATCACTTCCTTAGGAGAATAAAAAATACCGTTCTCTCCTTTTACAATGTCCTTATCGATGGATTTCTTCCCCTTTGTAATGTAATATAGGCCAAGAACCATATCCTGAGACGGCACAGCAATTGGAGCTCCATTCGCAGGGTTTAAAATATTGTGTGATGCAAGCATTAACATTTGCGCTTCTAAAATCGCAGCATTTCCTAAAGGAAGATGCACAGCCATCTGGTCACCATCAAAATCGGCGTTAAATGCAGTCGTAACCAAAGGGTGAAGTCTAATTGCTTTTCCTTCAATTAATTTAGGTTGAAATGCCTGAATACCAAGGCGGTGAAGTGTTGGTGCTCTATTTAAAAGAACAGGGTGTCCTTTCAAAATGTTTTCTAAAATATCCCAAACAACAGGTTCCTTCTTGTCTACTATTTTCTTAGCAGACTTTACTGTTTTAACAATTCCTCTTTCAATCATCTTACGAATGATAAAAGGTTTGTATAGCTCAGCTGCCATATCCTTTGGAAGACCACATTCATGAAGCTTAAGGTTAGGACCAACAACGATTACAGATCGTGCTGAATAATCTACCCTTTTCCCTAATAGGTTTTGTCTGAAACGCCCTTGCTTTCCTTTCAATGAATCAGAAAGAGATTTTAACGCTCTATTCGATTCAGTTTTAACTGCACTTGATTTTCTTGAATTGTCGAAAAGAGAATCTACAGATTCCTGTAGCATCCTTTTTTCATTTCTAAGAATTACCTCAGGAGCTTTAATTTCAATTAATCTTTTCAATCGATTATTTCTGATTATTACCCTACGATATAAATCATTTAAATCAGAGGTAGCAAATCGCCCTCCATCAAGAGGAACAAGTGGCCTCAATTCAGGTGGAATAACTGGAACAACTTTCACAATCATCCACTCAGGTTTGTTTTCGATTCTAGATTGAGAATCTTTCATAGCCTCTACAACCTGTAAACGCTTTAATGCTTCATTTTTCCTTTGAACAGAAGTTTCATTTTCAGCGAGGTCTCTTAGAGTATAAGACATCTCTTCTAAATTCAATGAAGACAGCAAATCATGAATTGCCTCCGCACCCATTTTTGCTATAAATTTATTAGGATCAGCATCATCTAAATATTGGTTTTCTTTAGGAAGAGCATCCAGAATATCTAAATATTCCTCTTCAGTTAAGAAATCCATTTTATTTAACTCCAAATCCGGAAGTTCCAAAGCTGCACCGGTCTGAATAATCACGTATCTCTCGTAATAAATAATCTGATCTAATTTCTTGGTAGGAAGGCCCAGTAAATAACCGATTTTATTCGGTAAAGACCTAAAATACCAGATATGTGCAACTGGTACTACTAAAGAAATGTGTCCCATGCGCTCTCTTCGTACCTTTTTTTCAGTTACTTCAACTCCACATCGATCACATACAATGCCTTTATATCTAATTCTTTTATACTTACCGCAGTGGCATTCGTAGTCTTTTACAGGACCAAAAATCCGCTCACAAAATAAACCGTCTCTCTCCGGCTTATATGTTCGGTAATTAATTGTTTCTGGTTTTAAAACCTCTCCACTTGAATTCTCCAGAATAATCTCTGGGGAAGACAATGAAATAGTTATCTTATTAAAGCTACTTTGTTTTTTTGGTGTTTCTTTTTTGAAAGCCATTTTATATAAATAATTCGTTATCTAATAGTTTTAATCCATTGTCACATTAAGACATAATCCTCTAAGCTCATGAAGCAGTACATTGAATGATTCAGGAATTCCCGGTTCGCCAATGTTGTCTCCTTTCACAATAGATTCATATGCTTTTGCCCGACCCGTTACATCGTCAGATTTAACGGTCAATATTTCTTGAAGAATATTAGATGCTCCAAAAGCTTCAAGAGCCCAAACCTCCATCTCTCCAAATCTTTGACCACCAAACTGAGCTTTACCTCCAAGAGGTTGCTGAGTAATTAGCGAGTAAGGTCCAATTGATCTAGCATGCATTTTATCATCAACCATGTGAGATAATTTGAGCATATATATCACACCAACTGTAGCTGGCTGATGGAACCTTTCACCTGTTCCCCCATCATACAGATAGGTTTTACCTGATTTTGGTACTCCTGCTTTGTCCGTCCACTCATTAATTTCTTCTGGAGTAGCTCCATCAAAGATAGGTGTCGAGAATTTCATATCTAACTTTTCTCCAGCCCAACCCAGCACAGTTTCGTATATCTGTCCTAAGTTCATACGAGAAGGAACCCCAAGTGGGTTTAATACGATATCAACTGGCGTACCATCTTCTAGGAACGGCATATCTTCTTGTCGAACGATATTGGCAACAATACCCTTGTTTCCGTGTCTTCCTGCCATCTTATCTCCAACCTTCAGTTTTCTTTTCTTAGCAACGTATACTTTAGCCAATTTTATTATTCCTGCAGGTAGTTCATCTCCCACAGAAATATGGAATTTTCTGCGTTTATAATTACCCAACAAGTCATTTGCTCTGATATTGTGGTTGTGAATAACCCGACTAATCAGCTGATTCGTTTTATTATCAGCTGTCCAGTTTACTGGATTTACAATAGAATAATCTAAAGAAGTTAATGCCTTAGCACTAAATTTAGTTCCCTTTTTAATCAATTCTTCTTTAAAGTTGTTAAAGACTCCTGAAGATTTCTTATCAGCAACAATTTTAATCAGTTTTTCAGCCAATTTCGCTTTCAACGTGTTTACATCATTTTGATATTCGGCATCAATCGTTTCAAGTAAAGGTTTATCCTGACTTTTTGATTTTCTGTCTTTAACGGCTCTTGAAAACAATTTCTTTTGAATAACAACTCCTCGTAGTGAAGGGCCAGCTTTTAGCGAAGCATCTTTCACATCACCCGCTTTATCTCCAAAAATTGCTCTTAACAGTTTCTCTTCGGGTGAAGGGTCTGTTTCTCCTTTTGGTGTTATTTTACCAATTAAGATATCTCCTTCCTTAATTTCTGCTCCTACACGGATACATCCATTTTCGTCCAAATCCTTTGTAGATTCTTCACTCACATTCGGAATATCAGCTGTAAGCTCTTCCATTCCTCTTTTTGTGTCGCGAACTTCCAAAGAAAACTCGTCTATATGAATAGATGTAAATATATCCTCTCTAACCACTTTTTCTGATATCACAATCGCATCTTCAAAGTTGTATCCCTTCCATGGCATAAATGCCACTTTCAAATTTTGACCTAATGCCAATTCTCCTTTCTGAGTAGCGTATCCTTCACAAAGAACCTGACCTTTTATCACTTTATCACCCTTTTCTACAATTGGTTTAAGGTTAATACAGGTGCTTTGATTCGTTTTCTTGAATTTCGTAAGTGAATATTTTGTGACTTCACTTTCGAAGCTCACTAATTTGTCTTCCGCATTCCAATCGTAACGAATTACAATTTCATTGGCATCCACATATTCTACTTTACCTGATCCTTCAGCATTAATCAACACACGTGAATCTTCGGCAACAAGCTGTTCAATTCCGGTACCAACAATTGGTGAATTAGGACGCAATAAAGGTACTGCCTGTCGTTGCATATTTGACCCCATTAGGGCTCTGTTCGCATCATCATGCTCTAAAAATGGTATAGATGATGCTGCAATAGATGCAATTTGGTTTGCACCTACATCCATCAAATTCAATTTTGCAGGGTCAACCACAGGAAAATCACCTTCAAATCTAGCTTTTACAACTTTCGAAAGGAAATTCCCTTTATCATCTACTTTGGCATTCGCCTGAGCAATAATATTTGTGTCCTCTTCTTCTGCAGCAAGATAAATAGGTTCATTTTTATATTGAACAATTCCTTTATCCACTTTTCTATACGGGGTCTCAATAAACCCAAGTTTATTCACTTTTGCAAACACGCATAGTGAAGAAATCAATCCAATGTTCGGTCCTTCTGGTGTTTCAATAGTACATAAACGTCCATAGTGTGTATAATGCACATCCCTCACCTCAAATCCTGCTCTTTCACGAGATAAGCCACCAGGTCCAAGAGCCGAAAGCCTTCTTTTATGAGTCACTTCAGACAACGGATTGGTTTGATCCATGAACTGAGACAATTGATTTGTACCAAAGAAAGAATTAATTACAGATGATAATGTTTTTGCATTAATCAAATCAATGGGTGTAAATACTTCATTATCCCTCACATTCATTCTTTCACGAATGGTTCTCGCCATTCTGGCAAGACCAACTCCAAACTGAGAATACAATTGTTCGCCTACGGTTCTTACACGTCTATTTGAAAGGTGATCAATATCATCAACATCTGCCTTTGAATTAATTAACTCTATCAGATATTTGATAATCAGAATCATGTCGTCTTTCGTAAGCACTCTTGACTCTTCTGACTGATCAATTCCCAATTTCTTATTCAAACGGAAACGCCCAACCTCTCCTAGGTCATAACGCGTGTCAGAGAAAAATAATTTCTCAAATACACCTTTCGCTGTTTCATAATCGGGGGGATCAGCATTTCTTAATTGTCTATAGATATGTTCGACTGCTTCCTTTTGAGAATTTGAAATATCTTTTTGTAAGGTATTATATATAATAGTATAATCCGCCGTGTTTACATCTTCTTTGTGAAGTGTTACTGATTTCGTACCAGAATCCATAATCGGCTCCAAATGTTCTTCTGTGATGACCATTTCTCTGTCAAAAATCACGTCATTTCTCTCTATAGAAACAACTTCTCCCGTATCTTCATCCACAAAGTCTTCAATCCAGGTCTTGAGCACCCTTGCAGCTAATTTTCTACCTACAAGTTTTTTCAAATTGGTCTTATTTACTTTCATTTCATCCGCTAGTCCGAAAATATCAAGGATATCTCTATCGGTTTCATATCCAATAGCGCGGAAAAGAGTAGTAACCGGTAATTTTTTCTTTCTATCAATATATGCATACATCACATTATTGATATCTGTTGCAAATTCTATCCATGAACCTTTAAATGGAATAATTCGAGCAGAATATAATTTGGTTCCATTGGCATGTCTTGATTGACCAAAGAACACCCCTGGAGAACGATGCAATTGAGAAACAATAACTCTTTCAGCTCCATTAACTACAAAAGAGCCTTTAGGTGTCATATAGGGAATCGTCCCTAAATACACATCCTGAACAATAGTTTCAAAATCTTCATGTTCGGGATCTGTACAGTATAGTTTCAGCTTTGCTTTTAAAGGCACACTATATGTAAGACCTCTTTCAATACATTCTTCTATCGAATAACGAGGCGGGTCAATAAAATAATCCAAAAATTCCAAAACGAACTGGTTTCGGGTATCAGTTATTGGAAAATTCTCAGCGAATACTTTAAATAGTCCTTCACTCTCTCGATTTTCTGGAGTCGTTTCCAATTGGAAAAACTCCCTAAAAGATTTTAATTGGATTTCCAAGAAATCCGGATAATCAAATTGATTTTTGCTTGAAGCAAAATTAATTCGGGTGGAATTATTTGATGTTGCCAAGGATATGTGTTTTTAGTTAATGTTTAAGTCTTCAAATAAAGGAGACCGTTTAAAACAGGACAAGGCACCCGTAAAATAACGGTGCCTTTCCTGTGTATAATTTCAATAAATTACTTAATCTCAACTTCAGCTCCAGCCTCTTCAAGAGATTTTTTAAGCCCTTCAGCTTCGTCTTTAGAGACTCCTTCTTTCAGCGCCGTAGGAGCGTTATCAACCATGTCTTTAGACTCCTTAAGACCAGTACCAGTAAGTTCTTTTACAAGCTTAACTACTGCCAATTTACTTGGTCCACCAGCTGTTAAGATTACATCGAACTCTGTTTGTGCTTCACCAGCATCTGCTGCTCCACCTGCTGCCGCTCCACCTGCTACAGCAACTGCTGCCGCCGCTGCGGGTTCGATTCCATATTCATCTTTCATTATCGTCGCTAACTCACTTACTTCTTTTACTGTCAAGTTAACTAACGTTTCTGCAATTTGCTTTAAATCAGCCATTATATTTTTATTTAAAAGGTTATTAATAATTAATTATGCTCTTTCTTCGAGCGTTTTCACGATACCGGCAAGTTTACCACCAGCACCTTGTAATCCAGACAATACATTTTTGGCAGGGCTTTGTAACAATGCAATAATTTCCCCAAGTAATTCCTCTTTACTTTTTAAAGATTCAAGGGTAGTTAGTTGATCGTCACCAATAAAAATTGCTTCCTCTACATATGCACCTTTTAAAATGGGTTTATCGTTTTTCTTACGAAAATCTTTAATCATTTTTGCTGGTGCGCTTGAAGATTCAGACAACATAATGGAAGTAGCTCCTTTCAAAACATCTTTTAATGTTCCAAAGTCTTTTCCTTCCACTTTATCCATTGCCTTTTCCAATAGTGCATTTTTTACTACGCGCATACGAATATTGGCGTGAAAACATTTTCTTCTTAATGAATTCACAGCCTCTACTGTAAGCTCTGCAGTGTCTGTCAAATAGAATACACTGGACTCAGATAAATCTGAGGTCAACTCATCTATGTACTTTGCTTTTTCTTCTCTTGTCATTTTCTTACGTATTAAGCGTTAACAAACTTTGCATCAATTTGTATTCCAGGACTCATTGTAGAAGTAATATAAATACTCTTAAAATACGTCCCTTTAGAAGATGAAGGTTTTAGTTTAATCAAGGTTTGGAGAAGTTCATTAGCGTTATCCTGAATTTTATTTCCATCAAAACTAACTTTTCCAACCGATGAATGAATAATACCGTGCTTATCAACTTTAAAATCGATTTTTCCGGCTTTTACTTCACCTACTGCTTTACCAACGTCCATAGTAACAGTTCCAGTTTTTGGATTAGGCATTAACCCTCTTGGCCCTAAAATACGTCCAAGAGCTCCAACCTTACCCATTACAGACGGCATAGTAATAATTACATCCACATCAGTCCAACCGGACTTAATTTTAGTAATATACTCATCCAGTCCATAATAATCTGCTCCAGCCTCTTTTGCCTCTGACTCCTTATCAGGAGTACAAAGAACGAGTACTTTCACATCCTTTCCTGTACCATGTGGCAAAGCAACTGTGCCTCTAACCATTTGATTTGATTTTCTTGGATCAATTCCAAGACGAATGCACATATCTACAGAAGCATCAAACTTGGTTGTGGAAATATCCTTAACCAGATTACATGCATCCTGCAGTGAGTATGCTTTGGATAAATCATGCTTTCCAAAAACCTCTTTTCTATTTTTAGTCATTTTTTTCATAACATAAATTATTTAGATTTTGGAGCATTTTTACCTCTAACATTCACACCCATACTACGTGCAGTACCTGCCACCATCATCATTGCTGAATCCACGGTAAAACAATTCAAATCCGGAAGCTTATCTTCAGCAATCGTTCGAATCTGATCCCATGTGATAGAACCAACTTTCATACGATTAGGTTCTGCTGAACCTTTCTTGATTTTGATTTGCTCCATGATTTGCACTGCTGCTGGCGGAGTCTTTAAAACGAAGTCAAACGATTTGTCGCTGTATACTGTGATAACAACAGGGACAACTTTTCCAGGTTTATCCTGAGTTCTAGCATTAAACTGCTTACAGAACTCCATGATATTCACACCTTTTGCACCAAGAGCTGGTCCAATTGGCGGAGCCGGATTCGCTGCACCTCCTCTGATCTGTAATTTGATCAATCCTGCTACTTCTTTAGCCATATATATTTAAATTGTGTAGTCAAACATGAACATTGCGATGGGAAGCTTTAATCATCTAGTTCACTCCTACGGTTAATACAAATTAACTTTCCTTCTCGACCTGCATATAGCTCAACTCGAGAAGATTCTTTCGTCCGAAAATTTTGACCATCACTTTCAACTTCTTTTTGTCTTCATTGATGTCATCAATAACACCACTGAAATTGTTGAAAGGTCCGTCAATAACCTTTACAGACTCACCCACCACAAATGGAATTTTCAATTCCTCTTCAGTTTCTGCCAGCTCATCAACCTTTCCTAAAATTCGATTGACTTCTGACATTCTCATAGGCACAGGCTCACCACCTTTTTCAGTACCTAAAAATCCTATTACATTTGGTATGCTTCTTATCACATGCTTTACTTCACCAACTAAAGCAGCTTCAATTAACACATAACCCGGAAGATATGCTCTTTCCTTATTTACTTTTTTTCCATTTCTGATTTGGAAAATCTTTTCAGTAGGAATCAAAACCTGATCGATATTCTCTTCCAAAGATTTCATCCTTCCCATCTCTATTTCAAGATATTCTTTTACTCTTTTTTCTTTTCCGCTTATTGCACGAACGACATACCATTTTTTAACAATCTCACTCATTTCCGTCAATTAGAAAAAATCATAAACATATCCTAAAACTCCTTTCCACCAGAAATTAGGGTCATTTCCAAAAATTTTATCCATAACGAAAATGGTTAACGCCAATATAATAGAAGCGATAACAACCAAAACAGTATTGTTTTGCAATTCTTCCCAGGTTGGCCAGGTCACATTGTGAACCAGCTCATTGTACGTATCCTGAATATAACTAACCAATTTCATTACTTCTTTCTCATTTATTCTGCACGGGCGGTAGGATTCGAACCCACGACCAATGGTTTTGGAGACCACTACTCTACCAACTGAGCTACACCCGTTTAAAAAGGGGAGCTAGGAGCTCCCCTTGTTATAAACTTATTTCACTAATTACGAAACGATTTCCGTAACCTGACCAGCTCCAACAGTTCTTCCACCCTCGCGAATTGCGAATCGAAGACCCTTATCCATTGCGACAGGAACAATTAGTTTCACTGTAATGGATACATTATCACCAGGCATTACCATTTCACGTCCATCTGTTAAAAAGATCTCTCCAGTTACATCAGTTGTACGGAAATAAAATTGTGGTCTGTATTTATTATGAAAAGGAGTGTGACGTCCACCTTCTTCCTTTTTCAATACATAAATCTCTGCTTTAAACTCTTGATGAGGTGTTGTTGAACCCGGTTTACAGATAACCATTCCTCTCTTAATTTGAGCTTTTTCAATACCTCTTAACAAGATACCAACGTTATCACCAGCTTCTCCTCTATCTAGAATTTTACGGAACATCTCAACTCCAGTCACGGTAGATGTTAATTTCTCATCACCCATTCCTAAAATTTCAACTGCATCACCAGTGTTACAAACACCTGTTTCAATTCTTCCAGTTGCAACAGTTCCACGACCAGTGATCGTAAATACATCTTCAACAGGCATTAAGAACGGCTTGTCTATATCACGAGGTGGAAGTTCAATATACGTATCAACAGCTTCCATCAATTCATCAACTGTTTTAACCCATTGGTCTTCTCCGTTTAAAGCTCCTAAAGCCGAACCTTGAATGATTGGTGTGTTATCACCATCATACTGGTAGAAAGAAAGTAATTCTCTTACTTCCATTTCAACTAATTCTAGTAATTCCTCATCATCAACCATATCCACTTTGTTCATGAATACAACCAATCTAGGAACACCAACTTGTCTTCCTAAAAGGATATGCTCACGAGTTTGAGGCATGGGGCCATCAGTTGCAGCAACAACTAAAATTGCACCATCCATCTGAGCAGCACCAGTAACCATGTTCTTTACATAATCAGCGTGACCTGGACAGTCAACGTGTGCATAGTGACGATTCTTAGTTTCATACTCAATGTGAGCTGTGTTAATAGTAATTCCACGCTCTTTCTCTTCAGGCGCGTTGTCAATTGAGCTAAAATCTCTTGCCTCAGCAAGACCTTGGTTTGACAATACGCTTGAAATCGCAGCTGTCAAAGTTGTTTTACCGTGATCTACGTGACCAATTGTACCAATGTTCACGTGAGGTTTGGAACGATTAAAATTTTCCTTTGCCATTTTTCTATTTGTTACTTAATTAATAATTTACTTTATTCTTAATTCTGCGCAAGCGCAATTTTTTTTTCTTGAGCCAATGACGAGATTTGAACTCGTGACCTCTTCCTTACCAAGGAAGCGCTCTACCCCTGAGCTACACCGGCACACATTTAAAAGTGAGCGGGAGACGAGGGTCGAACTCGCGACATTCAGCTTGGAAGGCTGACGCTCTACCAACTGAGCTACTCCCGCTTATTATTCTTTTATAGTGGGGAGAGCAGGATTCGAACCTGCGAAGGTAAAACCAACAGATTTACAGTCTGTCCTCGTTGGCCGCTTGAGTATCTCCCCAATACTACGAGCCGATGGAGGGATTCGAACCCCCGACCAGCTGATTACAAATCAGCTGCTCTGGACAACTGAGCTACATCGGCAGTTTGTTGGTACCTCTAAAAAAAAAGAACGCAATACACCCAAAATCTTTATTTTTGGGACTGCAAATGTATGAAACTTTTTTTTATCACAAACTTTTTTATTAATAATTTTAATCTTTGTTTTCTTTTGAAAACGTACATAAATTCAATATTTTGTGAAAGCTGATATGAAAGCTAAAAAAAAAGCCATTGTTTGTGTTTCAAATGACCTTGTCACAGATAATCGTGTATCAAAAACTTGTTTAGTATTACAAGAGCTAAATTTTGAGGTGATTTTAGTTGGACGCATCAAGAAAAATAGTCCAGAAATGAACCCGCGTCCTTACCGAACCAAACGAATGAAATTGCTGTTCGAAAAAGGGCCCTTATTTTATCTGGCTCTCAATCTAAGGTTATTTTTCTTTTTGTTGTTTAAAAAAACAGATTTGATTTTTTCAAATGATTTAGACACCTTGCTTCCCGCATTTACAGCACACGTATTAAAACGCAATAGTCGAATTATTTATGATACACATGAGCTATTTACAGAGGTGAGTGAGTTAGCTGAAAGTCCGTTCAAAAGAAAAATATGGCTGCGCATTGAAAAATGGATCTTTCCAAAACTTAAAACAGTGATTACCGTGAATGAGTCCATTGCCGAAATATATTCTAAGACCTATAAATTACCTGTTCATGTAGTTCGCAACATTCCTTCTAAAAGAGAAGTTTCAGGAGGCCTTGACAGAAAAGAACTTCATCTCAATGAGAATGATTTTATTCTGATTATACAGGGCTCTGGATTAAATAAAGACAGGGGCATAGAAGAATGCATTCTTTCTATGAAATATTGTGAGCACTGTATATTGCTTATAGTGGGCGATGGAGATATTTTACCTCTTGCAAAGAACTTAGTCAAAACAAATGAGCTTTCTGAACTGGTAAAGTTTATACCAAGAAAGCCATACGAAGACCTCATGAAGATCACAGAATTGGCAGATTTAGGCCTTCTTATGGACAAGAACACGAATAAAAATCATGAATATGCTTTGCCAAACAAGCTGTTTGATTATATGCATGCAGGAACTCCTATATTAAGCAACAAACTTAAAGAGATAGAGCGCTTCATAATGAAGCATGATATTGGGATCATTAATGATGACCTTTCTCCTGAGGGAATTGCCAAAGCAATAATGAACTATAAAAATGATATTAATCTGCAACAGAGATTAAGAGAAAATTGTATAGCGACGTCTCAAATTGAAAATTGGTCTTTTGAAAAGAAAAAACTTGTAAACGCAATAGAGACCAAGAATTAAGAATTTTTGCGCGAATCTATTCTGATTAAATACCCAAGCTTATATACGTCTAACAAGAACAAACTGGCACATCCTTTAGCAAGCAGATACCTAATTGGTTTTTTTGCTATGGCAAAAAACAACTTGAACATACCTGAAGAACGGTAACGATTGTAATACACCAATAGCTTGATGTTCGAGACTAAACTTTCGTCATGATTCGTTAATTGTAAAACTTTCAATAAGTTATGTAATCCTTCTTCCGTTTTTAAAATGAATTCCCGGTTTGTATCTAAAATGTCATTCAAAACTGGATTGTCGATATGATCTATCTGAATTCCTTTTTTTCTTAAATCATATCCAAATAACGTGTCTTCATGCCCGTATCCAGAAATGGTCTCATTAAACAAATTCTCAGCAAAACAAGCCCGTGAAATAATGAAATTATTTGTTTTAAAGGAAAAATTCGAATCAGAAACGCGCTCTGAGTATGTTTTACTTTCTTTTATTCGACCATATTTCCATCTCAAACGATATTGAATTGATGGTTTATTTTGTCCATAAACACTTGCCCCAACCAATACCTTGGGTTCATATTGATTCAGGTAATTTAAATATGACTCTATAAAATCATCATTAATGATTTTGGAATCGCAGTCTAAAAACAACAGGTATTTTGAGTCTGTGTGCTCTAAAAATTCATTGCGAATTTTGGATCTTCCCACATTTTTATCCAGCGGAATGAAATGGATGTCATTTGATATATTACTATTCGTCTGTACAATTGAGGAACTCGACTTGTCGTCAATGAGTACAACATTTACATTTTCATTTGAAGCATCAATCTGTTTCAGTAATGTCGTAGCAAGTGTTGTAACATCTTTATTATAAACAGGGATACAGACAGTAAGCATACACTCAATACGATTTATGCCATGGTATTGGGCGTTCCAAAGCTCATTGGAGGAATATCTGTTTTGGGATCGTCAATATGTCCAAAATTGTCCTCGTACTTTTTCATGTTATCCTGAAGGGCTTTAAGAAACCTTTTTGCGTTCTGAGGAGTCATAATCACCCTTGACTTAACTTTCCCTTTAGGCATTCCAGGCATTACCTGGATAAAGTCGCAAATGACTTCTGATGGCGAATGGGTAATTACAGCGAGGTTAGAGTATATACCAGAGGCTACCTCCTCTGATAATTCGATATTCATTTGATTTTCTTCGGCTTTTTTTGTCATGATTTTAGATTTCAGTTTCGTATTCATTAAAAATGATACCCATTTCTTCTAATTCGTTTAGAACAGGTTCATATATTTCCTTTTGAATAGGCAAGGAAATACCTTTCTTTTTGATTTTACCATTCAATATCATCTTTGAAGCAATTGCTATCGGCAAACCAACGGTATTGGACATGGCAGTATATATTTTATCTTCTCCAATGCTTATCATCGAAGATACAATTTTCTTCTTCTTATTGTTTTCAGAATACTCAAACTCATGATACATGACTAGCATATCCTTATCCTCTTCCGACAGAGACATTTTATTAACCATCAGTTTTTCGAGTAGCTGAGCAGGTGTGGCATCCGGGAAACCAAAATCCATATTTGAATCGAAAATCCCCAGCCATTCAAACTGTTCATATAAATACATTCTATCCTCTCTAAGAAAGTATTTAAATTTTTGTTCTACTGATAGATCAGGGATATAAGGCAGAAATGCATTTAAAAAGTCTCTTGGAGATAGGTCATCTGAATCTGTCATTAAGAATGAATCATCCGTCATGCCCAGTTCAATGAACACATTAAATCCCTTGCAAAAATTCGGTCTTCTAAGTGTACCCCTGAAAAGCGTAGCGACACCATCTAATCCATACGTTTCTTTATAAGATAACGAATCTCTGTTCGGGTAGCCTACGAATTTTCCGTGATTTGGAATGCTCAATCTGTGTAGTCGATCAAATAATCGATTGTATGGAATATATTTATACTCATAATTATCCATGAAAGTAGCTGTTTCTCCCTTTCCCGCCAACACCACATTCCTTGGGTTCCAGGTAAATTTATACCGCCAGGGATTATCGTCATACTCTTCCGCAACAAGTCCCCCACAGAATGATTTAAAACTAATAAGTGTTTTTCCGTTTTCTTTTAGATTATCAATAATTTTCATGGCACTCATATGATCAATTCCGGGATCAACTCCAATTTCATTCATTACAATGACGTCTGCTTTTATTGCTTCATCGTTTAGAGCTTTCATTTCAGGAGAAATATAAGAAGGAGTTATCAGATTCTTGCCATGTGCTATACAATCCTTAGCAACCTCAACATGGAATCGAGCAGGAAGCATTGAAATAACCAAATCTGCCTTTTTTATTTCAGCGGTTCTTTCTGTCTTGTCTGCCACATTAAAAGATAATGCCTCTGCACATTTATTATTTCCTATCAACTTTTTTACTCGCTCAATATTTCTATCGGCAATTCTCAGTCTCCAATTTTCTTTCGTCGAATTATTGACAAAATATCTAATCATAGAGGAAGCCGAAAGTCCAGCTCCAAGGATTAAAATTGTTTTCATAAATCAAATCTTATTTTCGGGAGTCAATTAAAGGACGTAACAAATCAAATAATTCTTCTTCATTCCAAGGTTTAGCAATAAATTCGTCCAGAAGCTTCTCTTCTTTTAGGGAATTGACAGAGGTAGTATTGGCCTGACCTGAAAGCATTACACAGCTCAATTCAGAATGTTTTTCTTTTATCTTTCGAATTAACTCCGCACCCGTCATTTTAGGCATCTGATAATCCACAATAATGAAAATGATATCAATGTTTTCTGATAACAGCATATCAATATTTTCTATCGCATCTTTTGGATCAGTAAAATACTCAATAAGAGTACACTTCTGGTCCATTATTTTGGATAGCTGGAAACCTAACATTTGCAGGATGTACGGGTCGTCATCAACACACACAACAGCGTACTTAAATTCTGTCATAAATCAAAAGTAATTATAAATTTGGTTATTTTATCAGTGGATTCAAGTTTAATAGTTGCCTCATGTTCCTTCAATACATTCTTGACAATACTTAAGCCTAATCCCGAACCACTTTTCTTCTTTTTTGTGGAATAAAATTTCGTAAAAATGTTTTTCGCAATATTTTTAGGGATTTCAGGACCATTATTTTCAAATGTGACCACTATCTTCTTCTTTTCTTGAACAGCGATAATTCCCAGATACTTATCATCTTGTTCTGACATTGACTCTAACGCATTTTTAACAATATTTGACCATAGCTGAAATAATTTAATGTCAT
>Ga0206686_1000196_pt1 | contig 18443 bp, 17 predicted proteins | sample M250012015metaG_FD_155447 | JGI IMG/M metagenome (GOLD analysis project Ga0206686, IMG submission 155447) | Ammonia-oxidizing marine archaeal communities from Monterey Bay, California, United States - M2 500m 12015 | ecosystem: Environmental > Aquatic > Marine > Intertidal zone | place: USA... | reverse complement strand
AGGTGAGGCCAGCGAACCAACTACGACGTCTCTGCTGAAGAACGCTGCGTTGTCGACATCCACGTCCGCGCCGGCGAGTACCACGACTGTGGCGCCGACCACGACTGTGGCGCCGACCACGACTGTTGGAATATTGACAGTTGCCCCGACTGCAACTGTGGCTCCAGTCACCAGCGCGGCACCAGTCACCAGCGCAGCACCAAGCACCAGCGCCACGCCGACGACCACATCCGAGCTGACGACCACATCCGAGCCGACCTGGACGTCTGATTCAACCTGGGATATGTGCCTCGTGACCGCCCCCACCGGCCGCAGGTACGAATGGCTCAACCACGAAACCTGGATGTCCCTCAGGCGGCAGTATCTGGAGATCCCGAGATCCCTCATGCCGAACGGAGGTGGCACCACCACTGCATCCGCTGCTTCTCAGGAGGTGGGTGACCACGTGGCCCTGATCGACGGCTTCGTCGACGCGCGCTGTGACCTCATCGTCACCATCGGAGCCGAAATGGGCGAGGCGACGACGGCCAGCGCCCGCCAGCATCCCGACGTCAACTTCATCGGTATCGACCAGCACCACGACGAGGAACTCCCGAACCTGGCCGGGCTGGTCTTCCCCGAGGATCATGCAGGGTTCCTCGTCGGGGCACTCGCCGCGTCGGCGACCGTTACCGGGATCGTCGCCGTGGTGCTGGATTCAGGAACCGAACCCACGTCGGTCGCCTACGGCGACGGCTTCGCCAACGGGGTCGTCCACGTCGATCCCGACGTCGAGGTCCTCTCGATCGTCCACCCGGGGGACGGAGGGGAACCCGACGCCGACTGGGGAGCGACCGCGGCCCGCGAAGCCCTCGATGCCGGCGCCGACGTCGTGTTCGGACCCGGGAGCGGAAGCGGGAGCGGCGTGTTGCTGGAGGTGGCCGGAACGGGGTACGACGGCCGGAACGGGGCACTGTGCATCGGCGCAGAGGTCGACGACTTCCTTTCCTTGCTCAAGGCCCGGCGGTGTCTGCTCACCAGCGTCCTGAAACTGCCGAACGAATTCCACGACATGTACTGGGTCCCGGGCCGGCCAGCCGTGATCAAGCAGTTCGAGGACGCGCTTAACCTGCCGACCGAATACGAAAGCGAGCGCTCCTACTCCACGCTGACCCTAATAAACCGGGAGTTCTTCCTCGGAGGCACCCCATCCGGTGGTCACGTCGGACCAGTCGGGCTGGGGTTGATCAATCGCTGGGGCGCCCACAAGGTGGGGGTCCCCAATCGGACCTTTTTGCTATCCGACGATCTCAAGTCGGCGCTGGCTGACCTCACCGCGGTCCTCTGGACCGGTGAGGTACCGACCTCGGCCACACCAACCACCACGACCGAACCCTCGGGAGACCTGATCGCCTTCGTCAGCAACCGCGACGACAGCCTCGGCCCGGAGATCTTCGTGATGAACGCGGACGGCACCCAGGTGCGCCAACTCACCGACAACGACGCCTGGGAAGCCTTCCCGACGTGGTCGCCGGACGGCACACGCATCGCCTTCGTCAGTGGCCGCGACGGGGACGATGAGATCTTCGTGATGAACGCCGACGGCACCCAGGTGCGCCAACTCACCGACAACGACGCCGTCGACGGGAGACCGGCGTGGTCGCCGGACGGCACACGCATCCTCTTCACCAGTGGCAGTGGCGACGACTACGAGATCTTCGTGATGAACGCCGACGGCACCCAGGTGCGCCAACTCACCGACAACGACGCCTGGGACGGAATGCCGGCGTGGTCGCCGGACGGCACACGCATCGCCTTCGTCGGCGCCTCCTCCGATTACGTCGACATCAAGATGTTCGTGATGAATGCCGACGGCACCCAGGTGCGCCAACTCACCGGCAACGACGGCGAAGAATACAGACCGACATGGTCGCCGGACGGCACACGCATCGCCTTCGTCAGTGGTGCAGTCGGCACGGGTTGTTGTCCCGTTGGCGACGATGAGGTCTTCGTGATGAACGCCGACGGCACCCAGGTGCGCCAACTCACCGACAACGACGCCTGGGAAGCTTTCCCGACATGGTCGCCGGACGGCACACGCATCGCCTTCAACAGTGGCCGCGACGGTGACCCGGAGGTCTTCGTGATGAATGCCGACGGCACCCAGGTGCGCCAACTCACCGACAACGACGCCGTCGACGGGAGACCGGCGTGGTCGCCGGACGGCACACGCATCGCCTTCGACCGCAGTGCTACCGAAATCTTCGTGATGAACGCCGACGGCACCGAGGTCTACTCCACCGGGCAGGAGGGCTGGTTGCCGAGTTGGGGCGGCTGACGCTTTCAGGCAGCCACGTAGGCAGCCACGGGGGTGCCACACCCTGACCTCCCCTGACAGCAGCCTGGAGGCCCTTCTGACTGTCCTGCTGGACGGGACGTAAGGTGGGGCGAGTCCCTTTCGTCTACTTGAGATGAGGAAGAAGCATCGTGAGCGACTGGGCGGAGTTCGACCCCGAGACCGGGAACTACGCCTTCTCCGAGGATTCATCGAACGAGGCGGCGATCCCGGCTCAAACGCCGGCCGGTTACGACAAGCGCGTCCACGGCGCGATCCCCGACAGGGTCATCCTCTACCCCCCGCTCATCGTCATCCTTTTCCAGTTTTCCCCCGTCCTTTTAGTCCCTGTGCTTTTCTTCGGGGTCTGGCTATTCGGATACCGGCAGGGCGTCACCGGTACCACGCCGGGAAAGCGGCACGCTGGCACCCGCCTTACTAAGATCGGAACCGGCGAGGCGCCCGGTGGCGCCGTCGGCATGCTTCGTCTCCTGGTGCCGAACCTCATCGTCGTGGTAACCGGCGGCTTCGGTGCCGTGTACGTGATCATCGACTACCTGTGGCTTCTGTGGGACGACGACAACCAGCGCCTGACCGACAAGATGTTCAAAACCCAAGTCGTGGTGAGTACCCATTAGAGGTGCTCTCCCGCTACGTCCCCGACCAGCAGCACAGCCAGAAGGGCCTCCAGGCTGCCGTCAGGGTGTGTCACCCCTGTGGTTGTCTAATCCGATGAGCACTCCGGCACAGACTCACGAAATAGAGGATTCTCAAGTGTCAAAGCAGGGGGCTTCGTCAGCGAACGAATCGACCATCGGCGTACGGCTTCGACGTCGGAGCCTCACCGTTCCGGGAATTCTGCTGGGACTGCCGTGTCTCCTCGTCCTCCTCACTCCTGTTCTGCTCGTGGGTGGATTGATCGACCTGGTAGTTCGCCGGAGGGGATCCACGGTGAGGATTTCTCTCTACGCGGTCTGGTTGTTCGCAATCGAGTCAGTAGGAATCGTGGTAGCGGGCCTCCTGTGGCTCAGATTCGCGCCGTCAGGCCAGTTGCGAGGAAGGGCCTCGCTGCAGGCCCACAGCCGACTCCTGGGTTGGTGGGCGACCAACCTGGTTCGAGGCGCGCGCACTCTCCTGGGGATGAGGCACTTCCTCGAGGGCCGGTCGAACCTGGATGCTGGAGGACCGCTCATCGTTCTGGCCCGACATGGGCGCCCTGCCGCTTCCCTGCTGGTGGTGGCAATTCTCGCCGAATCGGGACTCAGGCCACGTTTTGTCATCGCACGAGAACTTCTCTGGGATCCATGCCTCGACATCGTCGGCCACCGCATTCCCAACTACTTCGTGGACCGGGACTCATTTGACAACCGGGAGGAGTTGGGGAACATCGCGAGGTTGGCAGCTGGTCTCGCCAACGATGAGGCGCTTGTCATCTTCCCCGAAGGAACCAACTTCTCGAGGTCCAGGCGGGATCGGGCAATCGAGGTCCTTGGCCGAACCGCTCCGGAGCGGGAGGCCTCAGCCCGTCGCCTCACACATGTTCTCCCGATTCGGACGTCCGGTCTGTTGTCCGTTCTCGAGACCGATCGGTCTGCGGACCTGTTGTTCCTGAATCATGTCGGGGTCGAGGACTTCCACAAACTGCGTGATCTGTGGCGAAACGTTCCCTTTCCCACCCCGTTGAGTTTCTCTGCGAATCGCACGTCACGCCAGGAAGTCCCTGACGTGGCCGACAAGGCAGCGCTGGTTCGGTGGTTGGATGCCCGCTGGGAAGAGTTCGATTCGTGGGTCACGACGAACTCTTCGGCATCATCCTGAGCGAATGGCGGTCGCTGCCGAGGTCGATACCACGCTGCCGATCCTGGTCGTCGTCAGCAAGTGACAGCCCGCGGGCCCTGCTTCCCTCTGCCCCTTAGGGAGGGGTGACAGACTGCGACTGCAAGGAGAGGACAAGTGAACGAGGCTTACGAAGTGAACGGGCTCTGGCGGTATCCCGTCAAGTCGTTGGCTGGCGAGGCCGTCGAGTCGGTGGAACTCGACACCGGCGGGGTGGCTGGGGACCGACGATGGGGTGTCCGCGATCTGGACACCGGTCGGCTGGCCAGCGCCAAGAAGCCCGGGTCGTTCGGTGGCCTGCTTGACTGGTCGGCCCGGATCACCGACGACGGAACGGTCAAGGTAGCCGCGCCGGGCGGCCAGACGTGGACTGCAGGCGACCCCGACCTAGACGCCGCCCTGTCCCGGGCCTTCGACCGTCCGCTGGTTCTGGCCCACGTCGAGGCCGGCCGCGAGGAGAGCTACGACAGCGAGTGGCCGGAGATCCCCGGGACGGCCCTGTCCGATGTCGAGGTGGAACTACCGGTGGCGATGATGACGGAGCGAGCATCGTTTGTGGACCTGGCCGCCGTTCACCTGATCGTCGAGGAATCCGTAGCGCACCTGTCGGAGTTGATCGACGTCGAGGTGCCGATCCGACGCTTCCGGCCCACAGCGCTATTGAGGTCGGTGGTAGAGGCCCCCCCCGGGTTCGTGGACCTGGCCTGGGTGGACCGGGGCGCCACCGTTGCCGACGTCGGCCTCCACATCACCGGGCCGGCGCCCCGGTGCGTGATGACCACCCTTCCGCAGGGTGACCTTGGTGTCCACCGAGAGATCCTGCAGGCGCTGGCTGAATACGCCCGCCACGACACCGGCATGGGCGTCTTCGCCTGCCTCGGCACCTACGCCGAGGTCACCAACCCGGGCACTGTCAGTCTCGGCGACCGCTTCGTCCTCGCCGCCTGACGGCTGCCTGGAGGCCCTTCTGGCTGTCCTGCTGGTCGGTCGCGGTGACCTGCCGGGCGTCTGCCTCCCCACCAATTTGTCGCCCACCGTGCTGCATGGAGTCCGTGTGCTCCACAATGGGACTATGCGCATCGCTGCCGTCCAGGCTTCGCCCGTGTTCTTGGACCGGGCCGCCACCATCGGTGTGGTCCTTGAACATCTCGCCGAAGCCGGTGCCGGGGGTGCCGACCTGGTCGCCTTCCCCGAGGTCTTCGTTCCCGGTTATCCGGTCTGGCTGGACCTGACCAACGCAGCCGCCTGGGAGGACCCGGACCAGCAGGAGACCTTCGCCCGCTACGTCGACCAGGCCGTAGAGGTCCACGGAACCGAGTTCGGACAGGTCGTAGAGGCCGTTCGAGATACCGGCGCGTTCGCCTACGTCGGGGTTGTGGAGCGTGCTGCCTCAGGCGGCTCCGTGTACTGCTCTCTGGTGGCCATAGACCCGTTGAACGGGATCGTGGGCGTGCACCGAAAGATGAAACCCACCTACGGCGAGCGCCTTGTGTGGGCCGACGGGGACGGCGCCGGCCTGGTAGCCCACCGGCACCGGGGCGCCACGCTCACCGGCTTGAACTGCTGGGAGAATTGGATGCCGCTGGCCCGCACCGCCATGTACGCCACTGGTTCGGAGGTGCACGTCGCCGCATGGCCCGGCTCGGTCGGCCTCACGGAGGACATCACCCGCTTCGTCGCCAGAGAGGGACGCCTCTTCGTGATCAGCGTCGGAGCCCTCTACTGTTCCGATGACCTTCCCGACGACTTTCCTCTGAAGGACCAACTCCCCGACGGCATGCGCTACCACAACGGCGGGACCTGCATAGCCGGACCGGACGGCCGCTGGATCGTGGAACCGGTCAACGCCGAGGATGGCATCGTGTGGGCCGACCTGGACCTCGGCGAGGTTCGACGCCAACGCCAGAACTTCGATCCGACCGGCCACTACTCGCGTCCCGACGTCTTGCATCTCGAGGTGGATCGAACCCGTCTTGCCCCCTGAAAGACGGCGACCCCACCACCCCGACGATGGAAAGACCGACAGCACACGCGGAATTCCGATCCTCGCGGGCCTTTTCGAATGATCCTCTTGGTCGGGAAGTCCTGGCTGGCGATCTGGTAGAACGGGTTGAGGAGAGGAAAGAGCGACTGACGTGGGCCTGTGATGGCGTTGACTGGGGGCGTTCAAGTCCCCCCTCCGACACCACAGGCTGAGCGTGTTCGGCGCATGTTGTAGACCTTCGCGAATGGCTGTTGAAGGTGTGTCCAGGGTTCGGCGGGCCGAACAAGCGGACTATGGGACTGCCACAGAAGTTCTCTTGCGCTCGCGCCATGCGTCGGTGCCGGCGATTCCCCCTCTTGTGCATCTCGATGAGGAGGTGAAAAGGCACTTTGTGGCAACCGTCATGCCATTTGCCGAGGTATGGGTGGCTGAAGTCGACGATGCAGTTTCCGGTGTGCTGGTTCTGAACGGGAATTGGATTGAACAGTTGTATGTCGATCCCGATTGGACCAATCAAGGACTTGGTACCGCACTTGTAGAACGAGCGAAAGCCGAACGCCCGGAGGCCCTTGACCTCTGGACGTTCAAGAGCAACCGAGGGGCACAACGGTTTTATGAACGGCATGGCTTCCGGGCTGTGGGGGCAACCAACGGTGATAACGAAGAGGGAGAGGCAGATATCCACTATCGGTGGGTCAAGTGAGGATCATGTGTTGTGATCCAGTGATGACTGGGGGCGTTCAAGTCCCCCCTCCGACACGACCAGGGTGGTTCTTCCGCTGGGTGCAGCGTTGTCGCTGCCACCCGACCGTGTGGAGCGAGTCGCTCGGCGGTACCTTCCCGGTCCATCATTCGCCGCTGGGAGGGCTAGGTCGTGGGGTTGCTCGGATCGCGTGTTCGCCGGACAGAGGATCCGGCGCTGCTCGTCGGTGGGGGCCGGTACGTCGCTGACATCGTCCTCGAGGATGCGCTCCACGCCGTCTTTGTACGATCTGTCGAACCACACGGCGAGATCCGGGCCATCCATGCAGACGACGCCCGTGCTGCTCCGGGAGTGGTTGGGGTCTTCACGGCCGACAACCTCGGGATCCAGGCGGTTCCGCCCTCTTTGCGTCCGCTCGCCCAGACCATGGTGCGCAGCGCCCTGGCCCGTGATCGAGTGCGCTATGTGGGCGAACCCCTGGCCGTCGTGGTGGCGACATCGGCGGTCGCGGCGACCGATGCCGTCGAACGGGTCGTCATGGACATCGATCGGCTCCCTTCTGTGGTGGGCTTCGCCGCAGCGCGTAGCGACGAGGTGCTGCTCCATCCCGATGCCGGGACGAACCGATGCTTCACCATGGGAGGTAAGGCAGACCCGGACCTCTTCAAGGACTGCGAGGTGGTGGTCGAACTGACCTTCGTCAACCCCCGGCTGAACGGGGCCCCAATCGAACCACGTGCGGCCGTAGCCCAGTGGAAGGAGGTCGACGGACGGCTGCGCCTCACCCAGTGGTCGTGCACACAGTTCCCGCACCGGGCCCGCGACTCGCTGGCCGCTGGTTGCGGAGTCGAACCGGGTGACGTCCATGTGATCACTCCAGAGGTCGGTGGTGGTTTCGGCACTAAGAACGGGAGCTACCCCGAGGACATCGTGGTCGCCCTGGCCGCCCGGGCGACAGGCCGTTCAGTCTGCTGGACCGAGACCCGGAGCGAGTCGATGCTTAACCTCGCCCACGGTCGGGGCCTGGAACTCACTGCCACTCTCGGCGGCAACCGTGACGGCAGATTCACCGCCTACCGCCTCCATATTGACCAGGACGGTGGCGCTTACCCGGGCATCGGTGCCTACCTCCCGGTTTTTGGGCAGATCATGGCTACCGGTTCGTACGACATTCCGAGGCTCGAGTTCTCTGCCGACTCCTGGGTCACTACCACAGTCCCGATGGGGGCCTACCGGGGGGCCGGCCGTCCCGAGGCAACACACGGGATCGAGCGAATTGTGGACCGCTACGCGGTCGAGATCGGCATGGATCCCGCCGAGTTACGTCGTCGCAATTTCATCAAACCGGAGGCCTTTCCGTTCACGACGCCGTCGGGTCAAGTTTACGACAGCGGTGCCTATGCCGAAGCCCTCGACGTAGTGCTCGACACCCTGGGCATGGTCGAACTGCGGGACGAACAGGACCGTCGGCGTCGGGACGCTACGTCACCACTACTCGGTATCGGCTTTGCCGCTTACGTAGAGATTGCCAACCCGATCGGGGCCTCGGAGTTCGGGAGGGTGACGGTCCAGTCGGACGGTTCCGCTGTCGTCCTTACCGGGTCGTCCGCCCATGGGCAGGGGCACCACACCACGGTCGCCCGGGTGGCCGCCGACGTGATGGGTATCGAATTCGATCAGATCGAGGTCCGGCACGGCGACACCGATGAGGTAGATCGCGGCGGCGGAACAGGAGGCTCGAGGTCCTTGCAGACCGGCGGAGTGGCCGTCCATCTGGCGAGCGAGATCGTGGTTGAGGAGGCGAAGAAGATCGTTGCCAGTCTCCTGGAGGCGAGCCCCGACGATGTCGTGCTCGACATGGCGGCCCGGGGCTTCTCCGTCGTCGGGTCGCCAACGGTCCACGTGAGTTGGCATGAGGTGGCCACCGAGGCCGATCGGATCGGCGAACAACTCGCCGGAGAGATCGACTTCCAACCCCCGGGGGCGACCTTCCCCTTCGGGGTGCACGCCAGCGTCGTCGAGGTGGACCGTGAGACCGGTGAGGTCACGATCCTGCGTCATGTGGCATGTGACGACGCCGGTGTCATCGTGAACCCGACCATCGTCGATGGTCAGGTGCACGGTGGCATCGCCGCCGGAGTGGCCCAGGCACTCATGGAGGAGTTCCGGTATAGCGACGATGGCATGCCGTTGACCACGAACTTCATGGACTACGGCATCGTCTCAGCGGCCGAGTTGCCGTTTTTTGAACGGATCGAGCAGGAGACGCCCACCGACGTAAATCCGCTCGGCGTGAAGGGGGTGGGTGAGGCGGGGACGATCGGGGCAATGCCTGCTGTTCAGAACGCCGTGGTGGACGCGCTGGCTCACCTGGGGGTCCACCATGTCGACATACCGCTGGTCTCTCAGCGGATCTGGGAGACGATCAACGCCGCCGAAACCGATACAGGACCTGCACCAGGGGCAGCCACGGGGGCGGCACGGTGATCTGGTAGAACGCGCTGACTGAAGGAAAAATCGACTGGTCTAGGACCGTGATGGCGTTGACTGGGGGGTTCAAGTCCCCCCTCCGACACGTAGAGAACCGCTGTTTGACAGCGGTTCTCGTCGCGTCTGCGGTCTTGTTGGAAGGGATTTGGAAGGAAGGCGACTGACTAAACGGGCGTGACATACTCCGGAGATGGGTGATACGTCGCTGGAGTCTTGGGTTGATGAGACATCGACAACGGCGTTGCTCGTCCAGGTCGCAGGCGAGACCGTCATCGAGATCGACAGGCCGACCGATGCCCCGGGCTGGATCGGTTTCGACGGTGCACCGAACCTCGGCGAGCCGGAAGGCGGGACGGGTCTTCCGTTTGAACCGCTGCCAGATGGCCGAATGCGGCACGACATCGCCTCCGGTCAGAAAAGCGTCATTGCCGTTCTCGTCGCGATCGGCGCCGAACGGGGCCTGCTGCGACTCGACGATCCTGTCTCTAAGCACCTCGGTCGAGGGTGGAGCCAGGCGACCCCCGACGAAGAGGTCGCCATCACTGTTTGGCATCTCCTTACGATGACGTCGGGACTGGGTGATGACATGTCGTATGCCGCCCCGCCGGGGACGCGCTGGTGGTACAGCCTCGGTCCTACGTGGCACCAACTCAAACCGCTCCTTGAAGCCGCATCGGGACGGACGCTCCAAGATCTGACTGACGACTGGTTGGCCGGGCCGCTGCGGATGGAGGAGTCGACCTGGATCGAACGGGCGGGAATGACGTACCTTGACGGCAGACCATTCGAGGCTCTGCTCACCTCAGCTCGTGACCTGGCCCGACTCGGGAACATGGTGCTGAACAAGGGGGCCGTGGCTGGCCGTCGGGTGCTCGGAGCAGAGTCGCTGACCGAACTCCTCACGCCATCTCAGGACCTGAACCGTGCCTACGGCCTGCTCTGGTGGTTGAACGGCCAGCGGCCCATTCTCCGACCCTTGGTGGAAGACCCTGTCGACAGTGTCCTGATCCCCAACGCACCCGCCGACACAGTTGCCGCCCTCGGTGCGATGGGCCAGTTCTGCCTCGTAACTCCAAGTCACCAAGCAGTCGTGGTCCGTCTCGGCTCGGCACCGAGAGGTGACTTGACGGGCGGCGATGTCACTTCCGAGATCTGGCAGCTCCTCAACCAGACCCTGTTCCGCTGACGAACCAGCCCTGGTCAGCAACTGGTCGACGTCCTGTTGAGGAGACGCAGGAAGTCGGCCTCGTCGATGATCTCGACGCTGTGTCCTGCTTCGGCCAGTTCGATTGCTTTACGCATCTTGGAAGAGGCCCCGTCTTTGACCACGGCGAAGTCGGTGACGCCGACGACGAGGAAGTCGACCTTCTTGGATTGGAGGTATGGCTCCCTATGGCAAACCTGCAAGGGGCGACTGCTGACCGACACACCATGTGGCCCGAGGGTTTCGATCCGATAGCCGCCGGGGTGATCTTCAGGTAGGCAGCCACGCAGGTAGCCACGGGGGTGACACACCCTGACAGCTGCCTGGAGGCCCTTCTGGCTGTCCTGCTGGCCGGGACGTACGGCGGTCCCCTTACTGCTTGTTGCTACTGCGCAGCCGTAACCAGAGAATCAAGAAAGCCCTCAACGGCCTGTGGCGAGCGGAGCCGACGGACGTTTGCGTGCACCCACGAACCGTCGCACATGCACTGCTCGTATTGTTCCCGACGACCCTTGTAGGTCACCCAACTCCACTTGATGACGTTGCGCTCAGGATCCCAGTGGTACAGGTTTGTCCACGGTTCCTTGTTCCCGTTCCAGAGTTCTTCTCTCGTGAGCACCCGTCGAATGGTTCGACGGATCACACGGGTCATGACAGTTCTGCGTGGTAGATCGAGCCAGACGATCGTGTTCGCCTTTTTCAGATGCATGTCGCCAGCCAAGCGTCCGTAATGGCCGCAAGTCACCCATCCTTGTTTCGCACCACTGAGTCGTGTTTCCAGATCGGAACGGAATTCCTCAGCGGGACGCATCGTCCACCCCGGTTGATGAGCCAACTCATCCAACTCGATGTGTTCGAGTCCAAGTCGATCCGCCACTTGGCGGGCGACCGTCGTCTTCCCTGAACCAGAACATCCGACAACAGCGATACGCGAAGACACCATTCGACGGTACCCCTCGACAGCCTGAACTGGTCTGGCCGAACCGCTTTCCGAAGGCCGCGTACAGGCCGCGAGACATCGCGAAACAGTGCGAAACGACGCGAACCAGTGATCAACCCAAACTGCAGGCCAGAAGCGGTTTCGGGACGTTTGTGCAGGTCAGCGGTTTGGGGTTAAGCGATCTGGGGGACCGAAGGTCGGGAGTTCAAATCTCCCCAGCCCGACCACTTGAAGTGCTTTCGGCGGTGGCGGGGCGTTCGGGGATCAGAGGTACCTTTGTCCCATGGCAGGTTCTTCGTCCCTGGAGACGTTTCGGACACTCGTTTTGAACCCGACGATCCTCGGTTTCTTCGGTGGCCTGTTCGAAGTCATCGGGATCCGCGTCGTCGACACGGGCGAGGAGTTCACCTGTCGCCTGCGTGGAGACGCGGCGGAGTTCGCCGAGGGCATCGACGAGTCCGGCGTCGACTTCGTGGTCGAGATCCAGGCCTTCCAGGTCGAACGCCTGGCTTCGCACATCCGCACCGGCGAACTCGGCGAGGTGGAGCAGTTCCGGGTCCTGACCAACGTCTTCGGTCCGGTCGCCAACTCGGGCTTCAACAACCCGGCGGTTGGCATGTTCATGACCGGCAGGTTCTTCTCCTGGTTCATCAAGCGCCGGAACATCACCCACATGCACCTGCGGTCACCCGACCCGGGTCAGGAACCGGACGTCGAATACTCCCTCCTCTTCGTCAACCGGCAGTGGTTGCTGGTGCCCGGACTGCACGGCACGCCGGAGCGGATCTTCGAGATCGACATCGAACGGGGGCTGGCACTGCACCGTGAACTGGTCGCGGCGACCAGGGCGGCCGACTGGAGGCGCTGGATGGCGTTCGCCGGGTGGTACAAGCGTTGGCGCGATGAGGTCGAGGTGACCTGACCCCAAGGTGGCAGAAACCCGGCACCGATCACTCAAAACGAGCCTGGCGGCCCTTCTGGCTGTCCTGCTGGTCGGGACGTAGCGTGGGAGCCGGGCTCTGCACCGCCCATAGACGGCGCCTACCGTGTCGCCGTGTTCGACCTCACCGACCGAACCGCCCTCGTGACCGGCGCTGGACAGAACATCGGTTCCGGCATCGCCAGGGCTCTCGCAGCACAGGGGGCGATCGTGCACGTCAACGACGTCGTCGCCGAGCGTGCCGAAGCGGTCGCCGGGTCGATCCGCTCGGCAGGGGGCCGGGCCGAGGCCGTGCCGTTCGACGTGACCGGCATCGACGCCGTCGCCGCAGCCGTCGATGCCATCGGAGCCGTCGACGTGCTCGTCAACAACGCTGGGAACGGCGGCGCCGGCGGCATGACGCTCACTCCCTTCCACGACCTGTCGCCCGACGCCTGGAGCGGCATCATCGACGTGAACCTCTACGGAGTCCTCAACTGCTGCCACGCCGTGCTGGGTGGAATGGTGGAGCGGGGGTGGGGACGCATCGTCACCATCTCGTCGCTCGCCGGCACCATGGGCACCCGGGTCGGCGTCACCCCCTATTCCGCCGGAAAGGGCGGCGCCATGGCTTTCGTGCGCTCTCTCGCCCTCGAGAACTCCCGGAACGGAATCACCGCCAACTCCATCGCACTCGGCCTCATGGGTACCGGGACTCCGACCTCGTTGGGCGACATCGCCCGTTCGATCCCCGCCGGCCGACTCGGCACCCCGGAGGATGTCGGCGCACTGTGCGTCTACCTGTCCTCTGACGAGGCATCGTGGGTCACGGCACAGACCATCCACCTCGACGGGGGCACATCGCCGACCTGAACTCATGAGGTCCTTCTGGCTGTCCTGCTGGTCGGGACGTAACGTGGGGCATGAGGACGGTTGCGGGGCTACTGGTTGCGGTGGTGTTGATTGCTGGGTGCAGCAGATCCGGTGATTCTGAGTTGGAAGCGCAACCCTCCACAACCGTGGTCACGACGACCACGCCGCCGACGACCACGGCCACGCCGACGACGACCACGCCGCCGACGACCACGACCACTGTCCCACCGACTACGACCACGCCGCCGCCGCCGCCGCCGACGACTCAGACACTGACAACCACAAACACTCTTTCAACCACGACTACTGCGGCACGAATGACGACGGAGACATCAGCCGCGCCTGCTTCCAGCGCAACAACGGTTTCCGATGAACTGCTAGTGCTTTCAGCGATCGCTGAATTCTTGCCCGACGGGCAGGTGTGCGAAGAGCAACTCTTGTCGGCTGATTCCCCTGAAAGGGGATGGGAGGGTTGGGGCGGTGCCGGTTGGGAGACAGAGGTCGATGGCTTCGAAGAGTTGGTGGTTCAGATCACCTGCGATTTCGACTCAGAGGAGTTCTGGTTCAGTCATCAGTTGCGGATTCAGTACCCGCTTAAGACCGGGGAAGCAGCAGAGGTGATCAACTCAGAGGTTCGCTCAGTGGTGGCTCGAGGGATTCTCGGCTACTTCATCGATTCACGTGACCGCTTCTCAGAACTAAGGCTCACCGGAGAAGAGCAACGTTCAGATCAGACACAACAACGTGGCTGTGGCTACCCCGGCTACCTTGCCATCAGTGGCGTCGTTCCCTACTCGAACGAAGGATTACACAGCGTGTACCTGTCATTTGGCCAGAACCATCCTTGTGCGAACACGACTGCTAGCCCTGTGGCGACTTTGAACTTCGACGTGTTTGGCGACCGCCATCCGGACATGTCGGGAAGTGACTACAAATCGCGAATGCTCTTCGATCTTCCTGATTTGTTCAAGGACGGCTCGGTTTGGGAGGCCGAACTCGTAGAGGTCATCCGCCGCCGCTGGGTCGAAAGCGGTGAGGATCCCGACGAGTGGCTGGTCGGACAGTTGACTGTCGAGTTCGTAAGGTCGCTTGACTTCACCATGGGTCCTGACGCCCTTGCACTGCACGCCCAGCCCTACACCGTCTGGTTTCCGGGAGGGTGCTGCGGGTCGAGTTCGGATCACCTAGAGATCGACTACGAGGAGTTGACCGAGTACCTCCATTCGGAGGGCCCTTACCGGCACATCCTCGACAACTGACCCGACTCCACCTGCAGGAGCCTCAACGGATGCCACCGAACTGCAGGTGTGAGGTCTCATTTGTGCTCGCGAGTACCACTTCACCTCGAGGCGAGTCAATCGTGACGGATAATGCCGGTGGCCCTGCAGACACCGCGATGTCGAGATCGACGGCGCGCAGGGCGCCTGCGAGATCATCGGCGTCGGGCGTCGTGATGGCCAACGCCCTGAACTCACCCCCGACGGGATTGGTGTCTTTCGGATTGGCGCACTCGAGCCAATCGATGAAAAACGGCATGCGCCCACCGTGCCGGCTCCCGATAGGGAACAACAGATCCCACACGAGGAGTTCACCCGATTCCGTCTTGCGCTGGGTGCGATTGGGACCCTGAGTCGATACGCCAGCCGATTCCAGTGCCTGGGCAATGGCGTTGAGATCGCCTTCGGCCGCCCAGGTGACCATGCCACCGCTCGTCAAGTTGGCGAACTGTGCGCCAGCGTTACCTTCCTGGGACTGTGCCGGGTCGGGTGCGATGATCTCGAGATAGGTGGAGCCGAGGGACAGAAGTGCGTTGCGTGTGCCGAGACCCACATGCTCTCCGCCATAAGCAGCTGGTGTCCCGAACGTGTCCGCTGCCCATTCCATGCCTTCATCTAGCGAAGCCACGGCGTACATGAAGTGATCGATCCGCGTGGTCAGGATGTGTCCCCCTTGTTTTGGAGCCGGACCATGACTTCACCGTAATCTTCAACTTCCCCACGATTGAACTCATGTGATCTGCTCGAACTGTTCCGAGGGTGGTGGGCGCGGCTGGCTAACTCCCTCGCTCTCAATGTCGCACACCAAACGCCCTTCTGGCTGTCCTGCTGGTCGGGACGTAGCGTTAGAGCCGTGAGACTTCCTTGGCGTTGACCGCCTCCTCGATCAAGATGCACGCGACGCGGGTACGAACCCCTTAGACGGAGACACCAACATGTCAGACATCGAAGAGGTCAGGGCCTACCTGGCGAAAGAGAACGGTCTCGCCACAGTCAGTACAACCCAAGCCGATGGGCGAGTCCTGTCGAGCGTGGTCAATTGCGGGGTGATCGACCACCCCCTCACCGGTGCACCTTGCGTGGCCCTTGTCTCGGCCGGCGGCGCTGCCAGGCTGGGCCATGTCCGTCGCGGCTCGCAGGCAACCATCGCGATACGGCGCGGCTGGACGTGGCGGTCGGTAACCGGCCCGGCCGACCTCATCGGACCCGACGACCTACCTGACGGCATCGACGCCGAAGCCCTACGGCTCCTGCTGCGTGAAGTGTTCCAAGCAGCGGGCGGCACCCATGACGACTTCAACGAATACGACCGGGTCATGGCAACCGAAGGCCGAGTAGCGGTAGTCGTTGCTGCCGATCGCATCCTGGGCAACTACTGACGACCAGAGGGTCCTACGGGGCTTCCAGAATTGCGAACTGAGGATCGCCGGATCCGGTTCCGGGATCGATATGGGAAATGACTTTGGCGGGTGCTAGTTCAAGTTTGCGAGGAGCAGGGCACGAGCTTCATTGAGCGACCTGATCCGGTCTGCCGCGCTCCCGGGATCGCCACCGCTGTCGGGATGGGCGGCACGCAAGAGCAACCGGTAACGCTCTCTGACCTTCTGGGCCGAGACGTCGTTCTCGTCGAACTCCATTAACTCGAGCGCTTCGAGCGCGCTAGTCGGCAGCAGGTCGCGAGCGGTTTCACGACTCTGTCCGTGTTGCCACAGGGGTCTCTCTTCGACGCACTGGCGGTATGTCTGGAGAAGGTCCGGTTGGCTCTGAGACGCATACAGCGCAGCCAACAGGTGCGCTATCGGGGGGGTGTGGTTGTCACTGACCTCCAGGCACAATCGTCCGTTGGTGATGACCAGTCGATCCGTGGCGCGGGCCAGTCCGACCTGGTTTGTCTGGAGTCGGTACCGAACCTGTGGTTGCGGAATTCTTTGGCAGTTCTCAGCCAGGTGAAGCAATTCGTCGAGGTCAACTTCAGACTCGGCATTCAGTTCACCAAGAAATCTTGCGACGACTTTGGCGATGAGCAGGCGTCCTGAGCGTCCGGCCAAGGCGATTTTGCCGAGGCTGAGTCGTCGCGTCGGAACGATGGACCGGGAGTGGAAGAACTCGAGAACGGCCCGTTCGTGAACTGCCATCCGCTACGTCCGATCTGTCGAAGATGTCCTTGGAATCTTACCCAGACGCCTGTTCGGCCTTCGTGGGGCGTACCGGCCAGGACAACACCGCGAAACCCCGGGGGTGCCGCCAATTGTGCCACCTTGGGGTTGTTTCAATGAGAAGATCGCGGTCGATGGGACAGACATCGCTGATACCGCTGGTCGACCTCGCCGGGGCTTTCGAGCCCGGCCCACGCCGCGAGGAAGTAGTAGATGCGGTCCGTCAGGCTTGCCAGGACATCGGGTTTCTGGTGGTCACCGGCCACGGTGTGCCCGACGAGGCCATCAGGGGGATAGAGGCCGTTTCACGTGAGTTCTTCTCACTTCGCCATGAGGAGAAAATGCTCTGTGTGGGAGGCCCTGGGGTCTTTCGGGGATACACGCCAGCCGAGACAACTGCGCTGGCACTGTCACGTGACGCCGTGACCCCACCGGACCTGTGCGAGGCATTCTCGATCAATCGCTTCGACGACCCCGAGGTCGCCCTGCAATCTGGTCTGCGAGAGGGGCGTGAGGCTTTTTTCGCCCCGAACATTTGGCCGCAACGCCCTGAAGGATTCAGAAGCGCGTTTGAGATCTATTACGCGGTCATGGAAGACCTAGCGAATCGCCTCATGGGACTGATGGCACTGGCTCTCGGGCTCGACGAGCACTGGTTTGACGACAAGATCCGTGACCACATCACCAATCTGACCGTCAACTACTACTCCGAACTCGAGCAGCCCGAGGCCCGGGGACAGCTTCGGCGAGGTGAACACACCGACTGGGGCAGCCTCTCCATACTCCATCACGACGGCGAAGCTGGATTGCAGATCAAGGCACCCGATGGCGAATGGGAACACGTCCCGAACGTCGCACAAGCGTTGGTCATCAACCTGGGCGACCTGATGGCGTTCTGGACCAACGACCGATGGAAGTCCACCTACCACCGCGTGGTTGTGCCCGAGGACCACTCCGCCGACCGCCTCTCGATCGTCTTCTTTCACCAACCCGCATACGACACCCTCATCGAATGTATTCCCACCTGCACGTCGCCAGACGACCCACCGCGCCATGCGCCAACGACTTCCGGGGAATGGATCCTGTCAATGCTCGAGAAGACCACCTATTGAACCGACTCGTTGGCGCGAGTTGTTGAACAGTTTGGCTGTTCTGGTGGTCGTGCCTATTGAACCTGCAGTTCGCCTGCAGGTGGACGCTCAGGCCCCACCCGTCGGCGACGAGCGCAGCGACGGTGCTCTTACCGGCTGCTGGAGGGCCGCTCAGCACCAGAACCTTGCCGTGGTTCACGATCCGACAGCAATTGGTAGTACTTGACCACCTTGGGTTCGCCGATGCGGGCCAGACTTGTGCAGCGGCCTAAACGGGAGGGCATCGATGAGCGAGCGACTGCACCGCCCTTGGCCGGCGCTCCTGACAGCGTTGGTTTTTGTCGCCTCCGGTTGTGGTGGCGGCCACGACGGGGAGGCGACCACGGCTATCAACGAGGCGTCTACCACCACGACGATGGCCCTCGCAACGACAACGACAACGACAACGACCCTCGCACCGACAACGACAACGACAACGACCCTCGCACCGACAACGACAACGACAACGACAACGACCCTCGCACCGACAACGACAACGACAACGACAACGACACCGACGACTATTCAGGCAGTTACGACGACGACCTTCCTTCCAACCACGACTACGACTCAGGAGGGTGCGACGGACACCATGGGTTCACCGCCCACTCCGCTTG
>Ga0206686_1000195_pt1 | contig 18524 bp, 15 predicted proteins | sample M250012015metaG_FD_155447 | JGI IMG/M metagenome (GOLD analysis project Ga0206686, IMG submission 155447) | Ammonia-oxidizing marine archaeal communities from Monterey Bay, California, United States - M2 500m 12015 | ecosystem: Environmental > Aquatic > Marine > Intertidal zone | place: USA... | reverse complement strand
CAGCAAAACGAAGCCCGGAATTCATTGGTGTTGTAACAAATTTACCTGCACTGTTCATTATAGGATAGCGTGGTGTAATACCAGGATCTTTCAAGGTTATATGATAGCCACGTTCAGACTCTAGAGGCACCGACTCTCCAAGTTGTGTTGCAAATTTTCCAGAAAAAGCACCCGCTGCTACTACCAAGCGTTGCAGTGCTAGCCTGCCCTCACTAGTTATTAATGAGTTAGGCTTTTGATTGACAATTTCCACTTGTTGTACGTCAGCCCGAATAAACTTACCGCCATCACCTTGAAACTGGGAGGTCAGAGCTTTCACTAGTTGGCTAGGGTCAGGTGAAAATCCGTGACCATCCTCCATCACAACAGCACATTGATAACGAGAATCGATTGCAGGTTCAAATTCCTGTACTTCGTTTCCGTGTAGAACACGTGTGGTAATCCCTCGGTCACGGCGTAGTCGCCAATGAAACTCTTCTGAAGCCAATGCGGCAGCCGATTCGTAAATATAAAGATAAGGTGAAGGTCGAATCCAAGTTGCTCCAGCTCCATTAGCCGCAAGACGTTGGTGTTCCTCCAATGCCCCACTTGTAAGTTCTGAAAGTCCATCTGTAGTTTGTTCGACTTTCAAAGCTTTGCAATTCTGCAAAAATTTAAATTGCCATGAAAGCATCTGAGGTAAATAACGCCATCGTATAGCAATCGGTCCCAATGGATCCAGAAGCATAGCAGGCAGTTTTGTTATAAGCCCTGGTGAGTTCAATGGAACCATAGCACAGGGAGCTATCATTCCGGCATTACCAGATGAACATCCTTCGCCAGGCTCTTGCTGATCAACAACAGTAACAATAAATCCTAAACGTTGTAGGTTGATGGCGCAAGATATTCCTACGATACCAGCCCCTAAGACGGTGATTTCTTTTTGTTTTCTATTCATACCTAAAAGCTCTATTTACGTAACCCTCTACGGCGAACATACTCTGTAGAAAAAATAATGCAACTCATAAAAGCGAGCAGCAATGTGGCCACAGCAGCAAGGGCTGGACTAACACGCATCAAGGCATCGTCCCACATCTGCTTGGGTAGAGTGGTTACCTCACCACCAGTTACAAACAATGCGATTGTTAATTCGTCGAAAGAAATAACAAACGCGAACATGAAAGCTGCAATTAACCCAGCACTAAGCAGGGGTAGGGTAATGCGAGTTAGCGTTTGCCACTTATTGGCTCCCAATGTCCAAGCGGCTTGATCGAGCCGATGATCATAGTTTTTTAGAATTGCCATAACTGTAATAACAACGTAAGGGATTGCTAATATAGTATGGCCTAAAATAAGACCCATACTTGTTCCTACTAGGCCTAATTTAGCGTACAGGTAAAACAACGCAACGGCGATAATAATATTCGGCATAATAATTGGAGAAACTAGGAAAGCAAACAGCGCTGCCTTACCAAAAAATTGCCTCCTCGCCAAAAAAAAGGCCGCTGGGACACCGATTGACATTCCCAAGAGCGCCGATGAAATAGCCACTACAAAGGAGCGTGAAGCGGCTGCAGCCCATGCAGGTGAGTTCAACACTTGTTCATACCATTGTAGAGAGAAACCTTTTGGAGGCCAACCAAGGAAGCCATCCTCGGTAAAAGAAACAGGGATAACAAATAATGCAGGAATACATAGGAAAGCAATAACTGTCATTGCAGTTATCCAAAGAGTGGTCCTACTTCCTTGGCGACGCTTTCGATCGGTTCGCTGGGGTGTCAGCTTATCAATTAATATACCGGCTTGCTCACATAAATAACCTAATATATTAATCACACCACCTCCTAACCAACGACCGATTCGTCCAATTACGCCTTTCTTATGCTCATGCGTAGACTCTCCAGATAATGTAGATAAACCAAGTAGCTGATCGTAAAAGAAAAAGATCACTAATACCGAAGCCAGCAATAACATTGCGATAGCACCCGCGAAACCCCAGTTCAGTACTTCATGGATTTGGAAAATAATCACTTGCACAATCATCGTATCGCGCGCACCACCGAGCAACGCCGGTGTGATAAAAAACCCGAGAGCGGTGATAAATACCAACATGCCACCAGCTGCAACGCCTGGTGCAGAAAGCGGGAAATAGACACGCCAAAAAGCCTGTCCACCACGAGCACCAAGGGTCGAAGCAGCACTCACTAGATTTCGGTCGATATTCTCCATTACTGACATCATCGTTAATATACATAATGGCATTAAGGCATGTACCATGCCAATCATGACACCAGTAAAGTTGAATATTAGGCGCACGGGGGCGTCAACTATACCGAGTGCCAGTAACAGTTCGTTGAGAGCTCCATGACGTCCTAGTAATACAATCCAAGCAAATGTACGCACCAGAAAACTGGTCCAAAAAGGCATTAGCACCCATATCACTAGTGAGTTTCGAGTACTACTCTTTACTGTACTGAGTAAATAAGCAATTGGGTAACCTGCAAGAATTGAAAATATTGTAGTCCATCCGGCTATTTTTAGGGTAATTAACAATACCTTCACATACACCGCTTTCTCGTAGAGACGAGTGTAATGCTCCAAGGTCAGAGTGCCACTACTATCCACAAAACTCAATCCCAGTAACAACACTACAGGATAAATGAAAAAGAATCCTAGAAATAAAATAGCTGGTGAAATCGATAAAAAACGACTCCAATTACGTGGTCTGACTATAGGTGTATAAGTTACGCTAGGTAATTGTTCTGATTTAGAGCTCATTTCAACTTCCAGCGTCGTTGGTAAGTATCACTGTGCTGGTTTTAGCCCAGTTTAGAATAATTCGCTGTCCAATTTCAATTGTGCTTGAACCACGGCATGTTAATTGAGTGGACACCATTTCGGTGCCATCGGAAAGTTCAATATAATACTTAGTAATCTGACCAAAAACAATCACCTCTTTCAGGATTCCCTCAACGGCATTATCGCGCGTAACATCATTATCGGTATCTACGGTTTCTGGTCGTATCATAAATTTTACCTGCTCACCAATTTTCACAGGTTCTTTCAGCTCTCCAAGCACATTCATTCCAGCAGGGCCACGCATCAACACGCTGTCTTTCCCTACTTCCAACACTTGTGCATCAAACAAATTCGATTCACCCAGAAAATCTGCAGAAAACATGGTGGAAGGTTGAAAATACAATTCATTTGGTGTGCCAATTTGATCTATACTCCCATCATTCATAACACAAATACGATCAGACATAACCATCGCCTCTTCTTGGTCATGAGTCACATAAAGTACGGTAATTCCAAGATTTTCATGTAATTGTTTTATTTCGCGTTGTAGCGATTCTCGGAGTTTTTTATCCAGCGCACCCAGAGGTTCGTCCATAAGAATAATTGATGGTTTATACACAAAACATCTCGCCAATGCGATGCGTTGTTGCTGACCGCCAGAAAGTTCACGAGGAAATCGTTTTGCAACATGGTCAAGCTCAACGATTTCTAAAACACGTGCTACCTCTTTACGAATAAGAGCCATAGGCGTCTTACGCATTCTTAGTGGAAAGGCAATATTATCAAATATATTCATGTGCGGAAACAGTGCATAATTTTGGAAAACCATTCCCAAGTCACGCTTAAACGGTGGCAAAAAGTTGGCTAATTTCCCATCAATCCAAATATCACCACTGTCGGGATTATTAAGACCAGCGATTGCCATAAGTAGAGTAGTTTTGCCTGAGCCAGAAGGGCCAAGCAATGTGAGAAATTCACCTTCTTGCATTTCTATACTTGCTGCCTTAAGTGCAACAACGGAACCGTATGTTTTACGAACATTGTGAGTTCTTAATTTATATTCTGTCATCTATATTTGGAGTAAGAAGTTAAGAAAAGTATTTGCCTTTAGTAAATATTATACTGGTAATACAAGACACAATAAAACGGTCAGGCTAGCCTGACCCGTGATAGTACAACTAAACAAGCAACCAAGCGTTAAGGAGATATCACTTAGTATTGATACAACTAACCAAGCAACCAAGCATTAAAACGCTCAGCGACCTCTTCTTTGTGTTCTCCCCAGAAGTCACTATCCACAGAAACCATATTCGGCAGATATTCTGGATTTGTTGGCAACACTTTGGCTCGAGAAGCAGGAATATCAGCAAAAGCACTTGGATTTGTTGGTCCATAAGCAATGTGCTTTGTGAATTTAGCCTGTTGCTCTCCTTGTGCGCAGAATTCTATGAACTCGCGGCACACGTCGGCATTTGGAGTGCCTTTGAGTATTGTCCATCCCTCAAATGTGTAGAGCGCCTGATCCCAAACCAATTCAACTGGTGCACCATCATCAATTGCAACCTGCGCACGGCCGTTCCAAGTAAACAGACAATCGACTTCGCCAGATTTCAGCAGCTGGGATGTTTGAGCACCACCAGTCCACCAGAGTGTCACGTCATCCTTGATACGATCAAGGCTTCTGAAAGCGCGGTCGAAGTCCAACGGATAGAGATCTTTAGGATCAACTCCGTCTGCCATTAGTGCAGCTTCCATAGTATCAAAAGGATGTTTGCGCAATGCTCGTAATCCTGGTACGCCTTTAACATCCCAGAGATCTTTCCAGTTCTTTGGTGGATTCTTACCCATCGTATCTGTGCGATAGGCAATTAGTGAAGCATATACATCAGTACCCATAATGTACTCACCACGTAAACTGTCGGGGATTTGGCTAAGATATTTACCCGCTCCATTTGGTGCTATTGGCTCAAGGTAGCCAATATTGACAAGAGACTGGTGTGATGCCTTACTAAGATGTGACATATTCCAAGTGTAATTACCTGTTTCAACCATTGCACGTATCAAACCAGTCGGTTCGTGCTGACCTTGAACGCCAACCGCTTCAATTCCGGTTGCTTCAAAAAATGGTTTGTAAAACGCCTCTGCAAAACCTGGAGCAAATGGACCACCTGGATCACGCATAACAATTTTCAAGTCTTGTGCAGAGCGTACTATTGCTGGAAAACCAACCGCAGCAACCGCTGCTCCGGCCGCGGCTGTCTTTAAAAAGGTACGACGACTGACAGATTTATCTAATTTGTCAATTTTCTTTTCGTTCTTATTCATTCTTGTTCTTATTCATTCTTACTCTCCTGTGAAATTTTCATAGTAATTGAGTTTGGAAAGTAATACATTTGTAAATACCCAAACTCAAGTTAGATTATCTTACAATTAGATCATAATGTACAATACTAAAATCTTGTCACCGTATAACCATTTGTTATACTATAAAAAATAAACCTTGGCTTGTAAAACATATTTTCTTATCGGTTTTAATCAATGAAATCAGTTTTTTAAGAAGCTCAATTATTATGATCTATTAATACTATGAAATACAAACAAATGCTTGCATTTCGCATGGTAATGATAACTGGAAGCGTATCCCAGGCAGCCAAGCGAATTCATATCTCTCAACCTGCAGTCAGCAACTTGATATCAAGCCTTGAACAACATTTTGGATTTAAGTTATTTGAGCGTCGCAAAGGGCGACTGATTCCTACTCCTGATGCGCATCAAATCTATGAAAATGTTTCCAAGGCATTGTCGGGATTTGAAAAAGTTTCACAGTCAGCTCATAATATCCGCGATCACAAATCGGGCAGTTTACGGATAGCTTCTATGCCTGGTGTGTACGGTGAGGCATTTATGCCCGATATTGTTTCTGAATTTTTAGCTGATAAAGATGATATTTCAGTTAACCTGCAGATACAACCGTCGTTAAAGATTCAAAGGTGGATTTCGTCAGATTTGTACGATATTGGGATTGCCGAATTACCCTTGATACATTCAGGCATCGAGTGTGAAGAATTTAACTTTAAATGCGTTTGCGTTCTTCCTGAGGGTCACTCACTTCTTAAACACGAAACCTTAACACCAAAAGAGCTTGACAATGAACCCTTTATCTCACTTAGTAGCGATCATATGACTCACCAGCAAACCCGCCAAGCATTTGAAAATGCAGGAGCAAGGTGGAAAGTTCGAGTTGAGACCCAGCTATTTCTCTCGGCAGCAAGACTGACTCAGAAAGGTACTGGAGTCGCTATTCTGGATCCTTTTACTATGAAGTATGATAGCCATCATCTCGGGCTCAAAACTCGACCATTTTTACCAGACATTGATTTTAAAATTGGCATCCTTTACCCAGCTGAACATCCGCGCTCATTTCTTGCAGAAGAATTTTTAAAATTACTTAGAAAACGACTACTTGATTTTGCCCCCAATACTTAAAATATTCTGGCAATAATGCAACAAAAGCTAAGCCATAAGAGAGTATTAAGTATTGCTATTCCAATTGTACTATCTAATGCAACGATACCAATTTTGGGAGTTGTTGATACCGCTGTCATCGGACAATTGGGCCAAGAGAGATGAATAAGATTAGGAGTAGTTTTTTCATATTATCCTTTTAAGTATTTCTTGTGTTTCGCCTAAATGGAACCATTGAAGAACGAGAAAACCCATTTTTAAGATAAAAACGATGGGCATCTTGATTATCATCATCAGTAAGTAAGGTAATTCGTTGGCAACCTCTCTTTTTCGCAAAATTAAGTGCATATGATAGGAGTTTTGAACCTATTCCGCTATTTCTGTATTCAGGCAAAACTACAAAATCTTCAAGATTTCCTACTCTTCCACCCAGTGCGGTAGAGATTGTATAAAGAATATTCACCATTCCTATTACTTTATCAGATTCTCGAACAACTAAAATTACTCCAATATCTTCATTGTTTAGAATCTTACTTAATCCTCTTCCTTGTAATTCATAGTCAGGCGTGAATTCTGCTTCTTGGCTAAACAATTCGTCTAGTAGAATACAAAGTTGTGGTATATCGGCTAAATTAGCCTGGTCAATTTTCATATCACTACCCAACTCATATAAATGCTAACCATTACAAAGACAAAGGTTAGAACTATCATCTTAAGAAGATAGTTCATACTAAGATTATAAGTCAACTTGGACTAAAGTCCAAATTTCGTTTGATGTGTGAGGGAGGGTATTCAAATACATACCCATATAGCCCCTTACCGCAAATTATGCTACCATGGTATCCGGAGGCAAGAATACAGATTGCACGAGCATGGCCAATAAGCAGGACAATTATCTTTATAACTGCGATCAAGTGCGCACACTGGATAGGTTAGCAATTGATAGAGACAATATCAGCGGCTTACAACTGATGCAACGCGCCGGTATGGCGGTTTTCAAACACATTCTTCAGCACTATCGCAAACATGCCGTCACGGTTTTCTGCGGCTCAGGGAACAATGGCGGTGATGGCTACGTTATTGCAACGCTTGCAAAAGAAAAAGGCATTGCGGTCCAATTAATACATCTCAAACAACCTCAGCAATTAAAAGGTAATGCCAAGCGCGCCTACGAAATTGCCAATAAAGCAGGCGTTACAATGGTCGATTTCTCGCCGGAGATGGTGTTGGAAGATTGTATCATCGTTGACGCTCTCATAGGTATTGGTTTAAAAGGCTCAGTGAGGGGCACCTACTGTGATGCCATTGAGTTAATCAACAACAGCAATCTAGTAGTAGTTGCTGTTGACCTACCCTCTGGTCTTAATGCCGATACAGGTGATGTTGAAAATATATGTGTGAAAGCGCAAACAACGATTTGTTTCATTGGACTTAAGCAAGGATTGTTCACAAATCATGGGCCAGATTACTGCGGCAAAATTGTTTACCAAGACTTAGCAGAAAAATCCACCATCTTTGATGAAATCCCGCCAGTGGCAATAAAACTGCAGTTAAGTTCGCTATTAAGGCATTTGAAGCCTAGACAGGCCAGTTCCCACAAAAACAACTATGGCCATGTTATAGTCGTTGGTGGAGATTATGGCTATGCTGGCGCAAGCCTATTGGCAGCCGAGGCCGCGCTTAGAACTGGCGCAGGACTGGTGAGTGTTGCCACACGTCAAGAACACATCAGTACAATTGTGGCTAGACGACCTGAAATTATGGCACATGCTGTTGATTCAAGCGAGGCTCTGCAAACTCTAGTGAAAAAAGCCAGTGTGCTTATTATCGGTCCTGGGTTGGGGCAATCACTCTGGTCGAGAAAAATGCTGAATTGTGCTTTAAAAGCTGATATTCCAAGCATTTTAGATGCCGATGCGCTCAATCTTATTGCTCGTGAACAGATCCAGTTAAATACTATGAATCACCCCTATGTACTCACCCCACACCCCAAAGAGGCGGCAAGATTGCTTAATGTGGAGACCTCACAGATCCAAAAAGACCGATTTTCCGCTGTCAAAAAAATGGCCAAAAAGTACCACGCTCAGGTTCTGTTAAAAGGCACAGGCTCTTTAGTTTGTGTCTCGGCTAATTCAACAATCGGTGTTTGCACTGCAGGCAATCCAGGAATGGCAACAGGTGGCATGGGTGATGTTCTTAGTGGTATTATTGGTGGCTTACTAGCACAAGGTGTAAATCATAATCACTGCCTTGCCCTGGCCACCTGTTTACACTCAGAAGCAGCTGATATGGCGGCCAAGGGTCGACAAAGAAGTCTTCTACCGAGTGATTTATTTAAACCCTTAAGGCGCTTAATCGGCTAGTACAAAGCTGATGTACCTATCATCAAGACTCCGTATCAATTTAAACCTAGTATAAGTCTAGTAAGATCAAAAGTCCAAATTTCGTTTGATGTGTGAGGGGCTATTATTCTGATTGAGCACGAAACAAAGTTTAATTAATAACACAACTACACTTTAAATATATATTAAATTACCAAGATGGTCTGCGGATTTTTTGGCTAGGGTCCTTCTTGATATTCTTATTTTTAATTTTAATTGCTTCGTCAAAATTCTTGGCAATAAATCCAAAACTAGGGTCAATTATTTTTATTGGTATCCATACTCTATAGCCACTCCCCTTTGCTACTTCAATTTTTTCATTATTTTCGGTTGTCATTGATTTGACGATGTCATTAAAGCAACGGTCTGGCAAAATAACTTCAATAGAATCTCCAACACTGAATTTATTTTTTGTCTCAATGAGAATTTTTCCATCTTTGTATTCCAAGATTTCACCCACTACTTGTTGTTTGTTTGAACGGGAATAATTGTCAAAATAGGTTTGTAATTCTTCAGGTTGGTGGCGCCTATAAAATCCATCAGTGTAGCCACGGTTGGCAAGATTCTCTAAAACACCAAATGCTTCAGGATTGAATGCTTTACCTCTTGCAGCATCATCAATTGCTTGCGCATAAACCTGAGTAGTTCGAGCTACATAATAGTGTGATTTTGTTCGACCTTCAATTTTTAGTGAGTCAATACCAATATTTGTAAGTGTATGTACATGTTCTATTGCCCTAAGGTCTTTAGAGTTCATAATATAGGTTCCGTGTTCATCCTCGTATGCTGGCATTAATTCACCTAATCTACCTTGCTCTTCCAATAGAACTAATTGCTCATCTTTTGATTTAATTTCTACTGCTTTGATGTCCCCTTCAAATGTTTGCTCTGCTTCTTTAACATCGTATTTCCATCGACAAGAATTTGTGCATGTACCTTGGTTAGGGTCTCTATGGTTAAAATATCCAGACAACAAGCAGCGACCAGAATAAGCAATACATAGAGCGCCGTGAACAAACACCTCAAGCTCTATATCTGGACATTCTTGCCTAATCTCTTTAACTTCATCTAGTGAAAGCTCGCGAGAGAGAATAATGCGACTTATGCCGGCACTTTTCCAAAAATTTACAGTTGCGTAATTGATTGTGTTGGCTTGTACAGACAAATGTATGGCCTGTTGAGGAAACTTTTCCTTGACCATCATAATTAGTCCTGGGTCAGCCATTATAAGAGCATCAGGTTTTAGATTTATTACTGGTTCGATATCATTCATGTAGGTTTTAATCTTACTGTTATGAGGAATGATATTGGATGCAACAAAGAACTTTTTGTTTAGGCTATGAGCTTCGTTTATGGCGGTTTTAATTGCCTCAAAATCAAAAGCATTGTTTCTCACTCTCAGACTATAACGAGGTTGTCCAGCATAAACTGCATCAGCTCCATATCTATAGGCATAACGCATATGCTTAAGGCTGCCAGCAGGAGATAAAAGTTCGGGTTTCTTCATACTAAAAGAGTATAAATTTGATAATGAAAAGGATAATACTATAGAGCAACTAATGAAAGGGCAATAATTCCAGCAATATCTAGATATGACTCGTTAAATAAATCAAGAGGATTGCACATACTATGATTATATGTCAACTTGAACTAAAGTCCAAATTTCGATTGATGTGTAAAGGAAAGTAAAATAGAAATATATATAGAATTGTTATTATTTTTGTTTCAGACTTGTATTTTTTCCTTCTGAATTTTTGAATACCCCCAAACTGACTCAATCACAAGTTTGTGGAATTCGCGAACATGATTTTCCCAATGAGGTGATAGTACTCCTCCTTTTTTTGCCACAGGTGAGGCGCGTCCTTGTTGAAGCCACTCGCATATTTCATGATCTTCTTTGTGAACTTGTGTCCAAAGTTTTTTATGAAATTCAATTTCAACTTTTGTAAGTTCATGTCCTTCTGATGTATAGATGACTCTTTTTTGAGAACTGCAATTTGGTCCAAGAGCTTGATTGAGATGCACTCCAAGATATCTTTGATCAGGAAAGTACGTTCCAATTATAAAGTTTGGAAACAAAGATAGATACTTTGAAGAAACTGAAAGTTTATCACTAGATGTATTTTCTTCATCTAAATTTACACCACTTCCCAAACATCTTCCTTCAACAATAGTGTAATGACCTTGAAGGGGTTGTTTTGTTGTTTTTGAGTGTACAAATGGAACATGATACGGCTCAATGTAATTCTCGATGAGAAATTTCCAATTTGTAGATATTTTTTCAAATTTAAGTGTCCCAACTGGATAGATTTTTTCAAAATTAACGTTTTTAAGTATTTTAATTAAAGGCGCAGCATATTCTTCAAAAGGTGGCGCGTTATCATTAAGATTAATGAAGATCCAATCGTGCCAAACTTTGATTCTCACTGACTCTAAACAATGCTCATCTGCATTAAAATCTGGTGGTTGATCTCTATCAGTTCCGCCAAAAAAAGGTGATGCACATAATTTCCCTTCGAGATCATAAGTCCAAGCGTGATAAGGGCAGCTAATCATATTTCCAACATTTTTCGCTTGATCAACTAACTTAAGACACCGATGCTTACACACATTATGAAATGCAACAATATTTCCATTTGTATTCTTGACTAAAAGTATAGGCTTTTCAGCTACTGAAATCGGCAAAACATCGCCATATTCCTTAAGTTCATGAGCAAAGCCAACAAAAGTCCAATTGTTAGCCAATACGGTTTCACATTCCATTTGCCAAAATTCACTATCCGTATAGGCTAGTGATGGCAAACCATTAGCAAGTTTTTTTTCCTCTAAAATGCTTGATAACTTCATACGGCTCTCCTTGTTTTCTTTTCCTCAAATTTGGGCATTACCTCTTCTGTAAACTTACGTATGCTACTCATTACATCTTCCTGTTTCATACAAGGGAAATTTGACCAAACTTGCAAATGTTGTAGTTTTAATTCATCGCGAAGCTCTTCGATTTTGCCGCTAACATATTCAGCTGTACCAAATAAAAGGTTTCGTGGATGAAGAAATTCATAAGTTAGCAAGTCAAGTTTTCCTGGTGTTTTTGGAATGGTTTCGCCGGGGTTCAAGTGATTACCCAAACCACGCCAATGAGCAATCCATCGTAAATAAGTGAGTAAACCTTCGGCAGCTTTATCACGAGCCTCATCCATAGAATCAGCCACAAACATATCACGTACCAATGAGATGCCTTCACCAAACGGAACAGAACGATTTTCAGTTTCAGATCTAGCTTTTTGATAAACTTCAAAACGTTCTTTGAGCGCTTTGACTGTGGGGATCCACATAATAACTTTCAATCCATTTCGACCTGCCCAATCAATTGAACGGTGGCCATCCACGACTTGCCATAGAGGTGGATGAGGTTGCTGTAAGGGATGGGGCACAATACCAATTTTTTTCATTTCATGCGTTTTCATATCCACAAGATCTGGATTGGGTGGGCTCATATCATGTTTCCATACAAAACCAGGATTGGGATATTTATAAAATTCACCTTGATGTCTAAAAGTTTTCTCTGTCCAAGCCTTCTTCATAATAGTCAGAGTTTCATCAAACAAACGAAAGTTTTTTGTTTGATCTTTTAAATCTGCATTTACATTCATATGGACAGCTTCTCGTCCATAGACACCACGACCAACACCTACATCTACACGTCCATTCGACATATGATCTAACATGGCAATATCCTCAGCACAACGGAGTGGATTTCTGTATGTAATGATGTTTGCGGCTTGCCCGAGCCTGATCTGTTTGGTGCGACCAGCAAGGTCAGCACACATCATAAGCGGGTTAGGACAAGCATCCATACCTTCATGGTTTAGATGATGCTCTGTTAGCCAGATTGAATCCCATCCAGTATTATCACAATACTGAGCAATCTCTCTAGTTTCATCCAAAACTTGAGTGTAGGGACGATGATCCCAGTTTGTTAAGTTTGCAAAATAGCCAAATTTCATACTCCAACCTTCTTTTTGAAAAAATAAAATCAAAAACAAAGTCGGACACCTTTTATGGCCGCTGCCCGAAACTCGGCCGTAGTGTTTCGACTTAATATTAACATTGTTTCGCATTTAAATAATTGACCTAAGTCAATTTCGTTTGATGTGTGATGGAGAGTTTATTAATACATAGCCGAGTGAAAATAGGCCTCCTACCATCAAAGTCTGAATAAATATGCGAGGGATAGTTAAAACCTTTCATATTGTATAAACCTTCCATACTATTTTTGATTCAAATCAAGTCCACTTTCCTACTCTATATATATAATGCAAGCTCTTTATCTGGGGAAATTCTGAAGCCGGTCATCGATTCGGCCAATAACAGCAGTATATGGGACTCTTTGACATTGATTTAATCAACAAGTATAACCGCTCTGGTCCAAGATACACTTCATATCCGACGGCTAACAATTTTTCTGAATTGTCCCTCGAGGACTACAAACAACAGAGCGTTTTGAGCAACCGGCGCAAAACATCAATCTCGCTGTATTGCCATATCCCTTTTTGCGATACGGTGTGTTATTACTGTGGTTGCAATAAAGTTGTAACGAAAGACAAAAGCAGAGCAGAGCCCTATATAGACGCATTGTTCAAAGAGATTGAGATGCAGTCGTCCTTGTTCGATAAAGAGCGGCTGGTTGAGCAGATGCATTTTGGCGGCGGCACACCTACCTTTTTGTCGAAAGAGCAAATAATTCGACTAAGCAACAAGCTGCAACAGTCATTCAATTTTTCACCGAACGGCGAATACTCTATTGAGATCGATCCGCGAGGTATAGACGAGGACCTGATAGAGTCTCTGGCTTTGGCAAGGTTTAACCGTATCAGTCTCGGAGTGCAGGACTTTGACCTGAAAGTCCAAAAAGCAGTCAACAGAGTGCAGAGCTTTAAACAAACAAAAGCGGTTGTAGAGATATCACGAAAAAATGGCTTCAAATCTATCAGCATTGATTTAATTTATGGCCTACCTAGACAGTCCAAAGATACCTTCAAAAGGACGCTTGAAAAAGTTAAGGAGCTACGTCCAGACAGGATTTCACTTTTTAACTATTGCGCACTTGCCAGAACTGTTTAAGCCGCAAAGGAGGATCGTCGCGGAGGAATTGCCGAGTCCAAGTGAAAAGCTCAACATTTTTCAGTATTCCTTGGAATATTTAATCGGTTTGGGCTACATATATATAGGCATGGACCACTTTGCCTTGCCGGATGACCCTCTCGCTATCGCGCAAAGCGAGGGCAATCTTTATAGAAATTTCCAGGGCTACTCAACCCACTCGGAGTGTGACATTGTCGGTCTTGGCTTGAGCTCGATAGGGCAGGTGGCAGACAGCTTTTCCCAGAATGAAAAGAGTTTGGAGAAATACTATCAAGCCCTGGATTCAGGACAACTGCCAATTAATAAGGGGCTGATTATCAATCAGGATGACAAAATCAGAAGAGCGTTAATTATGGAGCTGATTTGTCACTTCGAGGTGAATATTTCTCGTCTTGAGGAGCGCTATTCGATTAAGTTTACAAACTATTTTGCAGACAGCTTTGAAAAACTAGTGGAAATGCAAAATGACGGTCTGGTTGAACTGAAGAGTGACTCCATAAAAGTGATGGATAGAGGGAAACTTCTTGTTCGAAACATCTGCATGCTTTTTGATAGTTATTTAGAGCTAAGTGACGCCAGCTTTTCAAAGACAATCTAGCAACTATAGCTACATTCAATGAGGGTTGTACTGACTTTAACGACCTACACAGATTGTGTGGTTCAAATATTTTGTTGTAAAGTCCAAATTTCGTTTGATGTGTGAGGGAGGTTATTTTGAAGCAAAAGTAAGTCCTCCAGAAAGACAAAATTGGGGTTTAAAGGCGAACCAGTGTTTGTATAACAACTAGGCTAAATATAATAAGAATAGATAGCCTGAAGCCATTGAACCAACCGCTGCAATAATCAGATAGAGTGTAACAAGTCGAGCTTTTGCAAGCGAATAAATTGCAATCGCTGCTGGAATACTTGTAACACTACCTGCCAGCATAAAAGTCAATCCAACTGCCGGAGACATACCCAACTCTATTAAACCACTTATAAGGGGAATTGCAGCGTAGCCGTTTAGATAGGTTGGAATACCTAAGATAACAGCAAGAGGGAGAGAATAAATATTTTCCGAACCTAGCCAGTTAACTATTAAATCGCTAGGCACATAAACAAGCAATAAACTTTCAAGTAAAAAAGCGAATGTGAGCCAACGTGTTAGAAAAATACCTATTGACAGCGTTTCATTGATGAATGTCTGGCGTCCCTTTGAGCTCTGCCAAAACTTGTATAAAATTACGGTTTTATCTTCGCTGGAACACGAGGTGGAGCAGCTAGGTTTAGCGATGTCTTTCAAAGCATCACTTAGATAACCAGCATTGCTAAGCAGTAAAGCACTGTAACCTGCTAGTAACCCCATTGCAACAGCTGATAGAGTTTTTATAAAGGCAAACTCAACACCCAGCTCAGCCGTAGTTAAGATAAACATTTCTGGGTCCATAATTGGTGAAGCTATACAAAAAGCCAGCACTGGTGCGATAGGGACGCCTGCTGCTAAAAGACCTGCCACAAGTGGAATCACGCCACAAGAACAAAAAGGTGATAATGCACCAAAAATAGAAGCTACTGCAATTGCCTTTATAGGTTTACCTTGAAAAGTACTGGCAACAATTTGGTCAGCACCGCTTGCCTTTAGATACGCAGCCACTACCACCGATAGAATAACAAAAGGCGAAATACGGATCAAAGCACTAAGCGTTGAAAAAAAACTATCAATTGCCTGCGAAGGTGATATGAAACCTAGAGTTATAATAATTGCTAAAGAGATACCTACTGGAAAACCTAGTAATGAAACTACTTTATTGACGAAAAGAATAAAATGTTTTTTCCTTGTTTCAATAACTATTTTCATTAATTTCTGAGCAACATTCAGAAGTCAATAGGTCAATTGCTGAATCTAATCTTTCAAAATTTGCAGAGCAATAAACCTCTCTACCATTTTTTGCTTGAATAATTAATCCTGCATCCACTAATCTATTAAGATGAAAGTTTAATGTTGATGGTGCAATAGATAACTGTTTACCTACTTCTCCAATAATAATTCCTGAACGGCCATATTTCATAATCAATTTATATATAGAAAGTCTAGTTCTATGACCAAGTTCAGCCAGTATTTTTACTAAATTGCTTTCATTCATAGTATTTTATTATACACAAAAAAACTATATATCTAGAAATATAGATATATAAAATTATTTAAATTCAATAAAATTTCTATTAAGGTTACTAAATTACAATCGCTACTGGAATACTTGTAACACTATCTGTCAGCATAAAGTCAATCCAATAGTCCAAACCCTCTCTGATGTGTGAGGGGTAGTATTTATTTCACTGACATGAAGAGTTATCTACACCCCAAGGAGTTTGGGTATTGCAAAAAAATGCACCGTCAAGAATAGCGCCCTTCAGTTTAGCACCTGAGAGATTTGCATCTGTTAGATTTGCTCCAGTAAGATTAGCTAATGTTAGGTCAGCTTTACTTAAGTCTGCTTGCCTAAGATCAGCTCCTATAAGCCGAGCATCTTTAAGTATTACACCATAAAGGTTAGCTGCAAAAAATGAAGCATCCTCAAGATTAGCACCTTCAAAGTTTGAACCATATAGACTTGAACCTTCAAAATTTGCTCCATAGAAATTTGTACCGGTAAGATTAGCCTCTATAAAGTTTGCTCCAGTAAGGTTAGCTCCAGTAAAGTTTAAGCCATTAAAATTCGTAGAACGTAAATCGCAACTCATACACTGATTAAGTTCATTTAATTTATTAATATTAAAGTCTAAATCTTGCCAATCATCAACTCCATCAGCAAAGGAGATAGCAGTTAAACCTAGAGATAGAAGCACAAAAAGAAAGAGTTTTTTCATACATCGATTATAAGTCAATTTAAACTAAAGTCCAAATTTCATTTGATGTGTGAGGGAGGGTTAAAAAATTAAGGCCCTATATAAGGGCCTCATCTTGTTCTGGTTCTCTACGACTATCTTATTTCTCTCCAATAATTAAAAAGATTACTTCGAACTAGTTCCACTCCCAAATATCCCAAGTGGCATTTCCTTCTGCATCAACATCAAAATGGTAAACACAACAAACACCATTAAGACTCGAAAGTGATGGTGCAGATGCTTGAAAATAACACGCCCCTCTAAAGATTGACCCACCGTCAGCTGTAAAAGTACCCATTCCTGTTGCCCTGAATGTGGCTACTCCATCCTTTGTCATTATTACACCTTGATTAGGGCATTCGCCATAAAGTGTGCCATCTGCTCTCATAGTAGAACTATAAGTTGCCATACTTTGGACTTCTGCTCCGGCAAGTGTTCCAGTACCTTCTGTAGAAGTGCTGAACTTAGGTAATGAACCTTCAGCTGGCAACACTTTATTTGATACAGGTCCGGAAATTGAACCAATTTTTTCTCCTAACATATCACTTTCTCCTTTGATTTTGATAATATTTATTAATGCCTTAGATTAACCTTGGGCAGATTTTTCAGTTACAGTCATAAGCTATACAACCGTAAATTAATTATATGTCAATTTAAACTAAAGTCCAAATTTCGTTTGATGTGTGAGGGAGGTTATATTAATACTTACCCAAGCACAAGAGGGATCCCCCGAGGGGTGTTTATATTGCCGTCATTGTGATGATGGTTATTCAGTATTTTTTTATCTATTAGCTAACTCTTGGTCCTGCCTCAATAATCGCATTATCAACTTCAAACTTTTTAAAATTCTCTGCAAATAGGTTTGCTAAATTTTTTGCCTCTGCATCATAACTCAATTTATCTTCCCATGTATCTCGTGGGTTAAGATAAGAGCTATCTACACCAGGAATCTCTACAGGAATATCAAGATTTAAGTAATCTAAGTGATGAGCGTTGCAATCAAGCAAAGCGCCTCTTTGACAAGCTGACACGATTGCTCTAGTTACTGGAATTGGAAATCGAGAACCAGAGCCGCCAGGTGCCCCTGACCCACCTGTCCAACCAGTATTTACCAAATATACTTGGGCATCAAATTCTGCAAGCCTCTTAATTAATAAGTTTGCATAACTGCTTGCACTTCTAGGCATAAAAGGAGCGCCAAAGCATGAAGAAAATGCAGGATTAATCCCAGCTTCTGCTCCTAATTCTGTTGAACCAACTCGAGCTGTATAACCAGAAAGGAAGTGATATGCTGCAGCCTCTTTGCTTAGAATAGAAACTGGTGGTAAAACTCCAGACACGTCACAAGTTAAGAAAATCACAACCTTTGGCTCACCGGCAGCATTTTTTATAACACGCTTTTCAACATGTTCTAATGGATATGAACATCGACCATTTTCTGAAATTGTTGTGTCATCATAATCGGCCTGACCATTATCATCTACCATAACATTTTCAACAATTGCACCGTGATGAATAGCATCCCAAATAATGGGCTCATTCTTTTGAGAAAGATTGATTGTTTTTGCATAACAACCACCCTCAATATTAAATACTGAACCCTTCGCCCATCCATGCTCGTCATCACCAATAAGGTATCTCTCTGGATCTGCAGATAATGTTGTTTTGCCAGTACCAGAAAGACCAAAAAATAAAGTTGTATCTCCGTTCTCACCAACATTTGCTGAGCAATGCATAGGTAGAACATCTTTTTCAGGGAGTAAGAAGTTTTGTACTGAAAACATGGCTTTCTTCATTTCACCCGCATAACGCATGCCCGCTAATAGTACTTTCTGTTGAGCAAAATTAATGATAACAACGCCATCAGAATTTGTTCCATCACGCTCAGGACTA
>Ga0206686_1000188_pt1 | contig 18818 bp, 18 predicted proteins | sample M250012015metaG_FD_155447 | JGI IMG/M metagenome (GOLD analysis project Ga0206686, IMG submission 155447) | Ammonia-oxidizing marine archaeal communities from Monterey Bay, California, United States - M2 500m 12015 | ecosystem: Environmental > Aquatic > Marine > Intertidal zone | place: USA... | reverse complement strand
ATGGTATTAGACATATTTTTCAAAGTTTGTCTAGGGTTCATTGGTGGAAATTAATAAGGTGTCCTTATATTCCTTATCTCATGGAGCTTTTAATTGCCTATCAAGATGACCCTGCAGGTCATAATATTGCAAAATTCCTTTCACAAAAAATGATTTTGGATGGTGATATTTTTCGTGGTAAATACTATGATCTAATAATCATCACTTCTCCTGCTATTTCTGCAGATTGGATTGAAGAAAAATTTGATTATGATGGATTTGTATTTCTTTCAAAACACGCTGCTGTATCTGGTGTATTGGCATTAACTTGCCATAATACTGGAAATTTCTCTGAAGCAAAATTTGGAGGTAATGATAGACAAGTTGCAGTTCCTCATCCCTTTCTTCAAAAAACATATCTTCAAACCCTGAAAAAACATCAATCTCAATTTTCCCAATTTCAAATTACTATTGAAGCCACTCACCATGGTCCTACTGCATTAACTAAACCCTCTATTTTCATTGAAATAGGAACTACTGAACAACAATGGACTGATATTTCATTATGTAATTCTGTTGCAATATTAGTTCATCAGGTTTTATCTAATCCTATACCTGAAAGTCCTGTAGCAATTTGCTTTGGCGGCACACATTATTCTTCAAAATTTACTTATGAATTACTTGAAGGAAAATATGCTCTTGGAACAGTAATCCCAAAACATGCATTAGATAATCTTGATGAAGAATTATTTTCTCATATTATGAAACAAAACAACATAGCTAAATTTGCTCTTTTAGATTGGAATGGACTTGGAACAAATAAACAAAAAATTCTTGATTTTCTTAAATCTACGTCACTTGAGATAGTGAAACTATGAATCTTGAACAGAAAGTTTACAAAAAATTACTAGATGTTCCAAAAGGTCAAATTACAACTTATGGTGATTTGGCAAAAGCTGTTGGATTAAAAAATGGTCAAAGAATAATTGGAAAAATAATGAACAAAAATCCTTTTCCTGTGATAATTCCATGTCATAGAGTTGTTATGTCTACTGGTAAAATTGGAGGCTATGCTTATGGTGAATTTGTAAAAACAAAAATGCTTAGCGATGAAGGTATAGAAATTAAAAATGGTAATATTACAAATTTTGATAAAAAATTATTTAAATTTTTTATCTGATTGTTAGATATGATGCTATTTTCTTAATCTGTCTTTTGCATATGTAATAATTGCATCAGTCATTTGCGTAGTTGATGCATTTCCACCAATATCCCATGTTACTGTATTCCCTTCGTTAATCACTTGTTCAGTTGCACCAAATATTGCATCCCTTATTTCTCTTTCACCCATGTAATCAGCCATCCAAGCTCCTGATAGAACTGTTGCTGTTGGATTCACTTTATTTTGTCCTGCAAATTGGGGTGCACTTCCATGTGCTGCTTCAAACATTGCATAATTGTCTCCAATATTGGCAGAATAAATTAATCCAATTGAACCAACTAATGCTGATGCCAGCTCAGAAATAATATCCATAAATAAATTGGTACTAACTAATACTGAACCATTAAACTGTTCAGTTGCAATTACCATTTGTTGTGCCATGTTGTCTATGTAGATTTCAGATAATTCTATTCCTGTACCTTCAACTGCTTTTTGTGTTTCGTCCCAAAATATTCCATCTGTTTGTTTTAGGATATTTCTTTTTGTAATTGCAACCATTTTTTTCATATTAAATTTATTTGCCCAATCTACTGCAGAATTTACTAACCTTCTACTTCCTGGTCTTGTAATTTTTCTGATTGCTATTGCTGCATCTTCGGTAATTTTTGTTTCTACTCCTGTATACAGACCTTCAGTTGCTTCTCTAAAACATACACAATCTAGTTTTCTATCTGGAGTTAATCTATCATAAGTTTTGGTTGGTCTGATATTTGCATAAAGATCAAATTTCTGTCTTAATGTTACTGCCACACTTCTTGGAGCACCTGGAATTGGAATTGTAGTAGTTGGGCCCTTGAAACAACAATCTGATTCTTCTAAAGTCTTCATTGTTGAATCTGGAATATATGATGCATCTTTTCTTCCATTCTTCTCCCATTGTTCTGAACCTACTTCACATAGAATTAGTTCTGATTGAAAATTACATTCTTTTAAAACTCGTAACATTGAATCTACGACTTCAGGTCCAATACCATCTCCTCTCATTACTGCAGCTTTTTTACTCAAATCTGCAAATTTTTGAGGAGTTTATTATTTAATTCAACCTATACAAATTCTAAGAATAATATTCTTTGAATCCCTTATCCGTTGGCAGTAATTCCGTTTTCATACCAAATAATCCTTGTTTTTGTTGGGTTTTCATCAAACCATTTTTTTCCAGGTCTTCTAAAATGGAATTTAGTTCTGTATTGGTTAATCCCGTATTTTTTTGAAGATTTTCAAATAAATTTACGCCTCTATGTAATTCACCTAAAACAAGCATATTTTTGGTTTGAGGTTTAGAAGATGTTTTTGAAGACTCTTTATGAAATTCATCTGGATTTGATTCAAATTGTTTATCAGATTGATCCTGATATCGATTAAAATCCGATTCAAATTGTTTATCAGAAACTTCTTGTGAAGCAAAATTTTGCGATTTTCTTTTTCTCAAAATACGTGGAATGATTCTAGCTAATGGAACCATTAAGAAAATTATCAAATAAACCCATGAGAAATCAGCTTCCATCATATTTTGTATGAATAAACAAAATAAATCTGTTGAGTTAGGTATTCAAATATTTGAGAACTATATTGTGGTGGGTATAATAGTAGGAGATACGTACTATTTCTGTTGTCAAAGTATCAATCCCCTGGAGTGAATGTAAACCAGAGTGCAATTAAATTAGTTCTTGGAGCAATTATTGTTCTTATCATAATAGGAGTAGTCGCTTCATCTTCAGTGAAAATTGTAGATGCAGGTAATAGAGGCATACTAACACATTGGAATGCAGTAGATCTAACAAGTGCACCATTAGATGAAGGTATTCACTTTGTTATTCCATTCCAAGATGATATAGTCCAAATGGAAGTTCGTACACTAAAGTATGATACATCAACTAGAAGTGCATCACAAGATCTTCAAACAGTTCAAACAACAGTAACAGTAAACTATCATCCAGATACAGAAAAAGTTCACTATCTTTACAAAGAAATTGGCTTATCATATGAAAATAGAGTTATTCAACCAGCAATCGATGAAACAGTAAAACAAGTATCTGCAAATTATAATGCTGAAGAATTAATTACTAAAAGACCACTAGTCAAAGCAGATATTGAGAATGCAATTAGAGATAGATTAAATCAATTTTATATTGAGACAGAAGTAATTTCAATTACAGACTTTGAGTTTTCACCATTATTTGCAAAAGCAATTGAATCTAAAGTGGAAGCAGAACAAAAAGCCCAAAAAGCAGAAAATGATCTAATTAGAATCGAAGTAGAGGCAAGACAATTAGAAGCACAGGCTGTGGGTACTGCAGCAGCAAACATCGCAGAAGCACAAGGTGAAGCAGAGGCAATTTCAATTATCAATAATGCATTATCAAATAACCCATACTATCTAGAATGGTTAAAGACACAAGCATGGGATGGTAGATTACCACTTGTAGTGGGAGAAGGTGGAACACCATTTATTTCAATTCCAACTACACCATAAATTAATTAAAGAAAATTATTATTTTTCTTTGTTTTTAGAATTATCTAGAATGGTTAAAGTCACAAACATGAAATGGTAGACTTTCACTTGTTGAAGGTGGAACACCATTTATTTCAATTAATCCATAAGTAATTAAAGAAAATTATTATTTTTCTTTGTTTTTAGAATTATCTCTTATTGCATCATACATTGCAAGAAATTGTTCAGGTTCATTTTGTCTATAGTTTTTTTCAAGTTTTTGAATTTCTTGATGAGATAACGATTCTCCTTTATTATCATGATATTCTTTAATTATTTGAAAAGGTGTTTTTTCAATATTATATTTTTTAAGTGTTTGAGTGATAGATCGTTTAGACAATAAATCCCGAAGTAGTAATTTGTAAACAAGATAAGAAGAAACAGCAACTAGAACAACGACTAGAATGGGGATTATGATAACAGCTACCATACAATTCTAAGTATAATTTCGATATTTCATTGTTATTATTTTCCAATAATAAGAAATTGGGGTTAAAAAAAATAGATCAAGTTAATGTTAAATGTAGTATTTCTAAATTTGAAACAATTTGGGAGAATTTCAAGAATTTACTGAGGCATTATTTGGACAATTATCGGTGGAAATTGATGAAGAGAAAGAAATTATCAAATTAGCAAGTAGAGCTAAAGATGACATTAGCCGAAAAGTAGAATTCAAAAACTTGGAAGATATTGCAACAAGTGTTTTTTCAGATTACAAAAATAAAGTAGAAGAATTTCTAGGAGTAAAAGTTCCAAAAGGGATTGAATTAAAATTTCCAGAATTAACAGAACTAAAAAGATTGAAAGGAAAAAAAGTATTTGCAGATAAAGAATCAAAAGAATTTGTAACAGAATTATTTAATGCAGTTGCAAAAGAAGATAAGACAAAAATTGCAGAATTAATGCAAGAAGATACTGCTAAATATTTAGTATATTCAACATATGCAATTCAATATATTTCTAAAATTACAACAACGTATGGAGATTATCTAGATTCAGTAATTTATTTAAATAAATTTATTCTATCAAGATATCCTGAAATAATTCTTCATAAACAAGGAGAACCATATGAATTAAAATTTGATAATGTAAATTCAGGATACATAGGAGCTGTAAAAATGACCGTTCTTGAAGAATTGATTCATGCAGCACAAGAAAATTTACAAAAAATCAACAAAAATGCAGCAATTGAAGTAAACAAAATAAATGAAGAACTAGCAAGCATCATCTTATCATTAGATACTAAAACAGTTAACTATCTTTCGGAATATTGTCAATTGCAAGCTGTACCTGATGACTTTCCATTTGCAAAAAAAGCAAATCTATTTTTCTTTTTGAATCCAGATCATTTCTTAATTGAGCAAATAGGTCCAGATGTCATGACATTTACTCATGTAGAAATGGATCCAAAAATTGAAGAAGCAATTCCACAACTTTTAGATATTTACAAAAAATGGTTAGTTCCAATACAACAACATCATGCTGCATTTACAGCAATGGAAGGAATGGCAGCTTTTGTAATTGAAAATATCTTAAAAGATGATCACGATTTTCAAAATTACCTCACTACCTTTATGGGAACTGACTTTTCAGCATATCAAGTGCGAAAAAGTATGGGTAAAGATTTCACTAAAGCAGTATATGAAAAATTAGGTACTAGTACATTTAAAAAAATGATCGAAATTCCACCAAATACAAAAGAATTGAAAGATCCTCAACTATATTTAAAAAAACTGAGTTAGTAATAATTGAGTGAAAAATTTGATCCACTAGTGGCAGAATGGGTATCCTTTGTAAGAAATCCAAATTTTAACTTGATTGAAAAATGTCTCAAATTTGCACAGCTTATCGAATATCCTGATTTACAGGTTGAAAATTACATTAAAAAAATAAATCAAATTGGGATGTCATTAAAAGAATCAATCAGTGATGTAAAAAATCCAACATATTTAATTTCAATGTTAAATGAACATCTCTTTGAAAACTTAGGATATAGTGGTGATGATGATGATTACTATAATCCAAAAAATAATTTTCTTAATGAAGTAATAGATAAAAAATCTGGTCTTCCCATCACCCTATCTATTTTTTATGTGGAAATTGCAAAATTCATAGGACTAGATCTTAAAATTGTTGGATTTCCAAGTCATATATTAGTAAAATATAGCGAAGAAATGATCTTAGATCCATATTATGATGGACGTCTATTAGATATCGATGATCTTCAAGAAATTTTAAATGCAAATTTTGGTGGAGAATTAGAATTTAAACCGGAATTTCTAGATGAAGTAAAATCCGAACAAATTCTCATAAGAATGGTTCGTAATTTAAAAAATTCATACATACAATCATTCGTATATGAAAAAGCGCTACGTTGTGTAAACATGGTATTAGCAATTGAATCCGATGCTCCAGAAGATATTAGAGATAAAGGAATTTTAGAAATGAGATTATTAAATTCTGAAAAAGCGTTAGAATACTTGAATAGATATTTAGAAATAAATCCCAATGCAGAAGATGTTGATTTTATTTTAGAACTGATTAGAAGTATTAAGACAAAAAATTAGTCAATTATAGAATCTATATCTTTTCCTTGTTTGATCAAAGATATTTCATGACGAGCAAGTTTATTTCTAAATGCTCTTTTTACAATATCCAACTCACTACGAAGTAATGCAATTTCATCTTCCAGTTTTGCAACTCGCTCATAAATGGTTTCAGCTTCTGAACTCATAATTACTTATGAATAGAAAATTGTATTAAAAAGTTATGGGTATTTTATGCAATTGGCCTAAATATGATATTTAATCTATAATTCAAATTCTTGACGACATTTTTCGCATTTTGCTCTTTCTTGACCTGGTGAGCCTAAAAGGAATATTTTTCCAATTGTTTGACATAATGGACACATTCCAGTGGTAGCATTTTTTGGACCTGTACGAATAATTTTTTGACTTTTTCTACGTCCCATAAAAAAACTCTCCAAATCGGCCTATTAAGTTTTAATGGCGCGGGGAGAGGGATTCGAACCCACGAGTTCTTGCGAACATGAAATTAGCAATCTCACGCCCTACCGGGCTAGGCGACCCCCGCATAGTAATGCCTAAAATTGTTCTGTAAATAAGTCATTGAGTGTAGTAATCGTATCAAAAAATTATGTCGAATTATTATTCTAATTAGATGTAGATTAAAATCTAAAATTATGAAACTTTAATGATTTGGAGAATAATCTGTGTGCCGGGGGCGAGTTTCGAACTCGCGACCTCCAGATTATGAGTATTGCCTTAGTTGGAGAACCGTTAGAGTTTACCAATTGAACTGGCACTCTAACCAGGCTGAGCTACCCCGGCATAATATATGCCTCAAAATATGGGAAATTAAATGATTCTACTTGAGACTTTTTCTTAATTTTTTGATTTTTCCTAAAATTCACTAGTCTTTAAATTTTATTTGAGATTCTTCCACTCTACATTCTCATTTTTTACCCAGAGGAATTTTTTTTGTAATGCTGCTGTATACAATTTCTCCCATTCTGCTCCAACTTCATCCGTCCATGCTTTGAAAACACGTGGATCAATGTAGTTTCTAAGAGACGTTCCAATAGCATAATCTTTGGTTTTTTCTGATAAATCTAATTGAAGTTCTAGTTTTTCTAATCTTTCTTTGTGTTTTGTTTTTTGTTTTTTAATTTGTTCATTTAATGTCTTAATTCTTTTTGTTTTACTTTTCTTTTGAATATCTGTTTTAGGTTCCTTTAATTTTACTTTTTTGAGTGTTTCTTGAGTTTTTTTCCAGATTTGTTCTTTTTCTAATTTTTTAATAGAATCTCTTTTCTTTTGTAATGTTAGTTCATATGTTTTAGGAATTGTTCTTTTATGATTACACATCATTGCAGCTTCCAAGTTTGCTAGTTTGGCATGGTATAATTTTTCATTTGCTGTATTTCCTTTCATGTTGTCATGTTTTATTAGATAATTTTTGACAACTGTAGTTGCAAGATATGTTCTAAACACTTTCGCAGTTAATCCTTTTACAATACTTGAATAATACTGATTAACATGTCTTGATGTAATGTCTTCAAAAATTTCTTCTTTTGGTTTTTTCTTTTCTATTATTTTTTTAAGATTTTCATGAAATTGTTTATCATGACCCTCAGCTATTACCGTTTCTTGCCATCTAACACTATCTTTACCTAGAAAATCAAACTCAATTGTGTTTGCTGTAATTTTGATGTGCTCTTTTCTGAGAGTTGTTGCACCTACAGTGTCTGCCTCATCTGGATCTTTTTCATCTCCTACCCTCATAGCAGTTCTATAAATCAAATAACATGCAGTAGATATTTTACTAATTTTACCATCTTTACTTTTCATATCTTTTACTATTCTATCTTTTATTTTGTCAATTTCATTTGAGAGCTTTACTGCTTTTTCATATTTTTCTTTGTCTCTGTCTTGTTTTAGTCCTGCAGTATCTGCAAGCCATACGTATTTTCTTTTTTGTGTAAGAAAATCCATCCAACTAGCTAACCACATAGAATCATTATCATGAATTATTTTCCCCCAATCCCCTTCAGGTTTTTTTGCATCTTTTCCAAGGTTTAATGTGACATCTTTTGTTGTAACTCTAGGTTTCCATTTTCCTCTTAGTGGATGTTCTCCTCTTCCAATGAATATACCTGGTGGCTCTGCCATGTAGTTTCCTACTTCTACTTCCTTTCCATCCATGATTGCAATCCCATATTTTATTTTTAATTTTTCTCGTAATTCTTTTCTTTTAACAGCTAATGCTTTTCTATCTTCTTTTGTCATCATTTCTTTAAGATCTTTTTCTTTATCTACAACTTTGTATGCATTGGAAAAATCAATATCTTCATATGCTATTTTTTTAAATTTTGAATCTAATGTTTTAGCAAAATCTCCTGAAAAGTTTTTTTGAAATACTTTATCTTGAGCATAAGGTGTGTCTTTTTTCTTTGCCCACTGATACACCATCTCTTCTTGATTTAGGTTAAGATTGATGGTTTCCCCTTTGATCTTTATTTTGATTCCTTGTATTTCATATTCGGGTGGGAATAAGATTCCATTATGTTGTAGTTTTTTCCATTTCATTTTTCTTTCACTTTAAAATTGCGGACTTTGACAAAAACTCAATTTTATCTGTATATAATTTAATCCCAGTTCTATTTTAGGATGGAAATAGCTCTTTACTCATATATTTTTCAAATTCTATGTCTGTCTTTGCTTGTTTTGCTTCCAAAAACATCGCAGCATCTGTTCCTACGATATATCTTGGTAAAATTTCATCACTATGAATTGCTTTTATTATGACATCCGCAACTTGTGATGGTGCAGTTCCCATTTCAGACATCATTTTAAGACCTGCTAAAATGTGATCTGTTAGTTCTTTGTATTTTGGGTCTATTCTTGATTCTGGAATTTTCATTGAATCATAAAAGTTTGTTTTGATAACTCCTGGTTCTATTAATGTGGTTTTTATTCCAAATTGACTTAATTCATATCTTATACATTCACTAAACCCTTCTAATGCAAATTTTGTACTGATATAAGCTGGTGATCCTGGAAGTCCAATTTTTCCAACAATTGAACTAATATTTACTATAATTCCTGATTTTTGTTTTCTCATAATTGGAGATACTTCTTGAATGATTCTTACAATGCTAAAAAAATTTGTTTCAAATTGTTTTCTAAAATCATTTATTGATACATCTTCTGTACATCCAAATTGACCATATCCTGCATTATTTACTAAAACATCTAATCTTCCATGTTCTAAAGATATTTTTTCAATTGCTGAAACTATTGATTCTTCTTTATCTACATCTAATTCTATAATTTTTATTTTAAGATTCTCTTTTTTTGCTGCATATTCTAATTCTGCTGATTTATTTACATCTCTCATACTTGCAAATGTTTCATATCCGTCTCTTGCTAATGCTAATACTGTTTCTAATCCAATACCTGATGAACTCCCAGTTACAAGAGCTACTTTTTCCATACTTAATCTAATTTTTTCTTATATTTATCCCATTTTGATTTTTTATACTAGCGGTTTATCCCCTTCTATAGGATCAATTAGTATTGTTTTCTCTCCATTGTTGATTCTTTCTAAAATTTCAAGTGCTGAGTGTTTATGTAAAAATTCATTATTATTTCCACATCTGTATGAAAATGTACATCGAGGACATCCTGCCTCATTTTTACATGGACATTCTTTTACAATATGCATACTTCTTTCAAGAGCTTTTTCAAATCTATCGTACAATGCTTTACTTGCACCACTACCTCCTATGGCACCATCATAAATGAAAATTAAACCTGAAGCACCTAATGATATGCCTCCTAAATCTTGTGAAACTCCTCCAGTAATCATGTTACTACCTTCAATTACAACATGTTCTGTTGCATGATACCCACTAGCTTCTGCATACTCTTCATCTTCTGATTCCTTCATAATTTTTAGTGGTCTTGGAGCATGAAATACAATCCCTTTTGTAATAAAATCATATTCTAGTGGTGTATCTAAAATTACTTTTTCCCCTTGTGTTATCTCTTGCCCTAATTCTATGTTTACATAACCATATACTTTTTTCTCAATATGTAATTGACAAAATGCTATTTCAATTCCACCTGCATTTCTTTTTTCAAATATTGTTTTAATTGTTGGCCATTCTTCTGTAAGTGATTTTGTATAATATGGATAATCTTTTGGAATTCTTTCTATCTTGGAATAATTTTTTTCAGGATAATTCAATTCTTTTACTTTGTAACGTGATCCTGCAAGAAAATAAATTGCATCTTTGTGCAATTCTTCTAATGCAATTGGTAATATTCTGTCTCCTACTTTTTTATCATTTAAAAAAATATCAATTGATTTTCCAATACCTCTTATACTATAATTATTTAGAACTGAATTAATTTTTTCAAAATTTGGAATAATTCTATTATTGGATATTATCATATTTTCTTTAATGATGTGTTGTTCTATGATATTCTGATGTTCTTTTAATTCATGTTTAGAAATTGGCTTATCACATGCCATTGCTAAAACTTGAAATTCTTCTACAAATGGGTTTTTTGGATCAATGTATGTTTTCTCAATATCTTCAAAATAATCATCTGGATGATTTTTGTAATATTGAGAAATAGGATCATTTCCTAACGTCAAAAATGCATATCCCTTTTGACCCTTTCTTGCAGCTCTTCCTATTCTTTGAGTTAATCTGTTTACTGGTATTGTAGAAGATATTACACAATCCACATTTCCAACATCTATGCCTAATTCAAGCGTAGGGGTGCATGATATTGCTTGTAATTTATCTTCCTTGAATTGTTTTTCTACTGACATTCTATAATTTGCCATTAAACCCGCTCTGTGTACTTTGATGTTAATTTTTTGTTTTTTTGCTTGAATTGCTAACAGTTCTGCATTCAAGTGTGAATTACTAAAAATCATTGTTTTGTGATTTTTACTTGTTAATTTTTTTGTCAATTCTACCATCAATTTTCTTTGTGTTCTAAGTGATGGGAATAACATTACAAAATCTGTTTCACCTTTTTTACCTGATCCTTTAATCAACTGCATTTTTTCTCCAAATAATTGCTCACAGAACTTCTTTGCATCTTCAAGTGTAGCTGATGCTGCAACAAATTGTAATTTTGTTTTACAAATACGTTTTAGTCTTTTAATTATGTAATGAACATTTGATCCAAAAATCCCTGAATAGATATGTGCTTCATCCACTACTAAAATTTTTGTTGAATTTAGTAATGATGAAAATTTTGTTTGATGCCATAAATGATAATGTAATACATCAAAATTTGTAACTAAAATTTCTGGTGGAGTTTCAATAATTTCTCTTCTTTCTTCTATTTTTGTATCTCCATCAAAAACTTTCACTTTAACATTGATTTTTTCAGTAAATTTTTCAATTTTTGGATATTGATCTCTTGCTAATGCTTTTGTTGGATATACAAAAATTGCAAATATGTTTCCTTGATTGGATTCTTTCTTTATTCTTTCTATAACTGGAATTAAAAATGACTCTGTTTTTCCTGATGCAGTAGGTGCTTCAATTATGACGTTCTCTCCAAATACTATTTCTTGAATTGCATCTTCTTGAAATTTATAAAATTGATTTATTTTTAATTCCTTTAGATAATTTGAAATATTTTCATTTAATCCTAATTTTTCAACTTTACAACCCATTTTAGGCTCAGAATTTTTTAATATTTTATATTCTGAAATAAAGTCTTTTTTTGAAAATAAAATTTCTTCTATCATTTTTTCTGGATTGGTTTTTCCAATCATTTTTTTAATTTCCTTTTCAGACCTAATGATCCCTTCATCTGTTAATCCTTCTGTAAGTCCTTTTTCAGAAACTAATCCTTTATCAAATCTTATAAGAAATTCAAGAAACACTTCATCTGGATTTTTTGAAAATTCTAATATGTCTTCAATACCACATTTACTACACGATACATGCATTTTTTTGTTAAATGTTTTTTGAATTTCTATCTTTGATTTACATTTTGGACATGAGAATTTCAAGATCTATTTGATAAAAATCACTTGGTGATTTATTGTTTAATTATTTTCTTAACTAAAAACATAATTCTTTTAGAAATTATCTCCAAATTATCCCATACATCATATCTCTCTTAAATCTGAATAAACAAATTAGATTGGGTTTATTTGTCTCTAATTGGCTACTCTAATCCGTGAACACTTCGATTATAATTATTGCACTATCTTTGATAACTGTTGGAATGTTTTCTTCTCTTAGCTTTGCACAACAATTTGAAGATCTTGATTACAGTATTCGTGGTGGTGAAGTCTTGAACTTTGAAATAGATTCTGATACTGCATCTCTCTTTGTTTCACTTGATGCTAGGGCCAGAGGCGAATTAATCATAACATTACCTAGATATTTAATTGATGCAAAAATTGGTTCTGAAGATACTGACTTTGATGTTTTTGTCCGTGGAATGAAACTTGCATCGTATGATGAAACTATTACCCCTTTTGATAGAACTGTTACAATTCCTTTCAAAAGATCATATGATGAACTAACTATTGTGGGAACACATGTTTTTTCCCAACCTTCTACTGTGCAAAATACTCAAACACAAACCATAGATCAAATTGTACAGTCTGAACTAAACGTGGAGATTCCTGATGGTAAGGCAAAGTTATTGATATTTTCAGACACTAATTGGTCTGGTGCATTTCAGTCTTCTAATACTGATTTTACTGAAATAACTGGTCAAAATGATGATGTTGTTATTTTTGGATGTGATTCTACTTTAGGACGTCAGGGTATTTTTGGTGCAAAAATTGCAAAATTGACTCAAGATGGTTATTTGAAAATTATTGTAATTCAAAATCAAAAAATATTATCTCAGGGATCTACTGATGCAAAATTTGGTGAAGTACTCATTAATGGTAATTGTACATCTACTAGTTCTGTTCCTACAGGTGGTGGTTGTCTAATCGCAACTGCAGCTTACGGCTCAGAGTTATCTCCACAAGTTCAACTACTTAGAGAAATTCGAGATAATCAATTACTAAACACAGAATCTGGATCAGCATTCATGAACACATTCAATGACATTTACTATTCATTTAGTCCAACAATCGCTGATATGCAAAGAGAGAGTCCAATGTTTAAAGAAGCAGTAAAACTTGGTTTAACTCCAATGCTCTCCAGTTTAGCAATCATGGAAAATGCAGAATCTGAATCTGAAGTGATATCCCTTGGATTATCTGTAATTGCACTAAACTTGGCAATGTATCTTGGAGTTCCAGTATTTGGAATAATTGGGATAAGAAAAATAATTTCTAATTACTGAATGTAATTACAGACTATTTAGTGAGATTATTAGTTAAAACCGAAGAAAAAGATAGAAATTGGTTACATTCTATTGAACTTTAAAATTGAAAAAAATAGAAATTAACAAAATTTACAATCAAAACTGTATTGAAGGAATGAAATCAATTCCTAAAAATAAAATTGATCTTGTAATTACTGATCCTCCATTTGCTATTAATTTTAAAGCAAAAAAAGCCAATTACAATCGAACTGCTTCTAGAGTCTTATCTGGATATAATGAAATTAAACCTGAAGATTATTATGATTTCACATTTTCTTGGATGAGTGAAGTTTTTAGAATTTTAAAGGATTCTGGAAGCATGTATGTTTTTTCAGGTTGGAATAACCTTAAGGATATTTTACGTGCATTGGATGATGTTGGGTTTATCACTATTAATCATATAATTTGGAAATATCAATTCGGTGTTGTTACAAAAAAGAAATTTGTTACTTCTCATTATCATTGTCTTTATGTTTGTAAAAATGATAAACAAAGAAAATTTTTCCCTTTTTCTAGATTTAAAAAAGAAGATAAATCTGAAGATGGTCGTAGTCTTCACTATCGTGATAAAGAAGATGTTTGGAATATTAAACGCGAATATTGGACTGGTGATGAAAAAACTCCTACTAAACTTCCATTAGAAATAATTAAAAAATTATTGGAATATTCTAGTGAAAAAAAAGATATTGTCTTTGATCCTTTCTTGGGTTCGGGACAAACTGCTGTGGTAAGTAAATCTTTGAATCGTCGTTTTCTTGGATTTGAAATTGTTCCTGATTATTACAAATTTGCTAAAAAAAGATTAGATAATGATCTATATCGAATTAAAACATCCACATAATTTTTATTTTGTTTCAGAAGTATCTGTTGTTTTTTGACCCATTTTTGAAGAAATTTCTTTTTGAAGTTCATCATCCGTTTTACCTTCTGTTTTAATTCCTGCTGATCTTGCTATCATTTCTAATTTCTCTCTCTCTGTTTCAACTGGTCCCGATATCTTTGGTATTTCTTCAGTCACTTCTTTCATTTGTTGTTGAATTTCATTTTTTGCATTATTGTATTCACTTACAACTTTCCCCATTTTTTTAGCTGCTCCTGGAAGTTTACCCGTTCCTAAAATTAATACAACTGCAACAAATATGATGATCATCCATTCACTTCCACCAATATTCAATGAGTATTCTAACATGTTCAGATACTCTTTGATTTAAAATTAAACGTAATGTTTGATATTGTGCCTAATTTACTTGTTATTTTGAAAAATTATTCATTCACTAATTTTCAATGGCTCTAATTTTTTCCTTGAAATTATTGCAAGTATTGTAATTCCTACTCCTATTATGGAAAATATGATGTATGGTGTTTCATCTCCAAATGATTGAGTGATTGGTCCTCCTACAGTTGGTCCTACTGCCCATCCTAATCCAAAAATTGTTTCATATGCTCCAATAATTTTTCCAGATATGCCTTTTTTTGTTTTGCTTAAAATAATTTCTAAAGTTAATGGAAAAAATATACTAAACCCAAATCCCATTAAAACAAGAGCAATTCCAAACATGATGATTGAATCTGCAATAACTGATATTCCTAATCCTATTGAAACTGCTAGTGTTGCTGCAATCAAAGTTTGGCTTGTTCTTTTTGCAAATTTTCCTGCTAATGCAAGTGACACTACTCGCGAAATTCCAAAGGCAAAATATAGATACAAAATATCTGTTGCACCCATTCCTTTATCATTAAGAAATGCTGGAAAAATTGTTAAAATTATTCCAAATGATGATGTGCAAAAAATTAGTAATGTGATTACTTCTGGAAATTTTTTCATATCTTTAATTGCTGAAAAAGAAAATCGTTCATGATGTCTTTTAATCTTTTTTCTTGATGCAAGTAATGCCGTAATTACTCCTGCAGCTAAAATGAATGCTGCAATTTGGAATAATATTCTATATGTGACATCTATGTTTTCTAAAAATGCAGTTCCAAGTAATGGCCCTATCATAAAACCCATTACAAAAAACATTGTAAACCAAGAAATATTTTTGACTCTATTCTTCTCTGTACTTTCATTTGAAATAATTGATTCACATGGTGGCCAAAAAAATGCATGAGCTATGCCTGTCATTATTCTAAATCCCATTATTTCTGGAACAGATTGTGCAATGGATAGAAGATAAATTGATGCTGAATTAATTGCTGCACCTAATCCAAGTATGTATGCATTGTTTATTCTATCTAATAATATTCCCACAAAAAGTGGAATGAACATGTATGGCACAAAATTTGCTAATCCAATAAAACCTAATTCTGAATATGTTGCACCAATAACATTTTTTGCAAAAATTGGTAATATTGGACCGTGAAGTCCATATGAGATACCTATGATTAATCCTGTAATATTTACTAGAATTAGAACTCTATTCATTTGTATGCTGCAACTATTATTGCACCACCCATAAGATCTTTCTCAAACTCAACTCGTGAAAATTTTTCTAATAATAATTCTTCAAGTTTTTTATTTTGAGGCCATCTCTTGTAAGTGCCATACAGTGTTCCAAACTTTAATCCTAATTTTCCTGCTGCTGAAAATGCTAGAATTGGAAGAATACATCTTAAATAAAATGAAACTCCCATTCTAAAAAATAATTCATCTGGTTTTCCTAAATCTACAATAACCATACGTCCATCTTTTTTTAATACTCTGTGGATTTCTGAAATTGCAATTCTTAAATTAATTGCATCTCTTAATGAATACCCGCATAAAACTGCGTCAAATTCTTCTTCTTTAAATGGAATGTGTTCAAAAACACCATTTGTCATATTTGGAGTTTTTTCAAAATATGTACCTGTATTCTTTAACATGGGGACTAAAGGATCATAAAGTGTAATTGAGAGATCTCCGTCTGTCAGTTTTAGCGCTGTCTTAGACATATTTCCAAAACCTGACCCTGCATCTAAGATTTTATTTCCTGGAAATACTCTTCCTGAAATACCTTGATTTCTATGCTTTACATCTTTTCCTAATGATATTATTGAATTAACTTTGTCATAAACTGGAATGATTTCTCGAAGTACTTCGATAACTTCATTCCAATAACTACTTCCTAAACCCATTATCTATGCTCTCCTTGTTTTTAATTGAATATTTTTCAAATCTAAAACTTTTATTCATTTGCAAATTTTGATACATTTTTAGAATAGTTTTCTAAATCTGATTCTGAAACTTTCTCAAAAACTTTTGAATCTGATGAAACTTTGGCCATTTTGACATTTTCAATTTTGTTCTTTTCTTCTGCTTTCAAATTGATTGATGCAATAGCTAATGCTGCTGCATCTTCTAAACTCATATCTGGATTATAATTTTTTTCTAAAAATGAATTTACTTCATCAGCTCCTGCACCTATTGCTACTGCTGTGAATTGTACATATGTCCCACTAGGATCTATTACATAGATTGATTCTCCTTTTTGATCAATTCCTGCAATAATCATAGAAACACCATTTGGACGTACTCCTCCATATTGGGTAAATTGATGAGCTGTATCTGCTAAATATTTTGCAACTGTTCCAATTTCTACTGATTCATCATATGTCATTTTGTTTCCTTGTGAAAATGCTCTTGCACTATCTACTTGAACACGTGCATCTGGAATATATCCTGCTGCTGCTACTCCAATATGATGATCAACTTGAAAAATTTTCTGTGTAATATTTTTTGTTTGTAATGTTCGTTGCTTTTCTTCAACTGCCATGATCACACCTTGTTTAGTTCTAATGCCTATTGCTAAAGTTCCTCTTTTTACTGTCTCTATAGCATATTCTACTTGGTATATTCTACCATCTGGAGAATACATTGTAGGTGTCATATCATATCCTCGTGATGCCATCATGATATCCAAAGTTTATTCTCAGTCAATTTAAGGGTAATCCTCACCTTAATGTCCCTAACAATTTGCTTAATTCCGTATTTTACTAATTTTCTAAAAATGAATTTCTGTTTCATAATTTTTTTGAATTATATGTCCTCTTGAATTCTCTCAAAACTTATTCATAATTTTACAAGAAAATTGCGATCATAATTTTTTTAACCAAACTTATATTAAATGATGTGCGTGATTTCAAATATCTTGGTAAAACATGATCCATTTGCTAATGCAACTAAACAAGTCAATGATGCTTGTGATATTCTTGGTATAGATGATAAAGGAATTCGTGAATATCTTGCAATGCCAAATAAGATGTTAAGAGTTAAAATTCCTGTTAAAATGGATAATGGAAAAATTAGAATATTTACTGGTTTTAGAAGTCAACACAATAACGACAGAGGTCCATACAAAGGAGGCATTCGTTACTTCAATCCTGAAGGTGGTGTTGAGTATATGGAAAGAGAAGTTATGGCTTTATCATCATGGATGACTTGGAAATGTGCAATTGTTGATATTCCTCTTGGAGGCGGAAAAGGTGCAATCTATGTTAATCCAAAAACTGAAAAACTTAGTGATGGTGAAATGGAGCGATTAACAAGAGGTTTTGCATATAAAATTTCAGAAATAATTGGACCTGAAAAAGACATTCCTGCACCTGATGTTTACACTACAGGACGAGAAATGACCCAAATTATGGATACTTTTAGTAAATTAAATGGAAACAAATATTCTCCAGGTGTAATTACTGGAAAACCAATTTCAATGGGTGGCTCACTTGCAAGAAATGTTGCAACTGGGTTGGGAGCAGCATACACTGTTAGAGAAGCCGCAAAAACATTGAAAATTAAACTAAAAGGTGCTAAAGTAGTTTTACAAGGATTTGGAAATGCATCTACATTCGCTGGTGAGTATTTAGAAAAAATGGGTGCTACTGTAATCGGTGTTAGTGATTCACAGGGTTCAATTTCAATTCCAAAAGGTGCTAAAGTCAGTAAAATTTTAGAACATAAACAAAAGACTGGTTCTGTTGTAGATTTTCCTGGCAGTAAGAAAATTTCAACTGAAGAATTACTTACCACTAAATGTGATGTTCTAGTTCCAGGTGCACTTGAAAATCAAATTGATGCAGCAATTGCAGAAAAACTTCAATGTAAAATTATTGCAGAAGCTGCAAATGGTCCAACATTACCTGAAGCTGATCCTATTATCTTCAAAAAGAAAATTATGGTTATTCCAGATATTTTGGCAAATTCTGGCGGTGTATGTATTTCATATTTAGAGTGGGTACAAAATAACATGGGATACTATTGGAC
>Ga0206686_1000187_pt1 | contig 18829 bp, 19 predicted proteins | sample M250012015metaG_FD_155447 | JGI IMG/M metagenome (GOLD analysis project Ga0206686, IMG submission 155447) | Ammonia-oxidizing marine archaeal communities from Monterey Bay, California, United States - M2 500m 12015 | ecosystem: Environmental > Aquatic > Marine > Intertidal zone | place: USA... | reverse complement strand
GGATAGATAAATTCGCCTATTTTGAGCACAACATGAAACTGTTAACGCCTGTTTAAATTCTCAGTGATTCTCTTCTAAAGAATCTAAAATATCATGCACATTATTTGGTCCAAGTTTAATTGAAATTACTTTTTTCGTTTTTATGCTTGTTTCCACTTCTTTTTTCAAAAATGTAGTAATATCATCAAATCTAGATGTGACTATTTTTTCCAATTTTTTTACTCTATTTTCCAATCCTATTTCTTTAGCTTCATTAAACAAATTAGTGTCAACACCTGCAAGTGGAATGATCGGAATTTTATTTTTCTCAAATACTTTTTTTATCGAATTATCAATAAATTTTGAAGAAAATACTAGTGGTGATAAAGACAATGAAATTCTACTATCTGATTCTTTTAACATAATTTCTATTATTGAGTTTACATAAATCAAATAATTTTTAATTCCACTAGGATTTATTTTCAACCGAAAGAATTCCAACTCAATTTCATTTTGAATCAATCTTGGAATGATTTGATGAATTATTTTTACCAGATTCATCAATTCAGATTTTTGTCTATAACAAACAATAATTTTTGTGTCATAACCTTGTTTGATTGTTTCAAAACAAGAAACTGCAGATAATTCATCATATACTGCACAAATTGTTTTTTCATTTTGTGATTGATATGGAACCCCTCCATTTCCTTTATCTGAAAATATGGAGATGTATGCATAATTTTTTGTTAAAAAAGTGTATAACAGTTTATCATAATTCTCATCTGTTCCTGGATGAGCTCCTAAATTTGATTTTTTTTCTATAATACTTGATGTTGCAGCAATTTCTACATCTTTAACAAGAAATCCTTTTGACGTTCCTTCTACTTTAACAAGAAATTTTTCACCTTTCAAAAGTAAATTTCCGCTAATTGATGTTATTTCTGAAACAATTTCTTGAAAGTCATTTTTTATCTGTCTTGCAATCATAATTTTTTCAATTCCAAAAAGTAAGTTAATAGCAGATGATGCAAATACTGGATCATTTGCATCTACCAAAACAACATCCCCATCACGTTTAACCGATTTGAATTGCTGATTTTTTATTTTGAGAATTTTTTTAATATTTAAAACAAGTTGAGATATTTTATTTTTTGAAAATATTGTTGGGAAAACTACAACATATGAGATTTCATTCATATTTTCTGTTTTGAATTCCACTTGTTTATAATTTAGGTTAAAACTTCGGGTAATCAATATAAAACAAATACTTCAAAATACAATGTGGTTAGATTCACGCAAGAACAAGTAGATGAACTTAATTTAAAAATAAAAACTACTGATGAAGCACTTCAATGGGTATCTGATAATCTTCATCCTAAAGTTGCTAAGGCATCAAGTTTTGGCGCAGAAGATGCTGTTGTTATGGATATAATGTTAAAAATAAACCCAAAATTTAGATTTTTTACATTAGATACTGGAAGATTGCCTCAGGAAACTTATGATATAATGGATGTTTTAAGAAAGAAATACAATATTTCAATTGAAGTATTATTTCCAGATACAAAAGAAGTGGAAAAGATGGTTTTTGAAAAAGGAATGAATCTATTTTATGATAGCGTAGAAAATAGAAAATTATGTTGTGAAATCCGTAAAGTACACCCAATGAATAAAATGTTGAGTACTTTGGACGGTTGGATTACTGGATTAAGACGTGATCAGACAAAAATTCGTGAAAATGTAGAAATTTTTCAATTAGATTCTGGACATGGTGGAATTCTCAAAATAAATCCTATTGTTGATTGGACATGGGAACAAATTCAAGAATACATCAAAAAGAATGATCTTCCATACAACAGTCTTCTTGACAAAGGTTATCCTAGTATTGGTTGTGAACCTTGCACTAGAGCAATTAAACCTGGAGAAGACCTTCGAGCAGGAAGATGGTGGTGGGAACAAGGTGAACACAAAGAGTGTGGCCTTCATATAGAGCATAAAAATACGGATTAGTATGTCTGAGAATAACTCAATCAAGCCACACGGTGGAGTTTTAATTAATAGAATTTCTAAAGTTGATACTACAGGATTATTCTCAATTTCAATTAGTGAAGATCTTGCCAATGATGTTGAAAATATTGCAGATGGAATTTTTAGTCCTTTAGAAGGATTCTTGGGACAACAAGACTTTGAAAGTGTTGTATCTCACGGAAGATTAGCAAACGACTTGGCATGGACTATTCCAATTGTTTTAGATGTTGATGAAGAAACTGCTTCAAAAATGAAAGAAGCAGGAGATGTTTTATTACAAAATCCAGATGGGGTTGGTGTTGCCGTATTACATGTTGATGAAACATTTACTTTTGATAAAGAAAAAACAGCCCAAGGAGTCTATGGTACTAATGACTCATCACATCCAGGTGTTGCATATACAATGTCAATGAAAGATTACTTGGTTGGAGGAAAAATTGATTATATTCAAAGACCTGGAGATACTGAAATTCGAAAAAATAGATTGACTCCAATTCAAACTAGAGAAGCATTTGAAAAAGCTGGGTGGAAAACAATCTGTGCATTTCAAACTAGAAATCCACCACATGTAGCACATGAAATGCTACAAAAAACATCAATAACTACACGTGATGGTGTATTTGTAAACCCAGTAATTGGTAAGAAAAAGTCTGGTGATTTTGTAGATGAAGTGATTGTAAAATGCTATGAAACCATGATAAAATCATACTATCCAGAAAATAGATGTAAACTTGGAACATTACACACACAAATGAAATATGCAGGTCCAAAAGAGGCAATTCACCATGCAATTATGAGACAAAATTATGGATGTACCCATATTATTATTGGACGTGATCATGCCGGTGTTGGAAAATTCTATGATCCAATGGCTGCACAAAAAATCTTTGATGATTATCCAGAACTAGAAATTTCCCCAGTCTTTTTCCCCCCATTCTTTTACTGTAAGAAATGTCTTACATACACAACTCCAAAGGCATGTCCACATGACAATGATGTTAAAGAGCAAATTAGTGGAACAGCACTAAGAGAAATGATTCAAAATGGTCAAGCCCCTTCTGAATTTATTTTAAGACCAGAAGTAGCAAAAGTAATCTTAGATCATCCAAAACCATTTGTTGATTAGATTTTTATTTAATCAATCTAGTTTCAATTTATGAAGTATATCCTTACACTAGTTTTGTTTATGGGATTTTTAATTACTCCAGCATTTGCTCAAGAAGAAGTAAAAAACCCTTCATTGATAATTGATCAAATTGAAATTTCTGCAGAACAATTCAACTCAGTATTACGAGATGCACCAATTGTTAAACTTGTAGATGTCCATGCTATTAGCTGGCAAATAACAATTGATAACAATCTATTATATGCGAATCCTGATGGAAATGCTGTCTTGAGATTGTATGATCAACAAGATGATGATCGATTTATTGAAGTTGGAATGGGTCCTCAACCTGACAACAAATTCTGGGTCGCAGTTACAACTGAAAAAGAGGGATACGTTGTAATTCACAAAGATTTGGATAGAGGTTGGTATCCTGAGACAAAATCAATCATATCTTATACTGACAAAGCAGGATTAACAGTCAATAATGGTGCAAGAATCGTTGTGACTAATTTGGATATTGGACAATTTGCAATTGATTCATACTCTGTTCATGGAAAAGAAGGTACAACTGATCCTCCTGCAGTAAATTCTGGAATTCTAATTCTAGATTTTCTATCAGGTGATCCCGCAAAAAATATGTATGCATATTTTCCATTTTATGTTGCAGCTGGAATGGGAGTTATAGTTGCAATTTTGTTTCTGACTAAGAAACGAACTTAGTTTTGTAATATTTACAATTCTTTTTAATCTTACACACATCACACATTGGAGAAATTGGTTTACAAATATTCTGTCCATACATTACAAATGTATCATTGATCTCAATCCAGTATTTTTTTTTAATCTTATTCATTAACTCTTGTTCTGTCTCTTCAGGATTTTTTGTTTCTACTAATCCTAATCTATTTGAAATCCTGTGAACGTGAATATCAACTGGTATTGCTGGTTTTTCAAAAGCATACACTAGTACACAATTTGCAGTTTTACGACCAACCCCTGGTAATTCCACTAGTGTATCTAAATCATCAGGAACTTTATCTTTGTATTTTGAATTAATTATTTTTGCAACTTCAATGATTCTTTTTGATTTTACACGAAAAAACCCAATAGATTTTATTATTTTCTCTACATCTTTTACTTTGGCATTTGCAAGTTGTTTTGGATTTTTATATTTTGCAAATAATACTTTGACTGCCTTTGTTGTAGCCTCATCTTTAGTTCTTGCAGAAAGAATTGTTCCAATTAGAATACTAAATGGACCTGTTTGTGCATCATGGAGATCTCTGAGTGCGGTTATTCTGGGAGGTTTAACTGCATTCATTGTATTGGTCATACCACGAAGAATCTTTTCCATTTTAATCTAAAAAACTACATACAAGTATTATAACTGTAATAACAGAAATTTCTTATTGGAATTAACAAAACAAGAAGAATCCGCACTAAAAGGTGAACAAGGAGAAACTATGCAAATGGCATATCGTATACTTGTTGCAACAGGTGAAGCAACAGACGCTGAAAAACTAATTCCAATTGAATGGACTCATCTTTCAGGTGTAAATTATAATACAATTGGTGATGCTGGAGAGGAATTTCTTTCTAGTATTAGTAAAGATGCACGAGTTAAAGTAAAAACTACACTTAATCCAATGGGATTTGATATTGATAATGTTTCAAATTATGGATTAGATGAGAATTTTATCTCAAAACAGCTATCAATAAAAAATTCTTATGAAACAATGGGTGTTACTCCATCATTTTCATGTATTCCATACGAAATTTTTGATATTCCAAAAGAAGACACCCAAGTTGCATTTGCTGAAAGTAATGCTGCAATTCATGCAAATTCTTATGATAATCTAAAAACAAACAAGGAAAGTGCATTTAGTGCGCTAGCCAGTGCATTAACTGGAAAAAGTCCAAACTCTTCACTACGAAAGGAAGATACACCAAACATTACAATTAACATGAAAATAGAAAATCCAAATGAACTATCATATGGAATGCTCGGATTCTTTGCAGGAAAAGTAGGAGACACATCTGTAAATATTTCAGGTTTGTCAAACATGGATAATCGACAACAAAAAGCAATGTGTGGAGGTATGGGCACATCAGGTACTTGTGCTAAATTTATTTTTGGAGATGGTGATTCTGATTGTGAAAAAATAGATTTTGATGAAAAAGAATTACAAAATGTCCATGATGAACTTAACACTGCAGAAAATGGTGATATTATTACGCTTGGTAGCCCTCAATTAGGATTAGAAGAAATCACTGAATTGACCCAAAAATTAAAGGGTCGTTCATTTAAAAAAAGATGCATGGTCTTTACTCCTAGAACTGTTAAAACACAAATGCAAAAACTAGGATATACAAATGAATTAGAGAGAGCTGGATGTGAAATTCTTTCTGATTGTTGTACATGTCTTACTCCATTAATTAACAAAGACAATGTTGATGTAGTTACAACAAATAGCATAAAGGGTGCATTTTATCTAAAAAATTCTAATGGTGTTGGTGTTAATCTAAAACCATTATCACAAATAATTGAAGATGAGACAAAATGAACAAGGTTCTAGTTGCAGGAAAAGTTAATGGTACTGTTTTAAAATCAAAAGACTCTATCAATTTTTTAGGTACAGTTGATAAAAAAACTGGAATAATTAGTGACAAAAATCATTCTTTATTTGGAAAATCTCTCAAGGGAACCATCTTAGTTTTTCCTTCAGGTATTGGGAGTAGTGTTGGTGCATATACAATTTATTCAATAAAATCAAATGATGCAGCTCCTCTTGCAATGATTTGTAAAAAGGCAGATCTTACAGTAGCTACTGGATGTGCATTAGCCAATATTCCATTAATTACAATTACTGATGAAGAATTTTCATCTATTGAGAATGGAATAAAAATTTCATTTGATACAGATAATCCTAATCCAATTCATCGTCAATAATACTATTCATTTGTGCATCACCTATACCAACTTCCTTGATCTGACTTTTTCCAGCAGGCATCACACGAACAAAATCATCAATATTGATCTTTTTCGTAATTGCTTCGTGAATTTTTGAAAACTCCATTCTAATTTTTTTAGCAGTTTCTGCCATTTCTCCTCCATGTGGTTCAATAATTGCATAACAAATGGAATTTTTCTTTATCGTTTCAGGTGGTCCACATGTCAATACATGTCCATCTTCTTGTGGGATAATCCCTACAGTCAATTTGAGGTTTCCTGAATTGATAAAATTTCGTTGCCCTTCAATTGTAAATGATCCTTTTGGAAGAAATTCTCCACTTGGAGCAGATTTTTTTATTTGTTCTGGATTTACCCAATATGCGCTCACACCATACAATCCTTCTCTCCATGCACGACTAAAACAAACTGTAGCATGTGCTACTTCATTCATACTTGTATCTGGAGCATTTTCTGCATTTTTGATAATAAAAAATGGGGAACCAAAAATGTCACCATGGAATATTTTATCATTTTTTCCTAAGTGTTTTCTAACTACTGCAGAATTTGATGCAGCATCTCTTCCACCAACTACTAGATATCCATCAGAAGTATAGAACCATCTATATCGTTCATACCAACTTTTTTTCCTAATTTCTGTAACTAACATGATATCTTGTTCTAATTCAGTTTTGTTTTGTATTTTTTCTAATTTTTTCTCAGTTTTAGACTTAATATCCTCAATAGATTTTATTGCTCCTGATTGTTTTTTTGCCTCATTAAATAAGACTGATGCAATTGATTGAAGAGATGATTTTGTATTTATTTTTATTTTTTCATCTTGAACAACCATCAATGAAATTCCTTTTTCATTAGTTAATTTTGCATTATGTGTGGCCAAAATTTCTTGTGCAGATTTGTCCTCAATTGATATAATTCCTTTAGAAACCATCTCAAAAAGGGAGTTTGCAACATTTGTAACATTTTTTGATCTTTCTTTAACCGTCTCAATTGCTTTTTGTTGTTCTGAAATTTGAGTTTGTAGTTCCTTAATTTTTTTATCTGACCCACTAGATTGAATTGATTTACCCTTTGCTACTATATTTTCTGTAAAAACAGTATCTAATCCTTCAATGAAACTATTGGCACTAATTACATCTCCTTCTATTTTTCCTAATCTGAGTGGAAGAATTTCTGATTTTTCATTTTTAATAATTATTGCTTCATGGTTTCCTAATACTACATCATTTACAATTTTTTTGGTAGTTTCAAAAATTTTTTTAATTTCATCATTAGTCAATAAATTACCAATTTTTTTTGGATCAACATTTGCAATATTAAAAACACCTTCAACATATTTTTTTGGTAATCCTAAAGAACGTCCAAACCATTTTGCAGAAACTAAATCAGTTGTTTTAATTTCATCAAAATCTGATTCTGATATATTAAAAATATCTAATCCATTATTTGGAGGTTGAACATATTCCAGTCCCACACCAAGTTTTCTATGTCTGACTTCAATTGAATGTTGTAGTGCTAGAATTTTCATTTCTTTGTTGCATAGTAAGATATTTCCATCGCCGAAAAATTCTCCTACTAAAATGAACTCCTTTCCAAATCCCTCAAAAGTAAAGTATGCTATTCTTTCTGCCCCAATCTGTTCTATTTTTTTTAATTTTAGTCTGAGAAGATCACTTCGTAATCTTTTAAGTAGCCTATTTGGTTCAATTTGATCTATTTTTACTGCAGTTAACCATACCCCAGATGTTGAAATCATCATAAAGAGATCGCTTTTTTCAGTATGATGAAGTTTGAAGAGAATACTATCTTTTGTAATTCCATAAATGTTGCTGATATAGTATCCTTGAACTTGTTCAGAAATTTTATCTACTAAATATCGTAATTCTATTCCTGCTAGTCCCATAATTATTACATTTTTTGTCTAAAATTATACCCTTGCTATAATATGCTCAAAAATTGACCAAAGATATTAAACATGGTTTGCTTGAGTCACGCTAGAAATTCAATTTGGCAAAATTCAAAAAGAAAAAATCTGAACCTACTCCTGAATCTGGTGATTCTAAACCAAAATCCGTAAAGGGTGAAACACCTGAAACACCTGAAACACCTGAAACACCTGAAATCCCAGAAACAGAAAAATCTGAACCTACCCCTGAATCTTCAAAAATTCCAGTAATCAGTGAAGCTGAAAAAAGTGAAAAAGATAAAAAACTAAATAAATTATTTTGGATGAGAATTGCCTTAGCATTAATTGCTGGAACTTCAGCTACCTTCATCTTTGAAGATATTGAAGGTGAAGAAAGACGATGGGCTTCAATTGCATTAATGATTATAATATTTTTTGTTACAGTAATAATTGCTAAAGGAATGAAAATGCAATTGCCTTCTTCTGATAGAAAGAAAATTGTTACACAAGCAATTGGAAGCTATGTATTTTTGTACTTGTTTTCTTGGATTGTCACTTATACATTAGTTCATGTAGGAAGTACTTCTAGTGGAATTAATCTCTAAAACAATCAAAATAAAGGATAGATAGTATATGTGGAATTTTAAAACACCTGGTATTCCTGATGAAAATTTTGAACGAGTAGATAAGGTCCCAATTACAAAAGAAGAGATTAGAACTATCCAAATCAGTAAAGCGAGACTAAAGCCAGGACAAATTATTTATGATATTGGTTGTGGTAGTGGTTCAATCTCAATTGAAGCTGCATTACAAATAGAATCATCTGGAAAAGTTTTGGCAATTGATTTTGATGAAAATGCTATTGAATTAACTAAAAAAAATGCAGAAAAATTTCAAATCTCAAATATTTTGACCATTTTTGGGAATGCAAAAGAAAAAATCTTAGAACTAGAAGAAGCCGATGCAATTTTCATTGGAGGAACTGGTGGAGATACGAGAGAAATTATTGAACTTTCTCAAAATAAGCTAAAATCTGGAGGGAGGATTGTAATTGGCACTATTCTTATCGAAACACTTTCTTCAGTATTACAAGTTCTTGAAAAATTACCATTTGAATCTGTTGACATTACTCAAGTAACTATCGCAAAAAGTAGAAAAACCACTACTGGAACTATGATGCTTGCAAGAAACCCTGTAACCATAATTTCTGCTACTAAAATTTAATCTAGATTTTTAATTGGGAGATTTAGCACATATTTTATGCCTGGATTAATTGGAATTGGAGTAGGCCCTGGAGATCCTGATTTACTTACAGTCAAAGCAGTAAAAGCTATCCAAAATGCAGATATCATAATGTGCCCAGCGTCCAAAGAAGAAAGACCAAGTATTGCATTATCTGTGGTTGAATCGATAATTGATAAATCAAAGAATCAAGAAATTATTAACTTAATTTTTCCAATGACTAAAGACAAAGACATTCTTAAAGCAACTTGGAAAAAAAATGCAAAAATTATGGCTCAAACTGTTTTGTCTGGAAAAAACGTTGTTTATCTTACAGTAGGTGATCCTTATTTGTATAGTACTTGGATCTATATGCACAAAGATCTTACAGAAAATTATCCTGAAATGAATATCAGTGTAATTCCGGGAATTGTATCCATGTTTACATTTGCATCAAAAGTTGGTGTAAGTATTGCAGAAGGTGCAGAAAAAGTTGCAATAATACCATCTTGCTATGATTTGAGTAGTGTTAAAGAAATTGCAAAAAATTCTGAATCTATGATTTTTCTAAAAGATGGTAGATACTTTGATCAAGTGATTGATATTCTAAAAGAATCTGGATTTCCAGATGATTCTATTTTTGCAATTGGACAAGATTTAGGGACTGATCATGAAATTGTTCGGAAACTAACTTTAGGTGAAGTAAATAATGAAACACTAACTACAAAATATTTTTCAATCTTGGTGGTAAAACGTGTCTGATGTATTTTTTGTAGGTTGTGGTCCTGGAGATCCTGAATTAATTACTGTAAAAGCTAAAAAATTAATTCAAAAGGCAGATGTAATTGTTTATTCTGGATCTTTAATTCCAAAACCCATTTTGAAATTGTGTAAGAAAGGAAAATTATATGATGCTGCTGGAATGGTTAGAGAAGAAATTTTTGATGTTCTGTACAAAAATGCAAAAAAAGACAAACTTGTAGTTAGATTACATGATGGTGATCCTTCGATATATGGTGCAATCAAAGAACAAATCGACAATCTTACCAAAAAAGGCATAAAATCAACTGTTGTACCTGGAGTTACAGCATTTTTAGCCTCAGCAGCTGCTCTTGGAACTCAATTAACACTTCCAGGTGTTACTCAAACAATTATTGTAACTAGAGCAGAATCTAGAACCAAAGTTCCAAAAAGAGAAAAAATTTCTGAACTTGCAAAACACAAGGCAACTTTGATTTTTTATCTTAGTATCCATTTGATATCTAATCTAGTAACAGAAGCAATTGCTGGTGGATATAAAAAATCAACACCTGTAGCTGTAGTGTATAGAGCAAGTTGGAAAGATCAAAAAATCATTAAAGGAACATTATCAGATATATCGGAAAAAATCAAAGAAGAAAAAATTACCAGAACTGCAATTGTAATTATCAGTGATGTAATTGATCCTAAATCATATGAATATTCAAAATTATACGATAAAAAATTTAGTCATGGATATAGAAAATCTAAAAATATAAAAAATTAACTTTATTTTTAATTCCTAATCTTTTCAAGTTTATTTGAAATTTTTTCACATTACCTGATGTAAAAATTTTTAATGAATTTCTTTTTGATTTATTATATTTGATTTTTGAATAAATTTTTTGGGCAACAATATTTCCTGAATCAATAAATTCTATATCTGGAAATTCTTTTTTTAATAATGATTTTAAAAATGGTAAATGTGTACTTGAAAGTGTAATTACATCAATTGGTTGTTGAGATAAAATTTGTAAATCATTTCTAATTATTTTTTTACAATAATTTTTGTTTGACAAAAATTTTCCAGATTCTACCAAATCTACAAGATTTGTACCATTAATTTTAAAAATTTTAAATGATTTTGGAAATTTTTCTTTTTTGATATATTGTGATAAACCTTTACTGTTTATAGCAGATTTTGTTGCTAAAATACCAATTTGTTTAGAACTTGATTTTTTATTTGCAATTTTTAATGGTGGTTTTACATCAATTATTTTTGATGTAACTAAATTCAACATTAGACTAGGTGTATTTGATGCAATTACAATGAAATCTGGTGAAAAATTCTTCTGTAGTAATTTGATTGATCTCTCAATGATTATTTGTAATTGCGCCTGAGATTTTGCCCCATATGGATAATTTTTTTGGTCTGCAAAATAGATAATTTCACTTTTCACCATTTTCTGAATTTCTTTAATTATTGATAATGAGCCTAAACCTGAATCAAAAACCGCAATTTTTACCACAACCTTGAGAAATATTTCTACAATAATAGTTTGTTAGCTAAATTTAGCCTAAAACTTATCTAAATTTACACCGTCCATTAAGACTAAATTTCTAAATTCCTAATCATGCCAAACTTCGACAGTACATGGGCTCGACAAGAGACCCAAAGTGTAACTGGCAAACTACGTGATGCAGTAAAGCCTCAAGGTGCATTAAAACCACGAATTCAAACTGCAGTTAACAAACTACAAGTCCAAATTTCCAAAATGGACTCTATGTTAAGTAAATTGCATGAAAGAGACGCGCAACTCTTTCAGAGAGTCGTGACTGCAATGCAGCAACATGATACTAGCACAAGTAGAGTTTTGTCCAACGAATTAGCTGAAATTCGTAAGGTTACAAAGATGCTCGGCAACGCAAGAATGTCATTAGAACAAGTTCAACTAAGACTGACAACTATTCATGATCTTGGTGATGCTATGGTAGCAATTGGACCAGCAATGTCTACAATGAAGGGATTGAAGTCATCGTTAGGAAGATTCATGCCAGAAGCAGACTCAGAGTTGAATAGCATGACCCAGACACTTAATGGACTTATGATGGATTCTCTGGCAGGAGATTCATTCAATATGGAGTCTGATGTTTCAAGCGAAGAAACTGAAAAGATTCTACAAGAAGCATCTGCAGTAGCTGAGCAACAGATTGGTGATAAATTCCCATCTGTACCATCTTCAACTGGACTTTCGTCAGGAACCTCTACTTCTACCTTTGAGTAGCTGGGAAAAGACGACAGTCGTTTCTTTTTATTTGAATTTCTTTAAAATTAACCAATTAATTTTTCTTTAAAGGTCCATTTTTTATTTAAAACAAAGTTTCCAAATGCTGCAGTCATTACTGCTAAAATTAATGCTAATGGATATGAAATTTGAATATTATCTACTAAGAAATAGACCATTCCTAATTGTACTAATGCCCCTAAAGAGCTAAACATTACAAATTTCCCGTATTGAGTAAGAGTTTTTTTAATTCTGAAATCTCTGTCACTAAACGTCCATGCTTTATTTAAAATAAAATTAGTTGTTATTGATGCCGTAATTCCAATTATTGTTGCATGTAAATACCACATGTCTGAAATCCCCCCTGCAAATAAGAGAGAAATTACATAATTTACAACAAATCCTGAAGCTCCAACTGTGTAGAATCTAGCTGCTTTTGATAGAAATTTAACTGATGAACGCTTTTCTTGTTTTTCTAATGGTTTACCATAACGATATAATTTCCAAACTGATTTGTAATAATCTAAAATAGTTTTGTAATTTAATTTACTTGAACCGAATTCTCTGTCTTGAAAAGTATATGGAATTTCTGTTATTGTTACATTTTTTGTCTTTACTAGAATCTCTAAAAGAATCTTGTATCCAATTGCATCGATGTTTAATCCATTTAGAATATTTTTTTTGAATGCAAAAAATCCTGACATAGGATCTTTAGCATCAATCCCTAATCCTTTTTTTGCAATCAAAGTTGCAAATTTACTCATAATTTTTCTTTTAAGTGACCATCCTTGAATATTTCCTCCTTTAATGTAACGTGATGCTACAGCAATATCAAATTGATATTTTTTAACTGACTCTATCAATTTTGGAATAATTTGTGGTGGATGAGAAAAATCAGAATCCATCACAACAATTGTATCGCCTTTTGCATGTTGAATTCCATTAAGAATTGCAGAACCTAATCCATCTTTTGCCTTTCTATGAATTACCTCAATAGTATAATTTGCCATTTTTTTCAAATTTTTCATATAGTCTTCCACAATTTTCCCAGTTCCATCAGGAGAATTGTCATCAACAATGATTGCTTGGGTAAGGAGATTTTTTGGTAAATTACTGCCAATTGATTTTAAAATATTGATAATATTTTGAGATTCATTATATGTTGGAATTATTATCGAAACCTGTCCATTCATTTTTTGTTCATGATCCTCAACCAACATATCTTGAGAGCAAATTTTAACCGTTATTAATTTTTAATAATTTTTTAGTCACAATACTGTTTAACAAATATACACTTTCTAGGGGAAAGCAACAGATTCAGAAAGAATTGAATCTAATTCTGAAATATTTATTCTAGTTTGTTCCATGGAGTCTCTTTTTCTAATTGTAACTGTATTATCTTCTAATGTTTGATGATCTACTGTTACTGCAAATGGAGCTCCAATTTCGTCTAATCTCCTATACCTTCTACCAATAGCTCCTGAATGATCTAAAAATGCATCATATTTTCTCTTAATGTTTAGATAAATTTCATCTGTTTTTTCTTTTAATCCATCTTTTTTTACTAATGATAAAATTCCTACATGTGTAGGTGACAAATATGGTTTTAATGATAAAACTATTCTTTCATGTTCTTTATCATCTTTAAGTGAGTGTTCTAAAATTGTGTAAAGACTTCTATCGATTCCCATAGAAATTTCAAATACATGTGGCAAAACTTTTTCATCACCATCCATTATCTCAAACTTCGCTTTACTTTTAGTAGCATGACTAGTCAAATCATAGTCTGATCTATAATTACATGCAACAAGTTCTAACCAACCAATTGTAGTTTCAACTTCAAAGTCAAATGCAACTTCAGCATAAAATGCCTTTTCTTTCTCTCCAAGTTTTCTGAATCTACTTTTTGCAACATCAATTCCTGTCTTTTCATAAAACTCAGTTAAAATTCCTAAATAATATGCAACAAACTTGTTTGGAATAATTTTAGATTCTACTGCTTCTTTACAAGTCATTGCAATTGGTTCTGAATCTGTTTGTATTCTGATTATTACATCTTGAATTTCTTCAAATTTTTCTACAACATCTAACTTTGTAGGATTGCAAAAAACCTCAATTTCTGCCTGATAAAATTCACGTAATCTAAGAAGACTTTGTCTTGGTGCTATTTCATTTCTAAAACTTTTCCCAACTTGCCCAATTCCTAAAGGGAGTTTACCTCTCATCGTCTTATAGAGTCTAGGAAAATCAACAAATATTGATTGACAGGTTTCAGGTCTGAGATATGCTTCCTCTTCTTCAGGACCAATCCCTACTTTAAACATCATGTTGAAATTCTTAGTCTTTTCAAAATCCCCTTTACATTTTGGACATTTAATGTTATTTTGTGATATAGCATTATCAAATTCCTCCAAATCTGCACTTTCAGGAATTTCTATTTTTGTTATATCTGCAATAGTTCTATCTGCCCTAAATGTCGAATTACATTTTATACATTTGATTATTGGATCTGCAAAATTTCCCAAGTGTCCAGATGCTTCAAAAACTGATTTTGACATAATTTGTGAACCATCAATCTCAAGCATTCCATCTCTTCGAATTAATTCCCTTCTCCATAATTGTAAGAATTTATTTTTCAAACCTACTCCCGTTGGTCCATATTCCCAAAACCCAGCCTGAGCATCTGCATAAACCTCACAACTAGGAAAGTAAAATCCACGCTCAAGTGCTAATTTCATGACTGATTCGTAATCCATTATTTTATCACCATATTCATAAAATAAATCTCTACGCAAACTCCTTTGCTACTCTAATATTTTCAAAGTCATCTCTATCATCATCAATTGGGGTTTCAAGAATTATTGGAATTTTGTTCTTATTGGCAAATTTCACAACCGCACCAATTCCTTCAGCACCTATACCTCCTAGTCCTAAATGATAATGTCTATCTAGATTGCAACCAATCTCTCCTTTTGCGTCATTTAGATGAATAATTTTTAGATTTTCAATTCCTACAAATTCATCAAACTCAGCAAAAACTTTTTCCACTTTTTCTTTAGTTCTCAAATCATATCCAGAAACAAATGCATGACATGTATCAAAACAAACACCAAATTTTTTTGAAGGTTTTAACTGATTAAAAATTTCACCTAGTTGTTCAAATCCATATCCTACAGAATTTTTTTGACCCGCGGTGTTTTCTAAAAGAATCATTACATCATTTTTTGCTTTTCCTGCTTTATTCAAACACTCAACTAATCTTTTTACTCCTCCTTCTTCCCCTGTTCCCAAATGACTACCCAGATGTGTTACTAAATATGGAATTCCTAACTGTGCACATCTTTCTGTTTCATCAATCAATGTTTTTAATGACTTCTCTAATCCCTCTTTTTTTGGACTAGCTAAATTTGGCAAATATGGCATATGTGCACAAGTTGCAAATCTATCAATTTTACTTGATTCCAGTTTTGATTTAAAATTTGAAATATCATTATCTGTTAGTTCTTTTGCATTCCATCCTCTTGGATTTCTAGTAAATATTTGAAAGGCAGAACATTTTCGTTCTTTTGCATTATCTACTGCTTTGTCTATTGAACCTGAAATTGAGACGTGACATCCAAGCTGCATATATGATATTTTCTTTAAAACATAATTTAAACCACATTTAATGCATAAAACCAGATTTTTATGTAAATTAAGTCAATCATTAACATGTTAGAACTTGGACAAGATGAAATTGCAAAATATCCATTTTTAGCTGATGCTGGTCAATATCTTAAAGATAAAGGGTTCACATTAGAACAATTTGGAGTAGATCCAGACCTAAAACAACTAATTTCTAAAGCCTATGAACGAATTCAAGTTGCAGCAGATGGGAAAATCTACAAATCTGATTTAATTGATAATCAGGTATCAAAAGAAGCAGCTCTTCCAAGAGAAGTATTTTCATTTTTACTTGCAATTGTTTTGTTAAAATTAAGTGGTATGCATACTCTCATCAAGAGATTTGCACTTGCTGAAGCGAGACGTGCAGAAAAATATCTTGAAAAGGATCTCACAAACATTTCAGATGAATCAAAAAATCAATTAGCAGTTAGAGTAATTGATGATTTATTTTCAGTTAAAGTAAAAAAATCTGATGATTATTTTATTATTCCAATATCTGATTATCTTAAACATTCAATTAATTTTCATGAGAGAGAATGGAAATTAATTAACAGACATGTCGAAAATGGTCAAGTATTTCTTTCTCCACATGAAACAGTTAGGTTAATCAGAAAAGAATTAGGGACATACATTAATTCAAAAATAGTTAATGCAAAAACTCCTACAATGATTCCAGGTTTTGAAGATTCTGTAAATAAACTAGTTTCATTATCAAAAAAATTCAAAACATTTACTGTAACTACTGGAGAATATCCTCCATGCATAAAACATGCACTTGAAATTTTAGAAAAAGGTGAAAATCTTCCTCATTCAGGTAGATTCATGTTAGCAACTTTTCTTTTATCAAAAGGTCAAACAGTCCAACAAATTGCACCAATATTCAAAAATGCTCCAGATTATAATGAAAGAGTTACACTTTATCAACTAAATCATCTAGCTGGAACTTCTGGAAGTGGAACTCAATATTCTTGTCCCTCATGTGAGAAATTAAAAACACAAAGTCTTTGTTTTGCAACATCAGAATGTAATAATATTATTAATCCTTTACAATTCGGAAAGAAAAAACAATGAAAGAAACAGAAATAAAATTTTTAGAAGAATCATTCAAAAAATACTATTTTGATCATTCTGAACTACTAAATGTTCTTGAACGTACGCCTGAAAGAGAATTTGGATATCAAAAATTCAATTCAGGAATGACTCGTCACATTTCCATAAAAAATGATAAAGAACTACATCTTTTGTGTATGCAAAACATTCCATCTGACATTTATTGCTCAAATGCATATTATTCATTTCCCGATTTACCGATGAATGAAAAGGATTGGAAAGAAGCAGATTTGATTTTTGATATTGATGCAAAAGATCTTAATCTGTCCTGTAGGGAAAACCATACTGTATCAATTTGCAACGAATGTAATGAAATCTCTAAAAATTCTGAAAAATGCACAAAATGCAATTCAACAAAATTAGAAAAAAAATCTTTGCCTTGCAAAAATTGTATCAACTCATCAAAAATCGAAGTATACAAATTATCTGAAATACTGATTAATGATTTTCAAATTGATAATGAAAATATTCATGTCTATTTTTCTGGCAATGAAGGATTTCATGTTTATGTATATAATTCACAATTTCAACAAATTGGTTCTAGAGAAAGATCAGAACTTGTAGATTACATTATGTTTCATGGGGCAATACCTGAAACATTTGGAATGAAAAAATTCAAAGCAAATCGTTCATCTTTTCCTGATTTTAACAAGCCAGGATGGCAGGGAAGATTTTCTAAATACATTTTTGGAACAAAGTCTAAACGCTCAAAAATTATTTCTGAATTATTAACAAATGGATATTCTTCCTTTCAAAAAACTCTTGATAATTTATCTCAAAACATTGGTGTAAAAATTGATCCTAACGTAACTATGGATATACATAGAATATTTAGATTACCTGGATCAATTAATAGTAAAAGTGGATTGACAAAAATTTTATGTGAAAATCTGAAAACATTTGATCCATATGTTGAAGCATCTTTTCTTGCAGATGATTCTGTTGAGGTATTGGTAAATTGCCCAATTGAATTTAAATTAAAAAATAAGAAATTTGGACCATATTTCAATGAAAAAGTAACGCTTCCTAGATTTGCAGCTGTCTATTTAATTTGTAAAAAATTAGCGTTATTTTCATAATTTTACAGGTAAGACATTAATTTACCAAATCTAAACGAAACTTGATTTTGTATAGTGCTTCTACTGATAAACAGACACCCCCTCCTGATGCTGGAAAATTCATCAGATTAGCTGTTGTTGCAATTATCGGAATAGTAATTTTTACCATGGTTGGAAATCAGGCAGTAATTTTATCGATGAATTTCACTGAATTTGGAGATCAATTCACCAAACCTCTATTTTACACTCTAGTTTCTGCAATTATTTTATCAATTATTGCACTTGTACGTGTAAATATTTCAAGGCGCTCTTCAATTTTTTGGTATTCAATTAGTACTGCAATTGGATTTATTGGTCAAGGAGGTCAACCTGTCTCGAACAACATTCCACGTTTTAGAGATTATAAATTATCATCACCACAGTTTGTAATTTGGCAAATTACCAAAATTTTGCTTTTTGGAGCATTCTTTGCAAATATCATGTTTGGATTTGCAGCAATGTCATTCATTGATGGAAATACTCTTGGAATTGAAAACTTACCAAAATTATTTTCAATGCCCTTTGTAACACCTGAAACTGATCCTAATTATGCAGTTGAAAATATTGTTCCAATGATTCCTGCTTTAGTGATTTTGATTCCTCCAATGCTTGCAGCGATTGGATTACGTTTAGTTTTGTATGTTGGACTTCATAGAATAATTGATGTTATTACTTCATTTCTTCAAGACTCTAATGAAGGAAAACCAAGATATCTAAATTATG
>Ga0206686_1000184_pt1 | contig 18975 bp, 23 predicted proteins | sample M250012015metaG_FD_155447 | JGI IMG/M metagenome (GOLD analysis project Ga0206686, IMG submission 155447) | Ammonia-oxidizing marine archaeal communities from Monterey Bay, California, United States - M2 500m 12015 | ecosystem: Environmental > Aquatic > Marine > Intertidal zone | place: USA... | reverse complement strand
AAAGTATAGCTTTTTCTAATGAAAAGGGTTGCGCGGTAGGGTGCATAATTAATGGTGAATTAGACATTAAGCTGTTGAGAGAAAATCATCAGACAAAAGACTATTTAACAAAGATAGATAAAATAATTCGTCAACACATCCCTAAAAATAAGCGCTGTAAAGGAATCAGTATAGCAATGAAACAGGCATATTTACTTGGCAAGAAGTCCAGCTAGTTATTATTCAAATTCTTGCTCTACAAAGTCTAAATCAATTTGTATATTAGAGTTATCTAAGAGTTCAAGACATTTTGGTACTGCTAAAAATACTGCCCCCAAACAAACATCAATGGCAGCAGGCTTGCCTGGAAGATTTATAATCAAACTTATACCACGTGTTCCTGCAGTTTGGCGAGACAGTATTGCTGTAGGTACCGTGCGAAGGGATACATTGCGCATTTGCTCTGCGAACCCATCAAATATCCTTTCACATATGGCATGAGTAGCTTCGGGTGTAACATCACGGGTGGTTGGCCCTGTCCCTCCAGTTGTTAGGATTAGATTACAATTCTTGTTATCCGCAAAGTCAATCATTGTTTTTTCAATTAGGGATTGTTCATCCTCAATAATGGTTGACTCTACTATATAAGGTGAAAGTATGGCGTTGCCAATCCAGCTCTGCATTGCTGGACCTCCAATGTCTTCATATTCACCCCTAGCAGCACGGTCAGATATAGTTATAAAGCCGACCTTAATTTTTGTTTTATCCATAGCTATTATTTAATAGTCGAATTATAAAAAAAAGATAAGTAAATACATCTGAAAATTATATATAAATCTTGATATATTATTTATCGAATGAAGGGCTTACTTAGCCTCCTGTTACTGGAGGATAAAATGCGACCTCATCTTTATCTTTTAGTTGAACTGATTTGTTAGCGATTTCTTGATTTACTGCACAAAGAATATTGCTTGGGAAATTGTTATCTCCATATTTTTCAATTAACAATACCCTTAACTCTCCAACAGTCATACTCTTCTTCAACTCAATATATTCGTTGGGTATTTCTAGTGACTCTTTGAGTGAGGCAAAGTAAAGTATATTCATCCACCAATCTCCACCATTTGGGCATTATCAATGTTATAAATTTCATTGTTAAATTCATGCCTTTCTGGCTTCTTATTAATTGTTTTAACAATTAACTCTTTAACTTCATCATCACCCATACCTGATCTAATTACATCACGCAATGAAACAGAATCTTTATGACCAAGACACAAAATCAAACGCCCTTTTGCGGTAAGCCTTACACGATTACAGCTCCCACAGAAGTTATTAGAAACTGCAGAAATAGTGCCTACACAAGATTTTGAGTTATTAACAAGAAAACTTTTTGCTGGGCCATCGGTGTGATGAGGCCTAATAGCGGTCAGTTGGTTAGGTAAGTGGTTGTGTATTCTTGTCAATATATCTTCTTCACTGAAATGATTGTCTGCTGAATCAATGCCAGCTACTCCGATTGGCATTGTTTCAATAAACCTAATATCGATATTCCTATCAATCGCAAAATCAATCATCGGCTCAATCTCTTTATCATTTATTCCATTCATTACAACCATGTTAATTTTTATAGGCTCCATGCCTACCTCAATTGCTGCATCAATGCCATTGATGACTCTATCAATATCGCCTCCACGAGTAACTCTTTTAAAGGTTTCAGGGTCTAAAGAGTCGATTGAGATATTAACCCTATTAACGCCAGATTTTTTTAGTTTTTCAGCAATAGGAGCCAACAAATGGGCATTAGTAGATAGAGGTATGTCATTAATCCCTGGTATATCATTAAGAGAAGATGCGAGCTTAACGATATCTTTTCTTAGTAGTGGCTCACCGCCAGTAAGTCTAACTTTAGATACCCCTAGTTCACTAAATAATCGAACAACTTTTGTAATCTCTTCGTACGACAATATCTCATTCCTCGATGTAAAAGTTCTATGGTCTTCGTCTCTACAATACAGGCAATGATAGTTACAATGATCAGTAACAGAGAACCTTAGGTAATTTATTTTACGATTGAATGGGTCTATCAAGTTGTGCATATCTAAGCCTTCCAACTGCCCGACTTGCCGCCAGTTTTTTCAATTAGTTTTGTATTACTAATTATCATACCTCTGTCAACTCCTTTGCACATGTCGTATACCGTAAGGGCCGCTACACTAACAGCAGTTAGCGCCTCCATTTCAACTCCTGTCTTACCTTCAAGCTTTACTAGCGCCCTAATTTCAATGCTTGAGTTTTCTGTATTTGGATTCATGTCTATAGTCACCTTAGACAACATCAATGGGTGGCATAGTGGAATCAAATCCCAGCATTTTTTTGCTGCCTGTATTCCTGCTACTCTTGCGACAGCCAAAACGTCACCCTTCTTATGGGTTCCAGATAGTATTAGATCTAGGGTCTCTTTTTTCATGTTCACAGTAGATTGAGCTATAGCCTGTCTTACTGTTATCTGTTTGTCAGACACGTCAACCATTTGGGCGTCACCTTTTTCATTTAAGTGTGTTAGTTTCATGACATCATCTCTTTGAATGGGTAGAAGTTCAATAGCTCACCAGAAACGAAAGTAGTATCCTCAGGTATCTCCAATAAACCATCTGCCCAAACGATAGAGCTCAGTACATCAGACCCTTGCTTGGGATACATATTTGCCTTAGCAGGGGTACTAGAGTTATCAATCCTAACCCTTAAAAACTCTCTTCTGGGTTTTGATCTATGCCAGTTAAAGTTAGATTCAACCTTGGTTGTATGGTTCAGGCAGTCAGTCAGGCCCTGCATTCTTTTTATAAATGGTTGAGCAAATAACAAAAAGGTTACCATGGCTGAGACCGGGTTGCCAGGTAAGCCTATAAATGCAGCGCTACCTACTTTACCGAAAGCTAGAGGTTTGCCAGGCTTCATTTTTATCCTCCAAAGGGTAAGCTTGCCTAAGCTTTGTACTGCCGCTTTAATGTGGTCCTCTTCGCCAACAGAGACGCCGCCAGTAGTCATAATAATGTCGCAGTCATGCATTAGTTTTTTTAGTGCTTCGCAAGTAGACTCAAGTGTATCTTTTACATTCCCAAGGTTAATTACAATGCACCCAAGGTTATTTAGCAGTGCCACTAGAGAGTAACGGTTAGAGTTATAAATTTGTCCATCATTTAGCACATTTCCTGGCTCTACCAGTTCGTCTCCAGTAAAAAAAACACCAACTTTGATATTATTATTGACCTCTAGCTCGTTAACACCAACTGAAGCAGCCAGGGCTACATCTTGTGGCTTAAGTTTTATTCCTGATCTAAGTATTACGTCATCTACTTGTATATCATTTCCACAAGGCCTGATGTTTTCATTAAGAGTTATCGGGCGATAAATTTGAATTTTTGTATCGTCATCAATAAGGTCGCATTCTTCCTGCATTATTACAGTGTTTGCGCCTTTAGGTATCGGGGCTCCAGTGAATATACGAGCTGCACAGCCAGGTAATAAAGTTTTCCCTGTGGTTCCTGCAGATATACGATCGGTAATTATAAATGAAGACTCACCTGAAACATTAACTTGATTATTATCCAGGTTGATAGCGTAACCATCCATGGCGGAGTTGTCAAAGCTCGGAACGTTGATATTAGAGTGTATGTCTGATGCTAGGACACTATTCAATGCGTCATCTAGCTCAACAAAAACTGTATCATCAATTGGTTTAGCAGATTCCATTAATATCTCCAGAGCTTTGTCAGTAGACAGTAGTGGTTGTGGATGTGCTTCATCACACCCGCAGTCGAATTGTTGGTTGTTCATATTTCAATTTTTCAAGCTCAAATTATCAGATTGATTGTATCATATAATAATATTTTCTTTACTAATTACATAGCACCAAAGATGAATAAAAGTAACGTTACAGCGGTAATTTTATCTGGTGGGCGATCATCCAGAATGTCTGGCAAGGACAAAGGATTATTGCTTTTTAGGAATGAACCCTTAATTAGTTACGTTATCGATGTTATAAGTGGTAATGTTGATAGTATATTGGTGAGCGCTAACAGGAGCATTGATTCATATCAAAAATTTGGACATGTAATTACTGACAATTTATCAGGATTTCAGGGACCATTGGCGGGTATATTGGCTGCACTGGATGTGGTTTCAACTGAATATTTGTTGGTCTTGCCGTGTGATAGTCCATTCGTGAATAGCGTAATAATTAATCGCTTAGAGAGTGAGATGAAAAAGAGTAAATGCGATATCTGCGTGGCAAGTGATGGCAAAAAAATGCAGCCAGTGTTTTCGCTTGTACGATCTAGCCTGAGAGACAACTTATATGACTATTTGAGCACAGGAGAACGTAAACTTAGGGCTTGGTATGAAAGTAATGAGACAGTTCAGGTAGATTTTTCAGACCACAAGGACATGTTTATAAATCTAAACACTAAAGAAGATTTGAAAAAGTTTCAGTAAGCCTTAGAAATATAAACCTTTACTGGGCTAGCTCCAATTGTGTAGCTTCATCTTATCGCTATCTTTAGCCTCAACCCACTTCTGTGTACTTTTGGTGTGTTCTTTTTTCCAGAATGGTGCCTGCGTTTTCAGGTAATCGATAATAAATTCACAAGCCTCGAATGCTGATTTGCGATGTTTGCTTGTAGTTATTATTAACACAATCTGGTCATTAATTATTAGTTCTCCGACCCTATGAATGATTGTTATGTTGCCTAATTTCCAGCGTGATTTAGCTTGATCTACAATTACCTGTAGTGCCTTTTCGGTCATCCCAGGGTAATGCTCTAGTGTCATTTTAGTAATGGGTTCATTGTCCATATCTCGCACTAGACCAACAAAAGTTACAATCGCCCCTAAGCTGGAGTTGTTGTCATGTGCAAGACTCACCTCGGTACTAGTGTCAAAGTCCTCAGTTTGAATAGATATTTTGTTCATGCACTAATTTTATATGTTTTAAGCTTTAAGTTATTACTAGTGCAGATAGATTCTTAAATATGTTTATAATTTGGCCTAAAACAAACAATATCCCTATGAAGGTTGCAGCTATATCATTAAACATTGCGTGGCAGGACATTAACTCTAATCTTGTTAAAGCCGAACAGTTTATTAGAAAAGCGAAAAATGATGACTGTGATGTTGTGGTGTTTCCAGAGGTGTTTAATACAGGCTTTATAGCAAACCTAGATAAGTACGCTGAAGCTCCAGAAGGTAAGACATATAAAACGCTACAAAAACTTGCAACTGACAATTCTATAAATATAGTTGCCGGTATTAGCGAAAAAATTCCAGGCCAAAAAGCAAAAAATATTGCTGTAGTGTTTGATGTTTTAGGTAATGAGGTAGCTAAATATATAAAGATGCACCCATTCAACTATGCTAATGAGGGTAAGTACTTTTCGTCTGGAGACGAACTGGCAGAGTTCAATTTATCAGGAGCACATTGCTCAGTATTTATTTGTTACGATTTGCGATTCCCTGAAATTTTTCGAAGGGTAGCAATAAAATCTAAAGTCATCTTTATAGTTGCTAATTGGCCGGACACTCGTGAAAACCATTGGCAGCATCTGTTAGTTTCAAGGGCCATAGAAAATCAGTGCTTCATTGTTGGCGTTAACCGTATCGGCAAGGACGGTGTAGGGCTTAAATATAACGGGTCCTCAATGATAATCAATCCTTCCGGAGAGGTGTTAGTGCAAACAGACAATAAAACTGAGTATGCATGTTGTGAGATTGACCTTGGGCAGGTAAACACTACTCGATCAGAGTTTCCTTTTTTAGACGACATGCGTTTCGTCTGAGATATGACTACTAGGACTCTTTAATGGAATACTTTGTGTACCTAATGCTATTCGGTGTTGGTGTTCTGGGTGGCGTGATTAATGCTGTCGCTGGTGGTGCTAGCTTTTTTACCTTTCCAGCATTTTTGGCAACAGGAATACCTCCTATTGTTGCCAATGCTTCAAATTTAATTGCAGTTTGGCCTGGCAATACTATTGCAGTTTATGGATACCGAGATCATCTCCATGATTATTCCGGAGATATGAAGCTGTCTATAGTAATTGCTCTTATTGGGGGCGGATTTGGGGCCTTAATACTGACCTATACTGGCAACTCTACTTTTGTTAAATTAATCCCTTTTTTGATTATGTTTGCTACTATTATCTTTGCTTTTGGAAATACAATAAGTAAATTAATTTCTACACACTCTAACGAAAGCCAGCACATCAAACACAACATAAGGACCAGAATTATGGAATTCTTGTTTGCTCTATATGGCGGTTTCTTTGGGGCAGGATTGGGCATTATGTTGATGGCTGGACTCCAGATTCTGGGTATCAGTGATATTCAACTCAACAATGCCTTGAAAAATTTGTTAGGGGCACTAATTAGTCTTGTTGCCGTGGTTATATTTTCTATTTCTGGAATTGTTGCTTGGGACTACACAATATCTGCATTTATTGGTGCCATTTTGGGAGGTTTTATGGGTGCACGTTTTGCCCAATGGTTATCACCTGTATGGCTAAGAAGAGTGGTTATTTCGTTAGGAAGTTTTTTGAGTGTGTATTATTTCATAAAGTACTACACTAACTTAATTGCATAATAATTAACCCTTATAATAAAACCATGCTGTTAAGTAAAGCCGACATAACTAAATACAATGAAGATGGTGTTATTGTGTTGCGCGGTGTTTTTGATGACTGGATATCAGACCTTAAGAGTGGCGCAGATTATAATATAAACAACCCCAGTTCTCGTGCCCTTGTACACAAAAGAGAGGACGATAGTGGTGCTCTGTTTGAAGATTTCAGTAACTGGAAGGAAATAAGGCAGTACGCTGATTTCGTTAACAACTCAAATCTAGGAAGGATATCTGCGGAATTAATGAACTCTAATAGTGTGCAGTTTTTTCATGACCATTACCTGCACAAGTACCCAGGATCAATGGTTGATACTCCTTGGCACCAGGATATACCTTACTATTTTGTTGATGGCGATCAGACCGTTAGTTTATGGATACCATTGGCAAAAAGGTCTAAAGAGTCTTCACTCAGGTGTGCCCTAGGTAGTCATAAGTTAGCTAAATATGTTCGTCCTACAAGTTGGTCAACAAACCAAAGCTTTTATAAAGATAGTAGCTTATTTATGGACCTTCCAGATATGGATGACGGCAATTTCGAAATAATGCAGTGGTCAATGGATCCCGGAGATGCGATTGCATTTAACTATAAATTAATCCACAGTGCAGGTGCAAATACCACGAATAGAGAAACTCAAACACTGTCTATGCGTGTTATTGGGGATGATGTAAGGTACACAGAGCGACCAGGTAAGACCTCACCACATTACGAAAACTTAAATCAAAAAAATGGTGACAAGTTGAGGGAAGACTGGTTTCCTTATATATACAAATCCTGACAACGTCAAGGGAGTTTAATATTGGTACTGTAGTGACTCCATTCGAAACGTTCGGGATAATTTCGGCGGTAATCTTCAAATTTTTTTATATCTTTTATGGCTACTGAGTCTTGAGAGAAAGGGTAAATTGTATTTAAAGTGTCTACCAAGTTACTTTTGTGCACAGTCATTTTTTCTGGGTTTATCAAATTTATAATATTTTTGTCCAGACCCTTGTTTAGATAAGAGCATAATTTCTCATAAATCATATAGCTTCCCATGAATTTAGCATCTATAGAGTGTCCTGCTATATGTGGTGTAGCCCAGTAAGCACTTTTTTGAAGTGCTATATTTATTTTTGGTTCATCCTCCCAGCAATCAATAATATTAGCTAAAGTATTGTTTTTTTGCCATATCCTTTCTTCGATTACTCCTCCCCGAGCTGCATTAATAAGGATTGTATTGTCGTCGATATAGGAAAAATTATTTTTATTGAGGAGGTGATAAGTTTTATATTTACCTTGCAGTGTCAGTGGAGTATGAAATGTTACAATGTCGGCACCAAGAGCGGTATTCAAATCAACAAAATGAGTTAGGCCTTCACGTTCTTGGCGAGGAGGGTCATTGAGTAGGGTTGTTATGCCTATATTGTTGGCCTTAGTAGCTAGTTTAGAGCCGACATTACCGACACCTACAATGCCTAAGGTTTTTTTAGTCAAATCAAAATTAAGATCTTCTGCAAGGTTAACACATGCACTTATAACGAACTCAGCTACCGCCATTGAGTTGCATCCCTGAGCAGAGAAGAAGAAGATATTATTTTGCTGTAGATATTCCTGATCAATGTGGTCTAGGCCAGCAACTGTTGAGCCCACAAACTTAACCCTACTCCCCTCTAATAATTCTTTATTTACCTTAGTTCTTGAGCGCACAATAAGTACGTCTGCTTCTGCAATTGATTCACTATCAATGTTGCTGCCAGGTAGTGCTAAGATTTCACCAAAATTCCCGAATATTTGGTTAAAGGCATAGCATGCGTCATCTATTACTAGTTTCATAATTTCCAGTCAATAGTTTGTTGGCCGGTTGATTGTAGATATTTGTTTGCTTGGGAGAAATGTTTACAGCCAAAAAATCCAGTGTGTGCTGAGAATGGTGAAGGGTGGGGGGCCTTAAGTACTAGGTGATTTTGTTGATCAATTAATGAAGACTTTTTCTGTGCATATGCACCCCAAAGCATGAACACTATATTTTTTTTGTTGTTACTAAGTATCTCAATTACCTTGTCTGTGAAATTTTCCCATCCACGATTAGCGTGAGACCCTGGAGAGTTCTTCTCTACAGTTAAAACACTGTTTAGCAACAGAACCCCTTTATTGGCCCAACAAGTTAAGTTGCCATTTGTTGGAATATTGCAACCAATGTCATCGTGCAGTTCCTTGTAAATATTTCTAAGTGAAGGCGGTATAGCAATTTTGTCTTGCACTGAGAAGCTTAATCCATGCGCCTGGCCCTCTCCGTGGTATGGGTCCTGGCCCAATATTACCACCTTAGTGTTACTATAATCAGTAAGTTCAAGGGCTCGGAACCAATAACCCTGGGGAGGGAAGATGGTCTTATTGTTGGATTTTTCTTTATTAAGAAAGGCTAACAGCTCTACGAAGTAATTTTGCTTAGATATGCCGCTCAATAAGCTCTCCCAATCTCCAATACTCATAATCCAGACCACCAAAGCCTTAACCAAAGGCCAGCCCTTGTTGTGTAACCAACTTCACTAAACTGTATCAATCCTTCAGGATTTATGATAAAACTGGTGGGGGTTCCTACAACCCCAAACATCTTAGAAAGAGTGCCAGAATTGTCGTTAATAATGTTGTCTAACTTTATATCATTAGCTATAGCAAATTCTATAATCTCTTCATCACTACCTGACTGCATTGCAATGTTTAAAGTTTTGTAGTTATTACCGATAGTCTGAATGTTGTCATTTTCTATATAACAAATCTTACACCATGTAGCCCAAAAATGAATCAGCATTGGTTCATTTGCAGGTGGGTGAGATGAAAGAGTTTCGCCAGTCAATGTGTTGGAGTAGAAACTAGGCACATTGCCATAAGCGAGGTCTTGCTGTTGCCACATACGTATTGCTAATATAGCTATAATGACCATCATAAATTGCATAATAGTTTTTCTATTTGGGCGGTTTATTTTCATGTTGAGTATTATAGCCTAAGGATAGATATGACAGATTGGATACAAAGATGGAGTGAAGGAAAAATAGGCTGGCATAGTGAGTCAATAAATGAGTCACTTATAAAGCATATTGATTGTCTTGGTCTTAGCACTGGAGAAACGGTCTTTGTTCCTCTGTGCGGTAAAAGCAAAGATATGATTCATTTTATGCAGGAAGGCTTTAAGGTTATCGGTGTAGAGATAAGTGAGCTCGGGGCTAAGCAGTTTTTTGATGAAAATTGTATTAGTTACTCAGTAAAAGAGCTAGAAAATTTTGTTGTCTACTATAACAATAAAATCAGCATATATTGTGGAGATTTCTTTAACTTAAGTAGCTCTATGATGGATTCTATTGATGCTACATATGATAGGGCGTCACTGATTGCATTGCCAGCCGATCTAAGACAAAAATACGCAAACCATTTATACTCTATAATTCCTAATGGTAGTAGTATATTATTGTTGACAATAAATTATCCACAATCACAAATGACTGGACCACCATTTGCTGTAAATAATGATGAAGTAAAATTACTATATAGTGAGGGTTTCGATTGTCAGCTCTTGGAGTGTATAGATGATGGTGATATTGAGCCCAAATTTCTACAAGCAGGTGTAGAATTTTTTCAAACAGCAACATATTGTTTGCGTAAAAATAGGGAAATTAATGGCTAATAAAATGAAAGGCACAGTGGCACAATTTGGCACCAAGGGTTATGGATTTATAACCGGAGATGATGGTGAGAAATACTTTGTTCATCAAAAAAATATCTACAACAAGTCTCGCCTAAGAGCTGATACGCGCGTAGTATTTAGTACAGAAAATTCTGATAAAGGATTGGTTGCGGTAAATGTGAAACTAGAAAAGCAAAAAACCGAACCTATCGCCCTTACAGACGCATCAATTAAGGCAATGTTTTTGTTGCTTTTTATTATGCAGGTTGTAGTACTTTATAAGGTATTTTTTCTGAGTGCAACTTGATAGTATATAAATTTTCGTTACTCGTCTTTATTACTGCTATGGTTAGTGGCTGTTTTTCAACCCCAGCGATAGAGGTTAGTAATATATGTAGCCTCCTTGATGAAGAGGTTAGCTGGTACAAATCAATCAAATCAAGCTCCGAGAAGTACGATGCCCCAATGCACGTGCAACTTGCAATAATCTATCAGGAATCTCATTTCGCTTCAGATGCGAAACCAGCAAGAGAGAAGTTGTTTGGAGTTATACCATGGTTCAGGCCTAGTACAGCGTATGGATTTGCCCAGGTTAAAGACGAAACTTGGGACTGGTACAAACTTAAAAACAGTAATCACGGAGCAGACAGAAGTAATTTTGATGATGCGGCTGATTTTGTTGGCTGGTATATAAGTAAATCTCATGAACTCTCAGGTATCAGCAAATCAGATGCCTATAATCAGTACCTCGCATATCATGAAGGTCACGGAGGATTTAACAATAAATCTTATAATGAAAAGCAATGGCTATTGAAGGTCGCTAAAAATGTACAGAGCAATGCCAAACAATACAAAGTCCAGCTAAATAAATGCCAGTCACAATTAGACAATAATAGTACTTGGAGTTTTTTCTAAACAGTTATGTGGCTTAAAGTTCTGGATAAAGCACCTCATGAAGGCACCATGACAGAGATTGTTGTGGATGATAAAGAGTTATTGATTGCAAGCTCAAAAGGGAGGTTGTTTTGCGTCGTTAATCGATGCCCCCATGAAGACATAAAACTCACACTTGGATGTATAAAAGATAACCGTATAAAATGCTCCTTGCATGGTTATAGTTTTGACCTTGAAACTGGCGATAGTTCTGATACAGATGTCGATAGTATGAAGGTTTTCAATGTTAAACAAGAAAATACCAGTATATACATTCAGATATAGCAAAAGATGAATTCACAAGAATTAATACATTCAATTATCCAGCGCATTGCTACAGGACCAGATCTTAGTAAAAATATAGATTTTGAGGAATCCAGAGAAGCCATGAGAGCAGTAATTCGTGGCGAAATAGATGATGTTCAGGCGGCTATTTTTTTGATAGCTTTGCGTATGAAACGTGAAACAATGGAAGAGAATAAGGGCATACTTTCTGCGGTTTTATCTGAATCAGACCAACAACAGGTTGATGTTGATGATTTAGTTGATTTGGGTGACCCATATAGTGGATACAATAGATCAATTCCAATATCATCATTCCTGCCTCCACTCCTAGCTGAGTTGGGATTGGCATCTGTAATTCACGGACTTGACAGCGTTTCACCTAAATATGGATTAACACATCGCCATATTAATGAAGCTCTAGGTATGAACGTGGACCATTCAACTTATGATGCAAAGGGCCGACTCCAAGACCCAAATATTGGATGGAGTTATATTGATCAAAAGAGTTATTGCGAAGGCTTACACGACCTAGTGGGCCTACGTAATCGTATAGTTAAGAGAACTGTGATTAATACAATTGAGACACTGGTTGGGCCCTTGAGAGGAAGAAGAACCCACTCCATACTTGGTTACGTTCATAAACCTTACCCACCAATTTATGCTAATTTAGTTAGCCTTGCTGGTATGGACACCTCTTTACTTATTCGTGGTGTTGAGGGTGGCGTGGTTCCATCTCTTAGGCAGAAGGGATTGATGATATCTTATGACGGTTCGGAGGAGCGTTCAAGGGTTGACATTGACCCGGCATCCTTAGGCATTAAACAAAACATTCGTGCAATCTCCTTTCCAAGTGATTTTACAGTCAATAGCAACATTAAAGAGCTTGCACAGTACACGGTAGACTTAGGAAGGTCTGCATTGTCTGGTGATAGAGGTATGTTTTATGATGGCTTGGTGTACTCATCAAGCTTAATTCTGTGGCACCTAAAAAAAGTTAAATCACTCGAGGATGGCTCTGATATGGCTAGAAGCGTGTTGGACTCTGGTAACGCTATTAATAGATTAATTTAAGATACAATTTTTGATTGCTTAAGTATTAATATTTCATCGTCACTATAACCTAGGCCAGACTTTAATATTTCTTCACAGTGCTGGGAAAGTTCAGGAGATGCAGAGTTGTACTGTAATGGAGTCTCAGAAAGGTTTATTGGTGAAGCTATAGTGTCCACAGGTTTGCCATCAACATCAGGAACCTGTTTGACTATTTTGCGATGCTTTATCTGTGGATGGTCAAACACCTGAGATAATTTATTTACTGGTCCACAGGGGACCCCAATCTTATCTAAAGCAGCAATCCACCATATGGTGGTATTTAGTTCTAATATTTCTTTGAGTTTTGGAATCAGATTGTCACGATTTTTAACTCTATTTTCGTTAGAGGAGTATTTAGGGTCAATAGATAAATGCGTGCAATCTGCCAACTCACAAAATTTTGAAAATTGAGTGTCGTTACCAATAGCAAGAATGATTCTACCATCTAGCGTTTTAAATGTTTGGTATGGAACAATGTTTGGGTGACTATTGCCATGCCTTTTTGGGTTATTCTTTGTTGCTAAGTAGTTCATTCCCTGGTTTGCCAGAGTTGCAGCCTGAACATCAAGCAAAGAGATATCAATGTATTGCCCCTTTTTAATCTTATCTCTAGCCATCAAGGACGCTAATATGGCATTGCAAGAGTATAGCCCTGCCATCACATCTACAAGCGCTACACCCACCTTCATCGGATCACCTTCGCTCTCACCAGTTAGACTCATAAGGCCACCCTCGCCTTGAATCATGGCATCGTATCCTGCCCTATGTGATGAAGGCCCTTTTTGACCAAACCCTGTTATTGAGCAATACACAATATTAGAATTAATCTTCTTGATAGATTCGTAGTCTAGTCCATACTTGACCAGACCCCCTACCTTGAAGTTTTCTATAACGACGTCAGCCTTCTTGATTAGTTGTACGATGATTTCTTGGCCCTTGGGTTTATCTATATCAATCGCTATAGATTTCTTGTTCCGATTAGTGCAATGATAGTACGCAGACTGAGGTGGCTGTTGAGAAGTTTTATTCTTTATAAATGGAGGACCCCAGAATCGAGTGTCATCTCCAGTATATGGCCTCTCAACTTTAATAACTGTTGCTCCAAAGTCAGCCAACATTTGTGATGCCCATGGCCCAGCTAAGACCCTGCTTAAATCAATTACTGTTATATTTTCAAGTGCACCATGCATCAATAGAATGCTTGTATATTGGTAATCGCTCTGCCAAGAATAAGGGCATGAACGTCATGAGTTCCTTCATAAGTATTCACAGCCTCAAGATTCATTACGTGGCGGATAACACCGAATTCATCGTTTATACCGTATCCACCATGCATATCGCGTGCTGTTCTTGCTATATCTAGAGCCTTACCGCAGCTATTACGTTTCATCATGGATATGAGTTCAACAGGGCATTGCCCGTCATCCATCAACCTGCCCATCTGTAGACAACCCTGAAGGGCGATAGCAATTTCTGTATCCATATCAGCAAGTTTCTTTTGAATTAGCTGATTTGCAGCTAAAGGTCGATTAAATTGTTTTCTCTCTAGTGTATAGTTTCTTGCCGAATGAAAGCAGAATTCAGCAGCACCAATTGCACCCCATGATATCCCATATCTTGCCTTATTTAAACAGCCAAAGGGACCCTTAAGACCCTCAACCTCTGGAAACATGTTTGCTTCAGGTACAAATACCGATTCCATAACTATTTCACCAGTAATTGAAGCTCTTAGAGAAAACTTTCCCTCTATCTTGGGTGCAGTTAAGCCGGGCATATCTTTATCTAATATAAAGCCACGAATTACACCATCAAGTTTTGCCCATATTACAAAAACATCGGCTATTGGTGAATTTGTAATCCACATCTTATTGCCTGTTAATTTATAACCTCCATCCACCTTTTCAGCTCTTGTGCTCATTGATGCAGGGTCGCTACCAGAGTTAGGCTCTGTCAAACCAAAACATCCAATCCATTCACCTGATATAAGGTTTGGTAAATATTTGGTTTTTTGTTCATCACTACCATAACTAAATATTGGGTGAATTACTAGTGATGACTGGACACTCATTGCTGAACGGTAGCTACTATCAACTCGTTCAACCTCTCTTGCGATTAACCCATAACTAACGTAACTTACTTCACTTCCACCTTGGCTCTCAGGCAGTGTTGAGCCTAGAAACCCAAGCTGACCTAGTTCAGTCATAATATCGCGGTCAAAATGCTCATTGCGGTTCGCCATTAGTATTCTAGGGAGGAGGCTCTGTTGGCAGTAATCGTGAGCAGTATCACGAATTAACTTTTCTTCTCCTGATAGCTGGCTTTCTAAAAAGAATGGATCTTTCCAGTCGAACATTGCTAACTTATTAGTCATGTGCTATACTCCAAGTCAATATATTTTGAGTTATTGTGATCACAAACATAATACATAAAAACATCAGTAAGTCGGCATTATTAGGTAGTAAATTTTATAATATAAAACTGACCATAGGTATTAGTAAGTGAACCAAGATGCAATTATTTACTAATCACTATCGAACTGGCGTTTATAAAGGACTGCATACTCACCGTTTTGTTTTAGTAAATCAAAGTGAGAGCCTTGCTCTACAATCTTGCCCTTATCAAGGACAATGATTCTGTCAGCTTTTTGAACAGTGCTTAGCCTATGAGCGATGACAATTGTTGTTCTGTCTTTTTGCATCTTATCAATAGCTTGTTGTACCTGTTTTTCGGTAGCTGAATCAAGTGAAGATGTGGCCTCATCTAGGATCAAAATCGGGCAATCTTTAGCTATAGCGCGTGCGATTGCAAGTCGCTGTCTTTGGCCACCAGAAAGCTTAGTACCGTTCTGACCAATTTCAGTACTGAACTGGTCAATTAGTTCATTAATGAAGTCATATGAGTTAGATATCTTGGCTGCACGTTCGACTTGTGCATCGCTCATTGTTTCATTTTGACCCAAAGCTATATTTCCTTTAACCGTATCGTTAAAGAGTCGCATATCCTGGTCAACGAAAGATATCTGAGATCTTAACGAGTTAAGCTCAATTGTATTAATATCTCTGTCATCAATTGATATTACTCCCTCAGAAGGAATGTAAAAACGAGAAAGTAATTGAATTATGGTTGTCTTTCCACTACCAGTGGTCCCCACCAAAGCAACAGTTTCACCTGACTTAATATCAAGGTCAATGTTATATAGAACAACAGAATTAGAGTTATATCCAAACGAAACATTGCTGAACTTTATATTGCCTTTCGACTTTTCAAGCAACACGTTCCCAGTATTAGTTTCCTCGTCTTCGTCAATCAAGCCGAACACGCTTTCACCTGCAGCCATAGCAAGCTGCAAAGGTTTATTAATATTTACTAAGCTTTTTGCAGGCTTAACTAGCATCCCCATAGCGGTAAAAAATGACAAAAACTCACCTGCACTCATTTGTAGTAGGGTAGAAGAGAAATAAACAACAGCACCCAACGAAATCCCTATCAAAGTATTAACGAAACCAGTGTTAAGGGCCGCCGTCATGTCTACCTTAAATCTTTGATGACGAATATTTGTTATTAGTTTGGAAAATTTATTACTTTCTTGTTTTTGGGCATGGTAAATCTTGATTACAGAGCTACCGGTTATATTTTCATCAAGAAGGTGGGTCATTTTGCCCATAGAATTTTGTACATTACTGGAAGCTTTTCGCATACGGTTAGATGAAAACTTTACCGCAAAAAATACCAAAGGAAGGAGAACAAGAAGGGTTAAGCTTAGTTGCCAATTTTTATAAAAAAGGTAGCCAGTAAGAATAACAACACTTAATGAAGACTTAATAAAAACAAGCCAAATTGTTGACGCTGCAGCTGCAATTTGCTCAACATCAAAAGTTAGCTTTGAAAGAATCTTTCCGCTAGCATGTTTGTCAAAATAAGATTTAGGTAATTTAATTAGTTTTGTAAACATGTCAATACGCAAATCCATAATAACTTTATTTGACACCCAGGAATTGGTTGCAGTGGAAGTTATAGTAAAAACAGAACTAATTGCGATTACAAAAAATATAGCGAATGCATACAATAAAGCTGTCTGAGTTTGACGCTCAGTGGAGAACAACTCATCAACAATTCGACCAGTAATTTCAGGGATAGAGCTTTCCAATGCGGTGGCAAAAATCATCATTACAGAGGTAAAGAATAACTTGCCAATATGCCCCTTAAGATAGAAAAAAAGGCGAGAAAAAAATTGCTTGTATTGCATCAATAAATTATTATTTTCAAGTGGCACACATTCTACACGAATAAGGTATCATAAGCATTTCAACTTTGTTACTTTTCATGGCAACAAAATATATTTTCATTACCGGCGGTGTTGTTTCCTCTTTAGGCAAAGGTATCGCAAGCGCATCACTAGCATCTATCCTTGAATCTCGCGGTCTTAATGTGACTATGCTTAAGCTTGATCCTTATATTAACGTTGATCCTGGAACGATGAGTCCTTTTCAGCATGGCGAGGTATTTGTAACCTCGGATGGCGCAGAAACAGACCTTGATCTAGGTCACTATGAAAGATTTGTTCGTATTCAGTTAGGAAAGAAAAATAACTTCACCGCTGGTAGAGTGTATGAAAATGTTATCCAGCGTGAGCGTCGTGGCGACTATCTAGGAGCAACGATTCAAATAATTCCACACATCACTGACGAAATAAAGAGACTCACTATTGCAGGAGCAGAGGGTTCGGATGTTGCTCTGGTGGAAATCGGAGGCACTGTAGGAGACATTGAATCCTTACCATTTATGGAGTCAATAAGGCAAATGAGCCTTGAGATTGGTCGTGAGAATACTCTTTTTATTCATTTAACTCTGGTGCCATATATCAGTGTGGCAGGGGAGTTAAAGACAAAGCCGACCCAACACTCCGTAAAAGAGCTTAGAGGTATTGGTATTCAGCCAGACATATTAATATGTCGCTCTGAGATGCCTCTGCCAGACTCAGAGCGTAAAAAGATAGCTTTATTTACGAATGTTGAGGAGGGCTCTGTTTTTACCTCAATAGACGTTGACACTATCTACAAAGTGCCCAGGATCCTACATGAGCAGGGACTAGATAATGTAGTTGTAGATAAGTTGTCTCTTAAATGTAAGAAGAAAACTGATTTGAGTGATTGGGATGAGGTTATTGATAAATTAGAAAGCCCAAATAGTACTGTTGATATAGCTATGGTTGGCAAGTATATGGACCTTACCGAGTCATACAAGTCATTATCAGAGGCTTTAATTCATGCCAGCGTTCATACACAAACAAAAGTTAACATACATTATTTTGATTCTGAAGATATTGAAAAAAATGGCACTGACTGTTTGAGTGAAATGAGTGCAATTCTTGTTCCTGGAGGCTTTGGAACTAGAGGGGTTGAGGGAAAAATATCGACCGTCAGGTTTGCCCGTGAAAATAGCATTCCTTATTTAGGTATTTGCTTGGGTTTGCAAGTTGCAGTGATTGAGTTTGCGCGTAATATGGCCAATATGGAGAAAGCAAATAGTACTGAGTTTAATAGTGAAACTCCTTACCCTGTTGTAGGCTTAATTACTGAATGGCAGGGCGAAGATGGTGTTCTACAAACTAGGAGCGAAGAATCTGATCTCGGTGGAACGATGCGTCTTGGTGGTCAAGAGTGCGCCATAGTTAAGGGGACTTTGTCTAGAAAAGTTTATGGAAAGAGCGTTATAATTGAGCGCCACCGTCATCGATATGAAGTTAATAATAAGCTAATAGGTCAGATAAGTGAAGCGGGACTATTAGTGTCAGGTAAGTCTACAGATGGGAGCTTGGTTGAGATGGTGGAAATAGCTGACCATCCATGGTTTGTAGCTTGTCAATTTCATCCAGAGTTCACTTCATCTCCCAGGGACGGTCATCCGTTATTTGAAAGCTTTATAAAGGCTGCGAGCAAGGCTCACAATTTAATTCTATCTGCATAGTGTTCGATAGGGCGCTTCAGTCTTGGGGTAGTGAAGATTTTCCCAGGCTCTTTAAAGATGCTGTAAAGTCAACACAATTAGAAGATTTGCCATTAGGTTCTTGCTGTAATCATAGTGCTGTCATTGATCAGACTACACTCGAGCCTATAATTTTATCATCTAAAGAGACCTTATCCAGCATTGAAGTAAAGATGGGTGTATTGTTTTGTGAAATATTGTCTGGGTGTGCCTGCAGTGATGACCCATCTCAGGCCGAGATTTTAGATAATTCCTACTGTGAAATTATTGCCATTATAGATAAAAAAAGCGCAGAAACTAAATTTATTAACGCTTAGATTTAGTAAATTTCATCAACCTTCTGCGCTTACTTTTTTGCCTATC
>Ga0206686_1000170_pt1 | contig 19684 bp, 14 predicted proteins | sample M250012015metaG_FD_155447 | JGI IMG/M metagenome (GOLD analysis project Ga0206686, IMG submission 155447) | Ammonia-oxidizing marine archaeal communities from Monterey Bay, California, United States - M2 500m 12015 | ecosystem: Environmental > Aquatic > Marine > Intertidal zone | place: USA... | reverse complement strand
TCGATTCTATATGCCCATCCAGTTTCCAGCATTGACATGTCGAAGTCGAAGTATGGTCCATTCTCATCATATGAAAGCTTTGTATAAGGATTACCAACTTCGCTTCCATAATCAATGACGGTGAAATCATCAACCACCCGCATAATTTTATAATATGCATCTGCTACAACCTCTGATTTTAGTTCTTTGGTTGCTACAGTATAAATAGTTGGACTCCAATCTTTTGATCGGATGAACAGTCTAAATCTGGCCATTTCGTCATTGGAATAGACTTTTTTGAGGTTTTGTATTGTGGTAACGTATTCTGGGATGTTTCCAATAGCCGCAGAGCGTTGTTTGACTTCAATTGTTTCTGTGTGATAGACGGTTGGCGTTGTGTCCTCCCACTCAGCGTACACAGATGTCTCTGTCGTTGGCAAAATAATAGTAGCTCTATAGATGCCAGTTGTTGTGTTACTCATTGTCGCAGGCGGGGCTGGGTCTATCGGCGTGGTTTTGGTCGAGTCTGTATAAAACTTAACAGTCATAGCTCCAGAGATTCCATCTATATTTTTCAACACACCATCAACATAATTCTTAATTGCAATTACATTTTCATTATCAGTATCACTTCTCAAATTGCTCTTCGCATAGAAATTATTTCTATCGTCCTTCTCCGAACTATCCCATCTTGCTTCGATGACTGGTCGGTTGAAGAAGTATTCTGAACCTCTTGCGGAGAATTTCTTTGTATAGAGTGAATTTGTTCCACCTTCAACTGCATCTGTTAATTTAATCATCAGCCCATCGTTATCAAGCGAGCTATCGATCCACGACTCAACAATAGAGGTAATGTCAATATCGAGATCCTCGGTGCCAGCTTCAAAAGGCGCAGATATCGTTGGGGTATCATAATCACCACCAGGTGTACTCCAAGGTACGCCAGAGGAGGCTTCCTCCCAACTTGCTCCAATTCCGCCGGCATCTGAATATTCTTCCATATCCAACCCACAGCCTTCAACCCAAGCTCTGCTAATGGGTGAAACTTCCAAATTGAAATTGGTTGGAAGAGTTTCGCCATGAGGTACATTATAAAGTTTTAAATAATAGTTTACTCCAGAAGCAGGGACAACTCCCGATGCAAGGTCTGTGGCGATTCCGGTGGTTGGGAACTTAATAAGAATTCTTGCTTGTTCGGAGGAGGTTGAGTTTGCCTGTGCATAAAGATTAAATACTTCAAGAACATCTGACTCGCCCATGTTTGAACCAGTGGCTCTGGTGGATAAGTTACTCTTATATGCATTTGTGATGGTTGTATCTGCTTCTGGTTTATATCTGCGAATTGCCATTATTTGATTACTCCTACGATATCTTGCTTGAGATATTTGACTTCATAAATACAGTTCTTGGGAATACTAATATATCTTCCATCGGGAGAGATGAAGTCTCGCACATTGAATCGAGTATCAGAATACTTGCCACCGGACTTAATAACAACTTCAACATTTGTTACATCAACAATTCCGTCTATGTCTTTTAAAACCTTATAAACGTCCGTGATGAAGAATGTCTCGCCAATCTCTGGGTATCTTACAAAATGTCTTCTTAATGCGGCTTTGGCTTCTTGAAGTATTTCAAGCTTTGACATATCAGTTCTTCCGACTGCTTCGAATATGATACCAAGATTTAATATTTTAGCATCTAAAATGTCTACTGTATCGTTAACCATTTTACTCTTGGACAGCCAAGTCTTTAAGTTTTGTTTGAGAGTTGCGTTTGATTTTGTCAGATACTGATTTCCATCTTCGGAAATCACATACATGTTTAGATTTCTTTTCATTGAGTCTTGATCCTGTAAGACTCTACATCTCTTAATTGCTCCAAGCTCTGAAGGCATTGCGTATGTCATCGATTCATAATCTTTTGCAGTTACTGCTCGCTGTTGTGTTCCAAATGAATCTAAGATTCTTCTTTTAAGCTCTTGACTATTTGGAAGTGAAACATCGCCAACGATTGGAGTATTGTTTGAAACCTCAATTGAGTTTTCAACTTCTGTCTTTACACTCGGAGTCAGTGATGCTGGATTTAAAAATTCAATCACTGGGGTTGACACTGTTGAGAGAGATCCGACAGAGGCGTTAACATTGTCTGATGTATTGACCCTCATTAAAATTCTTAATGTGGTATTCGATGGAGCTACCCCAAACTCATCAGAAGTGACAAGTTGATATGGGTCCAGCGATGGATCCGAAATGTGCGGCATACCATGCCTGTTTATTACAACATTTGAAGGATCGACAGCAGAGGGATTTATTTTATTCCCAATATCAAACTCAACATCAGATGATGCACCAAATTGCAAGTATGTTACATTCTCTTCTCGCTCTCGTACAAATCGTCTTGGTACAGAAAATGGCTTTAAAATAGCAGGAGCCTCGGTATTGTCAGAGTTTCTATTTGTAACTATTTTATAAATTGAATCTTGAGACAAGTAATCAACTTCATAATATTCGTGACCCTCATCGTCTGTTACTGATAAGATTTCTGTAATGTTCGCATTACCGAGAGATACTCTTAAGAATTTTTTATAATTATTAACTGTGATATACTCTTCTGCGATTACACCGGATGTTACTGTTCCAAATGCTCTTACCGCATAATGAGTTGGGAGGCCCTGTGCATTAACTCTTGCAACACGAACTTCATTGTTTGGATGGTTAAAATGTACATCCTCGTCGAGCATATATGTTTGAGCAGAAAATGAACTAATGCTACTACCCTTTTTCAGTATTGGCATATATTCAGTATCTGCGGCAGTTCCATCAGAAGTTGATGGTATTAAAATAAAAAAGGTTGCCAGACCATAAGACGAGGGATTTCCTCTGAACTTATATCCAAGCTGCCTACCAAGCCTTACAACATTATCGTATTCAACAGCGGTGTCAAGGAAGCACTCATTCACTTGATAATCCAAGTAGAAGGAAAGTACATCGCCAATATAAGATACTGTATCCAACATCAAGGAGCCAAAACTGGCTTCATTAAAATCTCGATAAGTATCTGGATAATATCTCTTGACGTATTCAACGAGTGAGTCTTTGATAGAGTCAAAGTCTCTGCTGGTATATTTAATAGGTATTGTTCTTTTTGGCATTGATTACTTCCTCATCGCTCTTTATCTAATTAGTTCCTTGCTTAAATCAAATCCCAAATCAATTTTATCTAATACTCCAATAGAAGGGACGGCATATTCAAATCGAACCATTAATAAACTATTATCTAGGTTTTCGCTTGTATCTGAGTTTTCAAAACTTATTTTAACAACTTTCACGAATGGCATGTATTTGGAAATTTGTTCTCTTATCTCTGCCTCGATGACAGCTTGAGAATCAGTGTTGTTCTGATTAAAGAGGTGTGTCTTCAATCCAACTCCAAAAGAGGGGTCCATAATTCTTTCACCTGGCGCTGTCAATAAAAGCATTTTAACATTCTGCTGTATCATTGAGCGGTATGTCTTGTTTAATGAATAACCGTTTTGAACATCTCTGGTTAATGGTAGTTTTGGCGATAGGCCACGCATATACAATTCCTCTGCTATAATTATCTTTTACTTGGTAATTTTACCATTTAATTCTTTTATTCTTCAGAATCAGGGATTGTCTGAGAAAGGACGTTTGGTGAGGGTGGTTTCTCAACACACGCATCAACTTGGTCAATATTGCAATCACTTGGCAGCTTCTTGCTATAAAGCTTAACTTCTTCCCTTTGGCAGTTAGGATTTTTCAAAAGATAATATGCGCCAAATGGAGTGATTGGTAGCATAAAGTTTCTTCCCCACGTCAGCCACCATGGGAATTTTATACCGGTTCCAGGAATCAGAGACTTTGGTGGTGGGAAAGGCCACCATGCAGAAAACAGCATCAAAGACATAACAATCTCTGGTATGCAAGGAGCGTCCTTACACAATACCTTACCGGATGTGGCCAATACTTTATTGACCGTACCGACAACCTTTTTGGTAAACATAACATTCGGATCGACTGTGGTTGCGATCTGCTCAACAATTTTATCTCCTGTTTCTTCGAAGTGCTTTTTAGCCCACTTAAGGCCCTTTCCTTTGAAGGTATTCTTAATATCAATATCCAAATTAAGCTTGCTCTTGAATTCTCCGGAGATAAGATCTTCTGGGGTTGTTGTGAGATCATCGAAGGTGAAACAGCCATCGTCCTTGAGAAGCTCTTGAGCTTCTTCAACCTCTTGCTCGCTTGGGCCTATATTTTGATATCCGGTGTTTGACAGAATTCCGAAGACGCTTTCAAGCGCATCTTTTGTTTCCACAAATGCAGAACTGACATTTGACGTATCTGATGTCACAATAATACTAAAAATATTTACCATCGACATATATCTGTTTAATGGGAATACGAAGTCGAATAAAAGTTTAAATTCAGTGCTCTCCATTAATCTCTCTCTCTGCTCGATAACAGAAGAATTATATGCGTCAACGAAGTGAGAGTTGTTTGATGATAGATTCTTAATAGGTGATTTTAACCACTTGTTCTCTTCACATGGATCTAAAGCTATTGCTCCAGTATCAACCATTGGGATTGGATATACTCTGGTTACTATATCAGCAGATGTGACTGTTCCTGTACCAATATCAAAAGTCTCTCTTGTGTGATGTTCTTCGGAATAATATGTACCTGTCTTTTCTCCGACTACTTTCACTTCATTTGAAAAGTCTCTATTTGATGCCATCTCTCTTTCCATAATATCTGAAAAATTATCTAGCTCTTCGTCTAATTGTGGATTAGAAACTGCTGGGACATAGATTAATCTCAGGACTGGTCGTACTTCTTCAAAGAATACTTCTGCGTTCCACTCTTTAAGCTCTGTTGCTCCAGTCACAGATTGTAAAAAGTATTCCACAAATGTTGTAAATTTCTTTGGACTCGCATACATATTTCCTATAGATGACCCAAAGTGGTGTTCACAAGCCCAATAAAAATAATCAGTAATTAATCTTGCTGCTTCATTGACAACAGGAACTACAGTTCCAGATGGTCCAATTGGGGTTGATACATTAAGACTCTCAAGGTGTTGTTTGAGGTCTTGTCTTGGCCTGATCATTATTGACTTCTCCAATAAGAAGTTTCCATTTGAAAAGTCAAATGAAGTTGGTTCGCCGTCTGCTCCGAAGCCAGAAGATAGGGTATTAAATTTTTGTTTAACCTCTCCAGAATATTCACCAGATTCAGGATCTGTTATTAAGCTTGTAACGTCAACAATATCTGAGAGTCTAAACATCTCACTTGCTTGCTCTGCTGCTTCTGGATCGTCAGACTCTATTTCTATTGCTTCGACGGCGCCTGCTTTGATAACAACCATATCTTCAGCCATCTTCATTTGTTGATATGGGCCTTCCTCATCATCATATGTCCAGTCTCTAAGTGCATCAATTTCTGCCACTTGGGAATGTTCAAGCTCTCTAGCAGCCCAATAAGCATCTCTTCTTTCAACCCAAACTGCATCTGAACCACGCCACCACCAGTGCAATACACCCTTCTTGTCCGGATTTGTCACACCAGCGTAGCGATCTGAATCATCCTTCGGAAACTTCTTTCTTGAATGTCCAACGGTCTTGCTCCAGTATTTTTTAAAGCGTTCAAAGCGGATACGACCTACTTTGTTGTAATCACCCCAAGCGGCGACTTGAGATGGGTGTTGGTCCTTTTGTGGATCTCCTTTTGTTGGCGTAGCAAGGTGAATAGGCGCCCAAATACTCTGATCATTTGCCCTGATTGCGGGGGGGATGGGGTTGTCACCAACATGTTTTTTAGTTGGAAAAATCGGCACATATGAGTTGTTTTCAAAATCTATTGGATACTGCCCTCTGCTGGTTTTTAAACCTTTACAAACCGCTTCAGCTTGGGCACGATATGTTGGCTCTCCTGGCTTTATGTGTGAAAGCCTCTCTATACTCAATCCTCTCTCGTCAGTAAAACATCGATCATATTGTATCCCAGATTGTGCTTCGACAACATCCCAGAACGGAGCTTCCTTACCTGGAAGTGCGAGTTCTTCTTCTTCAAAAATTATTACTTTTGCTTCATAGTCGGCAACAGCCTCTTCAAGCTCTCGTCGTTTTATTGGCAAATCATGAAAGTATTGTACAAGAGCATCCGAAACAGTTGATGATAAATCTCTTCCAACATTTGTAAATCTTGGTGCATCTTTTTCATCTGGAAGCTCAATCATTGGAAGCCATTCTTCAACTACACGCTCTTTAAGACTTCGGTAGTTTAGGCTGTTGAGGTTCAATCCCAAATGTTTGTCGATAACACATTTCAAGTCTGTATATACTTCGGACATGGTTTTTCTAATTATATATTTAAGACCAAGGTGTATATCTGAATCGACTGTGTAATCTGGCTGAATCTGTCCCGATTCAACCAACTTTAAATAATAATCGTTTGCCGTGTCATTAAATAAATCTCGATAAGTTCTGCTATAGTTTCCAAGTTCTGAATACATCTTCTTTAAAAAGAAGTTTACCATATATTCATCAACGCTTTGAGCTAAGGAGAATTCTGTAATTGATGGCATTGAGCGCATTGCATAATCAAATATATAAGCTCTCGCTGTTAATTTAATCGTTGTAATCATTGCTGCTCGTGACCACGAATCTGGCTTTCTTCCAGCAATGCTTTGCGTGTTCGCTTCTTTGATCATTGTCTCTTGATCTATCTTAGCAATCTCCGACTTGAGTTCTGAGATGTGATGTTTAATCTTCATAAGATGCGGATCAACATCACACGCTTTTTCCATATTTGTCTGTGGTCTATTGAAGAATACATTAGCCACATTTGGGATATATGATTTCGTTTCGTATCCGTTTGTCATATGTGTTGTCACATTGTCTTTTAGGATTGGAGACTCTGAGGTTTGTGTTGAAATCATTGCTATCATATCTCTTGTAACCTGCGGAAAGATTCCATAAGAAAAATACTTTTCTATCTTTGACCCAATTGCCGATGGCATATTAGTAATCTCTTGCGCTGTGTCTTCTTCCCATCGATGATTTACATATCTTCCGAAAACTGCTTGAGGCGGAGGAGTGAATCTATCAGGAGTCGTTCCGTCATGACACACTGGAACTGTGGTTTCTTCTACTGGTTCGGCTGTCACTAATTCACTAAGCTCCAAATCATCACCGAGTGGAATGAAGATGGATAAATCACTGGTGTCGTTCTTGAGTTCGTTGTTGATCAGGGATATAACATCTTGGCTTATATTCCCTCTTCCTGCAACTCTTATACCTTTCATATTTTTGGAGCTTGGGAAGATCTCAAGTATGAAGTCGTCGTCGATATTTATTTCATCTCCATAGTTCATTATATATGGAACCTTATATCTGACTTTCCACCGAGGAGCGTTTTCTACTTCTTCTGCTGCAAATCCAAAGTCTCCGCCCATCGCTTCGTTTAATGCTGCCAGTACATCCACAATTCCACGATCTGGTGGTAATGTAAGTTCATAATAGAATCCTTCAGAGTCGGCGCCTTCTGCAAACACTTCATTTGATTCAATCTCTGATAACAAAGATTTTAATCTCTTATTTACCATTCTGACATTTTTAGAAATGTTTACCTTTCCATCTTGACTTTTAGATTCCTCCTCCATGTCTGCTAAGGACAATCCATATTTTGTTGCAAATATTCTAACTTCTGGATTTAATACTTCGCCTGTATGACCATCCTTTTCCACCTTAATGTTATACGGAACTAGATTTACATCCTGAACATCATCGATAAGAGCATTTTTTAACTCTTCTGCATCTGAATTGAAGGCTCGTCGGACAGGATAAAATACCGTATCCAAAACTAAATGCTCTAAATAGTGAACCACTGGGTGTGATAAGTCGATGACGCCAGAACCATCTGGACCTTTCAGCAGCGTTGGGGCCAAGTTCTCAAATGGACTCTTTTCCCCTCGAATACCAGCAGCAATCATCTCCATTACAGAGGCAACTTTTTCCATCTTATCTTCTCGGCGTTGTCGTGCCTTGTCTATCTGATCTTGAATTTGCTCATCAGTGATACCTTCTCGATTTGCCAACAGGTGGTGTAATTCAGAATTGACCTGAAATTGATCTTGAGAAGTCGTGCCACAACTTAGATATGGAATGTTGCCAGGATCAGTATCCGCCGAGGCTAAGTCTTCACACATCTTGCTGTCTACAAAACCACCAAGCTTTAAAAAGAAATCGATAATACTAGACTTTGTACTAAATCCTTCTGAAAGATTCGGATGCCTTCTCCGTATTATAGATCTTATTAATTCGATTGTTGTGTCTGAGGCTGTGCCATTAAGAAGCGCACATAATTCTCGTGGAGATAAGAGAGAGGATAAATCATCTAATAAATCATTAATATCATCTCCAAGATTTGAAGGGCTAATATCTACTCCACTGGAGGATCCCTCATCTTCATCGTCCTCGCCGTTGCAGAGACTGGCAAGGAGTTTCATCAAGTCCTGCAAAAGCTCCATAAACATTTGCGTAAGCATTGCAATAAGAGAATCCCAAATAATCTTTCCCATTGCAGACAACAAATCATGGGTTGGAAGGTCATCAAGGAGAAGTGGGTTGTCGCAGGATAATACAACTTTTAGTTTACATCGGTCTTTAGGATCTGTACATAATTGCAACTCTGGTAAAGATTCTTTAAATCTCTTCATCTCTTCAGAAAGTTCTGGGATTTCAAAACATGCAAGAGCGGGAATCATCAAGTCTGTTAAGCAAATCTTGTTGAGGATCTTTTCGAACAGGTCGTCCAAGTTTTTTACTTCTGCCAATTTTATTCCGAATCTGTTGAATATTTTATCACCTACAAAATCTTCTGCTTCTTTCGCCTCTTCAAGAATCTTTTCTTTTATCTTCTTATAACTCTCGTCTACCGTGAGGAGTTTTTTAAAGTCATCCCACTCTTTCTTTGTTCGAACTTTTGCTTTTTCATTTTGCTCCAAAAGAGAATTGACTGTATTTTTCACATCCGAAACTGAAGAGAATCCCTCGCCGAGGGCAGAACAGGCATCAAATCCTATTGCTTCGGCTATACCAGATAAACCATCGGCAGCGGTGAGTCCAGAAGCAGATGGTCTATCTTTTAAAGAATTAGATGAAACATCTGCATTAGAACTTCCCTTTGGCATCGATGGAAATATTTTTGGAGGAGGTCCAATTGTATAGTTTGAAACAAATTCAGTCCATGGGGTATTTAATCTTTCTGAGTCTATTATCTCCAAGAGGTTTGATATATAATTCATTGTTCGCTGTGAATCAAAAGGAGGTCCATCCAAAAACTTATCCATGCCTCTATTGATCGTTTCATACGCTCCAGATGAATTTTCTGAAATTGAAAAACAATGACCGCTTTGGTTGATCGCTAATTCCAAAATCGTATTGTTGTCAAGATCCAAACCATTATAATAGATAATCTTGGCCAGCTTCGAGTCCAAAACTCTCAGCCTTTGGGCCTCCATTCTCAAATCCAAATCTTCAACCGTTCCAGTAAACTTATCAATGTCCTCGGCATAAGCTTCCATAACAGAAGCTGCCTTCTCTATCTTTTCTTTATAGTCTCTAATGAACAACTGAATGGAATAAGCAGGGGAAATATTCTGATGCTGCTCAAGCCTAGAAATATCCTCTAGTGGCGCAATATATTTCTTTGGAAAAGTAATCAGCACACGCATCATTGTGTGTGGTCGTGGATCGATATAGTAATCTTCGGTATTCGCAGAAATAAATTTGCTTAAAATAGAATCTATAGTTATATCATCATGCTTCTTGCCGTTCTCTTTCAGGATAGTTTTTAGGCCATCTTTAACATAGAGATTCAATCTTGATTGTAAGTCGCTTCCACCTGATGCAAAAGCTGTTTCTACTGGAACACACCATTTTTTTAAATTTCTATCAAGGTATGCTTTGTTTAATTCTTCTTGTACCCAATTGACTGGAAGAGGGTGAAATCCAATAGGCTGGATTGTGTCACAGACATACTCCAAAGACTCTGGAGTTTCAGGAAGCTTTTCTATAAACTTGTTATAAAAGTACCCGATTGCTTCGCCGACTTGAACTTTATGCCACTGACACTGAAATCCCAAACCTTCGTCTAATACAATAAACTCTGTTCCATTTTGAATGGCAGCATCTGTGCCGATATTCTGTCGAGATATTTGAGAATAGTCTTCAACCAACACGCTACTTGGCTCTGAGCGTAATATAAGAATGTCTTCAATGCTAATAACTTTGTGAGTATTATTTTCTGCCATTTAGTTTGCCTTGTTGTGCCTACTCAAAATCCAACAATCAGCGACTGGTGTTAGATATTTTGCTTTATATATCTGTAAGTTTGCTTTGTGCGTTAGGAGAGATCTTGTTGTGTCTTTCATCTGAGATACCATTACTTGCATCCCAGCAGATATAACAGTTGGAGATGGAGTTGTGGGGGCGCCGCCAAACGGTGAAATATGAGTATGCGCTGTCACTGCTGCATTGAATTGCATCTGTGACGTAACCAGTCCCATAACAATACCGTTCAGCTTATCAACATGATGTACAAGCCTCTCAAGAGCTTGTTTTAAATTTTCACCCTTTACCATTGGCTGCAACGAGTGTTCTTCGTTTCCAGCTATTATATCAATTCCAAGAGTAGATTTAATAGGGCCACCTTGAGAGTTTTCATCGTCAGTTCTAGTAACCAGTTTAATTCCTTCTCTGGCGACAATACGAATCTGATCCGCTTTTATTCCAATGGCGGACTTAACATCACCATTTCCAACACCACCTGGAACTAATTGAAGGTTTTTATCAATGTCTGTTTTTTGACTTATATATATCCTAGCGGCGTCAGAGATGAAGTTTGGATCTGCATATAGTGGTTCCCCTTTTTTGTTTTTTGATTTAGCCTTTGAAGACATTCTTCCAACAACCATATCAATCGTGCCACATTGAGTATGCATCTTTCCACTATATCCACTAAAAGGACTACCTGGCCTATCTCGCCCCAATACAATCCAAGTGTTGTTTGGACCTGATACAACTTTCTCACCTGCGAGTTGGTTGAATCCAGGAACCTCTTCAGTGAGAACTCCCTCTATGGGATCATTGTACTGTGCAGCAATCTCTGGTGAGACTCCTTCCAGAGCTTCGTCTTTTGAAGTGTTTCCCTTTTTCGTGGTCATCTTATATATTTAGCCCCATAGTTAAACTTTCTTCTCTTTAGCTTTACGAAACATGCCGGATTTTGCATTGGCAACAAAGTTTTTATGTTTATATGTTTTCGTATTTTTGATATCATCCTCTGGAAAAACAGATAGAAGTGCAGCTTCCCAAGTTGTACCTTCTGGTTCTGGTAATTGCCAGTGCCACCATTCGGCTCTTGGTCTATATGTGCTGCCCTCTTTTTTCCCACATTGTTTCCACCAACCTTTAACAGGGGTTGATCTTTTAAACCCATGTTTAAGCAAGATCCGAGTTAGATTTATATAAGTTCCCTCGATTTTAACCGTTGGTGCTGGTCCTGGATTATCTCCCGCTTTGCCGGAACAGACAAGTGCATTGAGGGTCATGTGTTGAGTAGAAAAGCCACCGTAGGAAAAGCCAGGAGGTTGGCTAGACTTTGCCCACACTTGTAAATATTTTCCATCTTTAGTGATGACGTATTCACTATTTGCTTTAATCATTTCTGCATCATACTTACCGTTAAACTTAAATCCCTGATTTAATGTACTTGGACCACTGCTCATGTCAAAAGCTTTAAATATATAATGATACGAGGTTGCTGATTTTCCTTTTTCACCTCTTTGAGGGTTATTTTCTAAGTTTCGAGAAGGGGATCCAACCAAACCAAAAACCCCACCAAGGTTATTTACAATATCAATTACAGAAACAATCTTACTTCTAACGTCACTTCGAACAAGATATCCCCTTTTTGGATGATCCTTCATATTTTTCTTTGTGGAGCGGCGACCATTACTTCTGAGCTTGTCAAATTGTACAAGAGCTTTCTTCATGTATGGTGCATCTTTTGGATCTCCAGCATATCCAGTTGCATACGATGTACTGCTAAAGTTATCTCCCTCTGGGCATAAAGCTTTGAATCTTTCTATACGAGCTTTTTCTGCTGCTATATCTTCTCTGTCTTTCTCAGAGAGTCCCTTCTCTAGCTCTGTTTGTGCTTTGTCTTTTGCTTCTTGTGCTTTGGCCTTAGCCGATGCAGCTTTTAATAGTCTGTTAATCGCATTTCTGGCCGCTATCAAAACCTGCTGTTCACGCTTATAATAAAGGATCATTAATTTTCTCATCTCTAATGTTTCAGCAGGGGGTTTATCTAAGTTGAGTCGGACGCCAAAAACCAATCCTTTAAGTTGTTTATCTTTTTGTTGTTTTGGGGTATAAACGTCGGATGTTGATACGAAAGCATCATATATTATTCGACCTTTATCTGCCACTGTTATATCAAATCTCAAACTTTGTCTCAGCTTGGTGACTGCATCTTGATGATATTTTACTTTGTCAATTTTAGCTTTTCTAGTGCTCTCCCACGCCCCGTCGCCTAATTGATTGAGTTCCTCAACGGCAGCTTGTAGAAGTTTTTGTTGATTCTCAAGACCAATCCTTTGGACTTTGGTGGTCAGACTATTCAAATAGCCAGATGGATACTCATTATCATCTTTATACCACGGAATCATCCAAGCATCCTCCATTTGTTCAAAATCCAATAATGTTGGCCCTTTAGTCGAGGAAGAGGGTCCACGGAGGGGCCATGGCTTGAGCGAGTCTACATTTTTCTTAAAAGCTTCGCCATGATGGTCGGGTATACTATCATAGAGTATCTCTCTAATTTTATTATCAGTTCCAACTCGACCAAGCATTGCCAGCTTAATCAAATTGTCTCTCTCCAGTGTTGACAGGGCAATGAGCCTCTCTTGAAGGCCGTCAGAGCCAATCCACTGTCCTCCGTGTTGCTGCACTGGTGGAAGACCACAGGCTTCCAGCAGGACTTCCATTGCATCTGCACAACCCTCTTTGCCTGGAGATGGGACAGTTTTACTAAATACTTTCTTTATAAATCTCCCATCCTCGAAGTTTGTTTTATCTCCAAAATCAACAATAACAACTTCACCTGGCAATGCTCGTGGTTCGTTCTCCATCTCCAATTGAACAAAGTCTGGATATAAGTCTATCAATGAGTGCTCAGAACATGCAACTGTGGAGCCGGAAAGTATCTTCACCCTTGGGAGCATGGAGTGCAATTCGGGTACATAAACCTTATAGGAGACAAGTGGATGTGGCAGTTCATTTTTTTCCGTCAAGGAAGCTAAATTATTATAATGTGTTTCAAGCCAAGTTCCCAAAGGAATTGTATCTTTATCATATTCAATTCTTCGGAGAACAATTCCCCGATACGGTCCATTGCCAACAATAGTGGGAGAATTTGCCTCAACAACAGAACGACGCAACTCCTGCGTATAAGATGAATGTGGGGATACATTTCTAGCGGCTTTTTTGGAGCCAATAGAGTTTAGGCTTGAAATAGGAGAACTTTTCTTATTATCATTCGCCATCTTCTTTGTCCGCCTTGATCATATCATAAATCTCAGCTTCGGAGATTTGCGGGGCGGTACTTTGATGTTTTCCAAGTGTGGCAATAATCTTTGCCAATTGTTCATTGGATCTTTGGAGAGTCTCAAGATATTTGGATGCAGTTAGACCCAAACTTTCATGGTCATTTTGTTTGTTCATAAACTGAACCAAGTCCGTGAGGAGCTTTGCAGCCATCGCTCTATCCTGTCGGATGTTGCTGATTGCTTCGTCAATGTATGAATCAAAATCTTTTTCGTCTTTCATGTGAAACTATATATCGCCTTCATCCCATTTGGATTTGAAGTCTCTGTACCTTGCCCTTAATTTATTAAGGTTGTTGACAACTTGTTTTGTATTAAGACCAGTCATCTCCCTTATATACAGATAAATAGCTTTCTTATTAAAAATTTCTATCTCCTCAGAGTTCTTCATGAGGATTCTAATTGATTCATAAACCTTCTTCTCGTTGTCCTTCATTGGGAGAACTTGCCATCCATCAACCTCTTCCCAGAAGTTGTCCCAGAACTCTTTATACTCTCTGGTTTCGTGATATGGGTTGCTGACAGAGAGGTGATTCTCTTCTATGTCCTTTGGCAAGATATCGAACTGAACTTCTTTTTTATTTCGATATGCGTTCTTCTTTACCTTGTGGATGAACCAGTTCTTCGTAATGACACTGAAATATGAAAAGGCTTTGGAACCTTTTGCTGGCTTGAACTTATCCAGGACTGTTATCAGCCAGACTTTGCATTCTTCTCGAAGTTCATCGCAGTTGGGTAATAATGTGAATTTGTATGTGAAAACGATCTTATCAACCAGTTCACTGAGAACTGGGACAATAAACTCTTTGCAAAGCTGTTGTCGTTCTATCGGGCATTGCGTTTGTGTGTATCTTACTATTGCGTCTTCATGTTCTTGTCTGAAATAGTGGTTGCCACCTTTTCTTCTTCTACGGCGGCGCTTCTTTGGTTTTGGCTTCTCAATGGCCTCAGTCATCTTGTTCCTCTATTTCTTCTTCATCTTCTTCGTCTTCATAAGAAAACATAACAGAGTTTGACAGCCCTGCTAAATATTCACTAAGCTCTTTGGAGTGTTGAATCATTCCTTGGAGGGTTTCATCACCATAGAACATTTCTAGTTCATGAATCTTTTCAACGTGTTCTTTAAAAGAGTCTATTCTTTCGAAAGCGGTGTTATGCACTTCTTGGAGCATATAAAGCTTCAGGAGAACTTTACGGACATACCAAACCATAACAATTGATAAAAATGTCGTAAAGAACAATCCAATTGTCATCCAAATTTCTGTTGTCATCTTTTAAGTTCCTTCTTGCTTGCTATTTCTTTATCTTTTTTTATTTCTTCTTTGGCCTCTTCGATATGTTTCTTGACAAGTGTTCCAACTTTTGGATCTTTGTCAGAGGCTTTTATCAAGTTAAAGAACGGCACTCTAAATAGAGAATTGTCTTTTTTACATTGAGGACAGTCTTCCAACTTTTCCTTAATAGAGTGCCATTCTTCGAACTCGTGATCGCACTCAGCACACTGATAGTAATACTGAGGCATACCCTATTCCTCTGAGCCGTCTAAGACAGCTACAGGGGCTTTTACAGTTGGTGGATTGTTTACGATGAGTTCGCCTTTACCGCCCCATTTCTTTACATCTGGAGCTTTATCAAATTCCAATCCCTTTAATACAGGGACGATATCAGATTGCTCCATCAAACTTTTTTGAAGGGCCATCATAATGGCGCCCAGTGCTTGATCAGATAATTTCATTTTAATATCTCCTTAATAGATTTTACCATTTTTTTGCACTGTTGTTTAGTAGTATATTTTTTTCTAATGGTTTCTTTTAGTTTATTAGCATTTTCTTTATGAGTCTCGGGGTTACTATGCAGTTCTCGCATTTGAGAGCGTACATTTGCCAAGTTCACAAAGCACCATTCGCTGCCCTTTTCAATCACGCCATCCCAAACCGCTTGGTCTTGAACTTCACGAAGCTCATAATCAACATCAAGAATTTGTGACTTACCTTTCTTCATCGTGAAGTCGGTATAACCACTCCAGTTTGGAGCAATCACTGGAAGTCCATATGCACAGGCTTCAAAGATTGGAAGTCCAAACCCTTCGCCATGACTTGTGCTGAGATATCCGTTGATGGAGTTGTCAGTATAAAGACCTGCAATTTGTTCTTCAGACATGCTTCCATGAAGAAGATATACTTTGCATTTTCTATCTGGGTAACTATCCAGGAGGCTCTTGATTGAGCTTTCCGTATGCCTTCTGTCAATCAGACAATTATTTTTAATATTCACCTTGATGACATATCCAACATCTTCCTCATTTTGAAACTCCTCAAGGAAAGCAAGAAGCGATGCTTCAATGTTTTTCCGTGGGGAGATTTGAGCAACGGTGAGAAAATTAAAACTTGTCGCAAGATTAAGTTTTAAGTCCTCCGGCTCAATGTTTCGGAAAGGATAAGACACAACATCAATTGGTGTTTCACAAGTGATTTCAATTGTCTTCTCACCATCAGGGCTAGTTAATTCTTTCTTGTTGTTCAGAAAGCTGTCTTTTGCATGTGTTGACGGGACAATAATCTTATCAACTGCTCTTGCGCTTTGCAGCCAAGCGTCGGAGATTTTATTTGTCTCAATACCGGCGGTGACACCAATATTCTTGTCAGCCATTCGTTGCCATTCATTTGGAATTGTCACCTGAAGGGAGAGGTCGAACTTCGCTTCCTGCCCTGCTTCAAGCGTCTTCATAAGAAGGCTATCAATCCACTCTCTCTCTTCGTTATCCTCGTGAAGCCAGCTTGAGGCGCCCCACGGGGTGTTTAATAGGTACACATCAAAATCCTTATTGTCTTTCATTGAACGCAGAAGGAATCGTGTGTGTTCTCCATATCCAGAACAAGAAAGTGCCGGACCTCTTACAATTACTTTTTTCATATTGCTTTAATCTCCCAAGATTTATAATTCTTTCTAGTGTCCCAAGAGCCATTTTCGTCGTGAAGCTCTGTGAAGAACTTATCCCAACTCTTACAATATTTCTCAAGACTATAGTTATTCATAACATGTTCTCGACCAAGATTTCCAAGATTCTTTCGGTCGTCCCTGTTCATGTTATAAATTTTATGAAGTGCAGCCAAGAAATCTTTCTTGGAGATTCGGTCTTCATAAATGTACGGAACAAGCTGCGAACCAACAATTGCTTTTGACGAAGGTTCAATCGCCACACCAAAAGTATTCTTTCCATCAGTTACTTGTTCCTGGAGTCCACCAGTCATGTTTGCAATGATTGGGGTTCCGCAGGATAGTGACTCAAGAGTTGACAATCCAAAACCTTCTGCATCGGAGATGTTGATTGTGCAGTCTGCCATATTGTAGATTGCAGCAAGCTGCTCTGCTGGATACTTCGTGGTTGAAAGCATAATCTCTCCACCAGTTGCATCAAGATCATGAAGAATTACTGCCAAGTCAGAGCCAGCAGAATCCTCTGGATCTGTGTGCATGATCAGACAAGCATTGTCTTTACCAACTTCATCAAGGAATTCTTTAAACCAGAACATAACGGATGAAGCTTGCTTGCGCTTTGCATTTCTGTTATTCCAAAAGTAAACAACTTTATCTTCAGTACCCTCGCCCAAAGAATTCTTTCTGAATTCCATAATTTCTTCGGCAGTAAGTGGTTTGTAAATATCATTATCAACTGCGTGTGGAATATAAACCTCTGGGGTTTCTGGTGCAACTGTCTTTACAATGTCACTTGTTACTTTGGAGATAGTTACAACAGCATCATTCGAATTATAATAGTCCTTGTTGAATTTTGGTGCTGGATAGTTATCCCAAACATGATAATATACAAGCGGAGCATTAGGTCGAATCTCATCTTCTAATTGCCACAGCCAACGATACCAATGAGGATCTGTCATGCACCAAACAACATCTGGCTTTTCAGTTCTCATTACTGAACGAACAATCTCCGGTGTTCCAAAGATGTTTCCGTTCTTTTCATCTCCACCAACAGGAAATACTTTCCAATCATCGCCCCACTTCTCCGTAACAATCGGAGTTGTGTCTTGATGTTTGATTGCTCCCGCAAGGCTTACGACAGAATATTTTCCTGTCTTTAATAGGCCCTCAACCATATTCTTGGTTTGAATACCGACGCCAGATGGCGAGAATGGATGATCTCCTAATGTTAATAGTTTAATTTTTTTCATGTTTTATTTCTCACAGTGTTTTGTATTATAAAATTCGCAGGTTCCATATCTTCCATGACATGCAACTCTGTTCTTGATATAATTTTTTTTATTAATATTTGTTAATGCATTACTAAGCATTTTTGTTGCGTTCTCTGTTTTCTTTGGACCGCTCGTGACTCTAAAGATTTCGACATGGTTACTCTTCGCAGTTCTTTTGAGAAGCGCAAAGTGTGTCTCGATCTCTTTTAAATCGATATCATGCTTCTGTGCATAATATTTTTTATAGAAAGTAAGCTGATACGTTGTCATCGGCTCTGCTTTTTTTCGATTATCCCAACCCCAAGAGCAGGTCTTCCAATCGAGAATATGAACTTTATTATCTGGGGTCTTTACAACTAAATCGATAAATCCCTTAAAGTCGTAATCTGCAATCGTGAAGTCCTGAATTGGAACCATCAAGTTTTCTTCTGTAGCGAGAACCTCGTATCCATCTGGAAAGTATTCGTCAAGAGCGGGAATGACCAGCGGTGAGAGTGTCTTACCAGAGATTCTCATATTGTCAACCATTACGCCATCGAGATCCTCAATAACCTTTTCTGGTAGCTTCTTTAATTCCTCCAGGAACGAAACATCAAACAGGTCTTGCTCATTGAGTGATTCATCGAGGAGCTTGTTTTCGCAGACAGTGTGCATGGCGTTACCAAACGCAGTATAGGCATTTCCTTGGAAAGATCTAATTTTATCTATATTGACAAGTTTGTGATAAAATGGGCAGGTGTCCCAATTTTTTAATTCAGAAAATGAGATGTGGGGCATTACTTATTGCCTTTCTTTTTTTCTCTCTTTGCAAAAAATCCAGAAGAGGATTCTTCTTCTTTAATTTCTTCTTTGACGGGAGTTTTAACTACGGTTTCTTTTTTAGGTTCAGTTGATTTAGCCTTCTTCACAGGAGGTTTTTTCATAGTAGAGGTGATTTTAAATATCCAAGTGCCTGATGCCTCGCCATATCTATTATTTATTTCGCAGCCCTCGATGATTTCGATAACTTCTGCGCCGGCTTCAATTACCAGCGGAATAACATGATTGGTATAAATCTTACTTCTAATTTTATCAAGGCTTCTTGGATAAATTGTAATATTCACAGTAGCGGTTCCGGCTGTTTTATCAATGAGAACCTCTTTGTGTTTAATTATCTTCGGGTCTATAGCCATAATCCGTTCCTTTATTCAGGATCAATTAGTTGGCCTAGCTTCTGATACAGGAGTGGTGAGACTTCTTTAAGACTCTTCCTGTCCCCGTATAAATATTCCGAGAATCCGATTGCAAAGTATTCCTTTGCGGAGGTCGCAGAATATGCAGTAGGAAATAGACCAACTGTTAATAGACTAAGTTTATCATATCCTACGGTTTTGTATAGGAAAAAATCAAAGTTTTTTGAGTATTCTGTGTCCAAAAAGTCTATTAATTGCACATCGTAATCAAGACTCTTCAAAATGGTGAATAATTTCTTGCGTTTAGCTACAAATTCACGTTCGATCGCACCGTCGCCATAAATCTCAACTCCAGCCCAATTCTCAACAGAATGTCCGATTTCGTGAACAATATCGTCAAATATGTCCTCGTCGTCCTCTTGGTCATTGGTTAAATAGATTGTGCCTTTGTCATAGACTGCATCAACCTCTCTGGAATTTAATTCTTCGAATTGTCCAATGAAGATTGAATCCACTTCTTGTGTAAGATGTTCTGGGATTGTGTCTTCAACTCTTTGCAGGATTAAGGAGAGATTCACATGTTCTGGGAGGGGATCTTTTATATAAACATAAATCCTATTGAACAGGTGATAT
>Ga0206686_1000169_pt1 | contig 19690 bp, 16 predicted proteins | sample M250012015metaG_FD_155447 | JGI IMG/M metagenome (GOLD analysis project Ga0206686, IMG submission 155447) | Ammonia-oxidizing marine archaeal communities from Monterey Bay, California, United States - M2 500m 12015 | ecosystem: Environmental > Aquatic > Marine > Intertidal zone | place: USA... | reverse complement strand
CAACGTGCTGCTTCTGGATGAGCCTACCAATGATATTGACGTCAATACACTGAGAGCCTTAGAAGAAGGAATTCAGAATTTTGCGGGTTGTGCTGTTGTTATTTCTCACGACAGGTGGTTCTTAGACCGGATATGCACGCATATTCTGGCATTTGAAGGAGATTCTCAGGTCTACTGGTTTGAAGGATCCTATTCGGATTATGAAGAAAACAGAAAAAAACGTTTAGGGGATTCAGGTCCGAAAAGAATCAAATACCGTAAAATCGTATAATTTTAGTCACAAATTCGCCCTTTATGCGTTCCGTTTTTAAAGTGAGCGTCCAGGGCCTCTAATTCTTTTACCAGATCTTCGCTTGGTTGAATGTGCTGAAGCTCCCTTAAATCCGGTTGTCCTGCATCTACCCAGGCAGTATACCAGATAGAACCAATCGAAATGATGGCTTTCTTCATTCGTCTTTCCACCATGCCGTTCATTTTTTGGTGATACAAATCACAAAATTCTTTGGAATACACTTTTACAGTAACATTTCCACGCGTTTCGTAGCTGTATTTACGATCTGAAGGAATTTCATCTGTCGTTTCAATTTCCATGTAAAAGACAGAGTCAAGAGCCATATGAGATCCTTTGACAGTGTTCCAGGCAAAACCCAGTACGTCTTTGACATAACTTGCTTTTCCCACAAAGTAATCATAGCTGTCTGCATTTACTTCGACAAGCCTGCTTTCCCATAAGGCATGAATTCCTTTCTGATTGGTCATATATCCATTATAGTTTTCGGTAGTATGCAGAGGAACATGTGCATCTGCAATGTAATGACCTATATCAGCAGAATATTTTAAAATCAAATCCAGGTTTTTTCGCTCAAAGGCTCTCTGCAGTTTGTATTTTACGCGCTGAATGTGCCAGGGAACAATTCCATATTCCATCAAGGTGTCTTCTGAGAATTTCGCTACTGCGTCTTTCCATTTTTTTGGCATTACTGTATATGGATCTTCTCCTTTTTGATAAAAATGATCCAGGTCAATATAATGGCAGGGGGCCTCGCCATCCATCGCATATCTTCTCTTGTCAGGGTCTACAGCATGTTCAGTAATGTATTCGATATGCTCTTTGTAAAATCCAAACATCTCATTCGGTAAGGTAAAAATCGAAAGTCTATTAATTTTTTTATGCCCATAAAATCCCCAGTTGACTACATCGGGAGTCCTGTGTGGATTCACATGTACAAAAAGCAATAGAGATAGTACGAATAGTTTCATTTTACAGCTTAATTAACTTTCCGTTTTTTAGAACGGGGATTACACTTGTTTTATTGGGCGTTAAACAATACTTGATGTCTTCATTCAAATTCAAATTCTTCAATCTTCGTCTATGCGAGCTGGCCTTTAAATAGCCCATGTAATTGTCTTTTGCAGAAAGATATAAATACTTTGCGGCAATCGAAGAGTCCTCAACGGAAGTAAAACCCCCTGTATTGATTAATGCGCTTGAAATGGCTCCGGCACAGATGGTGTCTTCCAGATTAAATTTATCCTGCCATCCAGAACATAAGCAAAGGGTGTTTTTATTTTGTTTGATGAGCCACTCAGTTAAGACATCCAGATTAACCAGAGCCCCGATAACTACAGTTTCCGCATCTTTAGCGATTTCTATTGATTTCGTTCCATTGGTAGTGGTCAGCACCACATCTTTTCCTCTAAATTCTTCTTTCATATAGGAGTAGGGTGAGTTTCCAAAATCAAATCCTTCTACAATCTGACCCTTTCGTTCAGCACCAACAAGATAACCCTGCTTCTTATACTCTAGGGCATCTTCCAGAGTGGGTACTGGGATAATTGAATTGATCCCATATTCAAATGCTACACATATAGCCGTTGTGGCTCTTAATACATCTATCACCACTACAATTTCAAATTCATCTTTGAAGTAATGATATTCCCCAGGGGTATAGCATACTTCAATTCTCTTTCTTGTTTCTTCCATAATTACGATGGATAAAAATAAGCATATGATTGAACTTTTGATGCTATAAATGAATATTCAGGTGATACCATTTAAATATATTTTAAAATAGGGCATAAAAAAAGAGGGCCGAAGCCCTCTTTATAACTGTATAAGGTGATTGTTAGAATCTCCATCCAATTCTGAATGCTGCATTAGCTGCACCAATTCCCATACCGCTAGATCCACCAGCTTCTGGTGTAGTAGTGGTAACAGTGGTACCTCCGGCAGTTACAGTAGAGCTTCCTCCTTTATCAGACTCACTCATCCAGCCAAAGGCTAGCTCAAGTCCAACATAAAGATTGTCAGCAACATAGTAGTCCATACCAGCTCCTAAGGCAATACCCATAGAACTCATTGAAGCATCAGAGCTCATGCTCATATCTGCAACGTACATAGTTCCGTCCGTATTGGTAGCAGACATGTCCGTACTTGAACCACCAAAACTAAGTCCTGCCATAAAATATGGAGACATTTTATCGGTTCCCGCAAGGTGATATTCTGCACCAAGTCCTAAGGACCATCCGCTCGCGCTGGCATCCATTGTACCAACTGCTCCTGTACCATCTGCATTTTCATAAAAATTATCAGATGTGGAACCCATTCCGAGTCCAAGCTGTACTCTGGCCGCAATATTATCGTTAACAAAATAACGAACTCTCAATTCCGGAGCGTCCCAGCTGATACCGTTAGTGGCATCATAATTAATAATACCCTCGAGAGAATAAGGGTTGTCAGATGTCGCTTTCTGCGCTGACAAAGATCCTGAGATCAATACAGCACTTAATAAAATAGCTAACTTTTTCATAAGATATAAATTTATAATTCTATACAATGTACGACAGTGTTCCCCTTAGGTTACCTGCAAAGGGGGTTATTTTTAAACATAAATTGTTGATAACTGAGCTAAATTCTACGAAATAAGGGTGTTAATCACTGATTCCATACGCTCTGCAAGGATTTTTGCGCTTTCCATAGTCTTACTCTCAGCATAGACCCGTATAATAGGTTCTGTATTGCTTTTTCTAAGATGTACCCATTCCTTATCGAAGTATATTTTGACTCCATCTGTAGTATCTACTTCCTCGCTATTGTATTTTTTTGCCACTTCAAGTAGTACCTGATCTACGTCGATTTCAGGGGTGAGCTTAATTTTATTTTTTGATATGCAATATTTTGGATAAGAATCTCTTAGCTCAGATACCTGAAGCTTTACTTTAGATAAATGACTGAGAAATAATGCTATGCCTACAAGCGCATCTCTTCCATAATGTAGGGCTGGGTAAATAATACCACCGTTTCCTTCACCACCAATAACTGCATTGGTCTGTTTCATGAGTGAAACCACGTTAACCTCGCCAACTGCTGAAGCTGAATAGTCTTGATTTGCCGCCTCAGTAACATCACGTAAAGCTCTTGTTGATGATAAATTTGAAACTGTAGCCCCGGGAGTATGCTTTAATACATAATCTGCGACTGCTACCAGTGTATATTCTTCGCCAAACATACTTCCGTCCTCACAAACCATAGCCAGGCGATCGACATCAGGGTCAACCGTAAATCCAATATCTGCATGAACTTCCTTGATTTTTGCGGATAAATCCGTCAAGTGTTCGGGTAGTGGTTCTGGATTATGTGGAAAATCACCATTGGGTTCGCAGTATAGCTTAGTTACTTTTTGTACGCCTAATACTTCTAAAAGTGCCGGTATGAAAATTCCTCCTGTAGAATTGACAGCATCAATAGCCACATGGAATTTCGCCTGACGAATTGAATCCACATCAACCAAAGGCAAATCCAAAACAGCCTTAATATGCTTATCCATGTATGAATGATCTATGCGTATCGTACCCAGCTCACTAACTTCAGCAAATTCAAAGTCTCCATTATCCGCTATGTCCAGAATAAGAGCTCCTTCTTCTGCCGAAATGAATTCTCCTTTATTATTTAATAGTTTTAACGCATTCCATTCCTTAGGATTATGGCTGGCCGTTATAATAATACCGCCATGTGCATTTTCCATTGGTACAGCGACTTCTACCGTTGGAGTTGTAGAAAGTTCGAGGTTCACTACATCTATACCCAGTCCAATTAATGTGGAACACACGAGATCGGAGATCATTTGTCCTGAAGGACGTGCATCTCGCCCAATAACCACTTTGAGTTTGTTATTAGGATTTTTGGATAGTAACCAGCTTCCATAGGCAGCAGCAAATTTGACTGTATCAATAGGGGTAAGGCCTTCATTCAGCTTACCGCCAATTGTACCCCTAATGCCCGAAATTGATTTGATTAGTGTCATTGAAGAGCGCTTTGATAGTCAATCATTTTTAAAAGGCTAACAGCGCATTCTATACCCTTGTTTCCATGCTTTCCTCCTGATCGTTCCTGGGATTGTTCTATAGTATTGTCTGTAAGCACACAAAAAGAAATTGGAGTATTGTAATTCAGCATTACCATCATAATACCTTTTGTGGCCCCACTACATACATAATCGAAATGCTTCGTTTCTCCCTGAATCACGGCACCTATAGCAACAATACCATCAAGCTTTTTGAACTCGAGTAATGCTTGAGCTCCTAAAGGAAGCTCAAAAGCCCCTGGTACATATTTGATAATGATGTTATTTTCTTTCACACCATTGTCTTTTAACGTATCAATGGCGCCACTTAAAAGCTTGTCTGTAATTGATTTGTTCCATTCAGAAACAACAATGCCGATATTGTAATCGGCACCATTGGGAATTTTCGTTTTATCGTATTCAGATAAATTTTTAATGGATGTCGCCATTAATTTAATTTCTTATTTGTGCTTCTGGCTTTGAATTTATCCATGTTTTTTTGAGTGATATACGAATATGGATAATTAAATGCAATCTCATTATAGTATGATTCTGCTTCTTTGTATTTTTTGACTTTTTCAGAATTCAACCCTGCCTTGTATAAGTACATAGGACTGGTAAATTCGTTGTCATTTATATTTGAAGCCTCTTCATAGAGCTCTATGGCTTTACTGTATTTTTTCATTTCTGAATAACAGTCTCCCTGAAGCCCCACAATCATGGCACTCATAAATGTGTCATCCACATCTATGTTTTCCAGTAAAACAATGGCCTCTTTATATTTTCCTTTTCTCATATATTGTGTAGCCAAGAGGTATTTGTTGATTTCTCCACCAATTTTACCATCGTATTTCTTTACATTGGATTGAAGGGTTTTTATAGGGTCTATCTTTTTACCTTTTTCTTCCTTTACTTCTTTCTTATTCTGCTTGTTTACAATATGGTTTAAAGCAACGTAATAGGAATCTTTGGATTTTTCATTTGCGGGTTTCCAAATAAACTGTCTGTACGCAAAGAAAAGAATAACAAGCAATAATAGAGTTCCCACTATAATGGAACCAATCCTGAATAGTTTATTATTCTTGAACTTTTGTTTAATATCGTCGAAAGAAAAGTTTTCTGTCATTTGCTAAAATTTGATTGCAAAAATAGTCTTTTTTTTGCTAATATTTAAACCTTCAGATCTGAGAAACTGGTTCATGATATGAGTTTCAATATGTAATTGTGATATATGACGTATCAAAGGCTGGGGTAATCTGAGAAACAATTTCTTGTGTAGATGTTCCATTTACCCAGTAAAAGACTGAATATGCCTCGTTTCCATTATTGATACAGTATATTGTGGTATCTGTATCTCCATGGAAATTTTGCTCAGTTGAGGGGCAGCATTCCAGGCAATTCTGTTTTCCATCCTGTTTAATATAGGTCAGATGATCATCTGCCTGCGGATTTTGATTCATAAGCTGAATCCCAACCCATGATTTGGCAGTAGTCGAATAATCTCTGATATTTTCGTAATCAAGTGATAAGGAAGAAAAGTAAATGTCTTCTGAAAGTGAGAAATAGCCGTCTTTCGTTATTTTAATAATGTATTTTTCTATTTGTTCGCGGGGAAAAGAAAATGTATATTTTCCGTCATCGCCAAGAATCATAGAATCCACCGCAATTCCACTGCTTGAACCTGGGGGTACCTCATATAAGACTACTTTGGCGCCACTTAGCTTGATTTGAAAAGTTTCGTCGGTAATTTCTCCACACAATACAAATGTACCTGGTCCTTTTTTGCACGCCAGCAAAATCAAACAGAGAGATAGAAATAAAACAATCCTCTTCATAAGTTTTTATTTAAGAATGCTTCACGTTTGGCTTCGGGAATGAACAAATAATCTCCTGGTTCTTCCTGATTCCCGCTTTCCTCTATGAAATTGAAATCCTTAATTCCGTATTGAATGTAACCTAATTTACTAAAAAATCCAAGCATGTCTTCCCGGTTTTCTTCCGAGATTTCAATCTGAACAATGGGCGTGAATTTTTTTAGTTGTTCTTCGAGCTCCTGAAATATAACCCATTCATATCCTTCCACGTCGCATTTGATATAATCAATTTTGCTTAAACCTGAAGTTATAGATGAAGGATTGACAATTTTAACCTGCTGTGTTGGATATTCTGACTGCTCTGCATTTTTTGAAATGTACGGAAGTCCTGTGCGTATCATACCATTGGATTTAGGTAAAACCATAGTGATCTCCCCACTTTCCCTACCGAGAGCTACATTATGAATTTCAACATTCTTCCTTTTGCTCAGAAAGTAATTCAAAATTTGATAATATTGTGGTAAAGGTTCAATACAGACTACCTTTCCATTTGGAGTAAGATTGGAAAATGTTTTACTGAAGTATCCAAGATTTGCTCCTATGTCTAGCACAATATCGTCGTCCTTAATAATTTTCTTTACCAAATAATGGAATTTGAAGCTTTTATTTTTTCTCAACAATTTTAAATCGTAAAGGATGTAAAACGACCGATGAAGAATTTTGAGATAAGTGCTTTCTGGTAATACTTTGAATAAAATTTTCTTAATAAGCCTCATGGATTACGAAAGTATTAAATTTTTGAATTTAAGTAATCTGCATACGATTGAAATCTTCTTTTTTCTTTCTTGTATTCAATTTGCTATTTTTATCGAATGAAAAAACATCTCACTCTGCTTTTTATTTTCCCTTTTCTGTCGGCTGGTCAGCTTCAGCTATCAGAAATAATGAAAGGAAATGATTTTATTGGCCATTTGCCTCAAAATATACGTTGGGAGGTTTCTGGAAACAAATTATGCTTTGATAAAAAGAATGGAGCTGAAAGCATAACAATCTGTTATGACCTTAAATCAAAATCCTTAGATACCTTATCAGAGGACGTCATAGCTTTTGATCGTGATCAAGCTTCTTTTGAACGTCAATATCAAATTCAAAACAATGAGATAAGCTTTTGGGACAAAAAACTGAAGGTCAAAAGATTGTTGTTTTCATCACAGCAGCACATTAGTAATTTGCAACGTGGAAACAATAAGAATCATATTTATTTTCAAATGGGGGAAGACCTGTTTGAATGGTGTCTGGATCAAAGCACCCAATTAAAGCAGCTTACCAATTTTACCAATAAACCAATAGAGGAAGCGCAAGGGGATGAAGGACACTTGGTTGAGCAGCAAAAAGAGCTCTTTGATTATTTTTCAAAAGACGAAGAGTCTATAGAACATGAGGACAAGGACAATACATTAAATAGAATATATACAGGAAAGGGAGATGTAATTTCCTTAAAGATTCACCCGGAAGGAGAATTTGTATTGGTAAAGAAACATAGAAGTGCCGATCAAAAAGAAACCTCATATATGTCTTTTGTAAATTCGGATGGATACACAAAAACCCGTAAAGCAAGACCAAAAGTTTCGAGAAATGAACCCCGACAATCTATGGGTGTGTACGAGAGATCAAAGGACACATTAGTTTGGATTGATTTTTCAGGTCTTTCCGACATACAAAAAACACCTCCATATATGGGTGATACAGATTCTCTGGACAGTCCTGAAGACCGCCATTTATTTATGAATTGCACGATGTTTTTTGTGAAAAGAAACGCAGCCATATTGGATATTCGATCAGCTGACAATAAGGACAGATGGATTGTTTTATTAGATCTTGAAAGCTCAAATATAACAGAGCTTATACATGAACATGACGAGGCGTGGATAGGTGGGCCTGGTATTTCTTCATGGAATATGGTTCCTGGTTATTTTTCCTGGCTAGAAGATGATAAGTCCTTCTTATTTCAATCTGAACGAACCGGTTATTCTCATTTATATGCTTTTCACCTTGAGTCAGGCGTAATAGAAGCCCTTACTGCTGGCGATTTTGAGATTAGATCGGTCACCAAGTCAAGCAAAAAGAATATTTTATATATAAGCTGCAATAGTACGCATCCCGGGGACAGGAATTTGTACAATCTGAATTTGGACAAGAGGTCATTTACTCCTGTTTTAGATAAGGAGGGCGCATATCAGGTTGCTGTTTCGCCGGATGAATCGTGGTTGGCGTATCGCTACTCATCGAGTAATAAGCCATGGGAATTGTATTTAAGCAAGAATAAAGTTGGTGCTGAACCTACTAAAATCACATTCTCTACAACAAAGGAATTTAACAGCTACAAGTGGATGAAGCCTGAATTTATTGAGTTTAAGGCCAATGATGGTGTGCCTATTTATGCCAGAGTATATCAACCGGATTCCGAGCTTAATAATGGAGCGGCTGTGTTTTTTGTCCATGGTGCTGGGTATTTGCAGAATGCACATCATTTTTGGAGTGGATATTTCAGAGAGTATATGTTCCATAACCTGCTGGTAGAGAAGGGGTATACGGTGCTGGATTTAGATTACAGGGCAAGTGATGGCTATGGGAGAGATTATCGAACGGCCATCTATCGATACATGGGAGGCAGGGACCTGGATGATTATATAGATGCAAAGGAATTTATGGTGGATAAGTACGGTATTGATTCAAACCGAATTGGAATATACGGTGGTTCTTATGGAGGATTTATCACACTGATGGCTCTGCTTACCAAGCCTGATGAATTTGCCTGTGGTGCAGCATTACGTTCTGTTACAGACTGGTCGCATTATAACCACGAATACACGAGCAACATATTAAACTACCCTGAAACCGATTCTCTGGCATACAGAAGAAGCTCACCCATTAATTTTGCTGAAAATTTAAGCAAGCCTTTAGTGATGCTTCACGGAATGGTGGATGGCAATGTGCAGTTTCAGGATGTAGTTCGATTAAGCCAGCGATTTATTGAACTGGGCAAAAAAGACTGGGAGCTGGCTGTTTTTCCAGTGGAAGGGCATGGATTTAAAACCGCAAGTTCATGGACGGATGAATACAGAAGAATTCTTGAGCTGTTTGAACGAGTGCTAAGATAATCTAAGGTGTGTTTAATTAATCACCTATAATCTCCAGATTGGCAAATCTCAAGAGCACAGTTTTGCTTCCGTGATGTGGAAAAAAAATGGTGGCTTTTTGATCTGCACCCGTTCCTTCCATATGCGTTACTTTTCCTTTTCCGAATCTTTGATGCTCCACATTAATACCCACCTTGATTGCTGAATTGTCTGAATTAGATTGTGGGATATGAGATCTGCTTACCTCCTTTAAAGATTTTAAATTGGACCCGGGGCTTTTATTTAATCCACCTCTTCTTGCTTCTTCAAAGCCTTTGAAGACTGCATTTCGTCCCATTGATTTCGACTGAGAAGTAAACTCAAGATAATTTTCGTCGATTTCTTCAATAAATCGGCTCGGCTCACAGCTTATAGCCTGTCCCCATAAAAACCTCGAAATTGCATAGGACAAGGTGCATGAAATCATAGACCTTGTAACTGCCACATAAAACAATCTTCTTTCTTCTTCCAGATCAGAGCGGGAATGAAGAGACATTTGTGAAGGGAATAGGTTTTCTTCCATGCCGACTAAATATACGTGAGGAAATTCAAGACCTTTACTTGAATGAATAGTCATCAGAGACACGTGATTTTTTTCTTCAGAATTGTCCTGGTCGGCATCTGTAAGAAGAGCTACCTCGAGCATAAAGTCCGCAAGCGTTTTAGGATTTTCATCTTCATTTGACTTCACGAATTCCTGAATTCCTGACAATAGCTCTTCAATGTTCTGAAATCGCTCCACTTCCTCCGGGCCTTTGTCCTTAGCATCCATTAATTCCTTCATTATTCCTGAGGATTTGGCAATTCTTTCGGCCAGTGTAAACGCATCCTTAGTGTTTACCTCCGATTGGAAGCTCATAATCATAGTAGCAAAGTCACTTATTCTGCTTTTAGTCCCATTATTTATATCCACAGGATATTTCTGAAAATTACAGATGACATCCCATATACTTGTGCTGTAATTGTTGGCAGCTATAATCAACTTTTCAATACTTGTTTTCCCTATGGCTCTTTTAGGGTAGTTGATTACTCTTTTTATGGCTTCTTCGTCGTGAGGATTTGCAGATAATCTAAAGTAGGCCAATAGGTCTTTAATCTCTTTTCTTTGATAGAATGAAAGTCCGCCATACACTTTGTATGGGATATTCAGCTTACGCAGAGATTCTTCGAAAGAACGTGACTGTCGGTTAGTTCGGTATAAGATTGCAAAATCGTTGTAGGACGAATTTGTTGGTTTTTGGCTTTCATTAATCAGCGTTGAAATCGTTCGTCCTTCTTCATTGTCCGTTGGAGTCCGTATCACTTTTATCTTTTTTCCAGCCTGATTATCCGTCCACACACTTTTATGGATTTGATCTTTGTTGTTTTTTATGATACTGTTGGCGGCCTCTACTATATTTTTTGTGCTTCGGTAATTCTGCTCGAGTTTGTATAAGGTGAAATCGGGATAATCCTTTCTGAAATTTAATATATTCTCAATATTAGCTCCCCTGAACGAATAGATACTCTGAGCATCGTCACCAACCACACAAATGTTCTCATAAGCAGCAGCCAGTTTTTTAATTATTAAATACTGGGCATAGTTCGTGTCCTGGTATTCGTCTACAAGTATGTATTTGAATTTATGCTGATAATAATGCAGCACCTCAGGAAAGTCTCGAATCAGGACATTGGTGAAGTATAAGAGATCGTCAAAATCCATAGCGCCAGATTTTTGACACCTGTTCATATACGCAGCATAAATTCTACCCATTTCAGGGCGTCTTGATTGTTTGTCTTCGAGCTGTATTTCGGGATTATCACAATATGCTTCTGGGGAGATTAGGTTGTTTTTGGCCGTAGAAATCCTTCCGAAAACATGACTGGGTTTATAGGCCTTATCATCCAGCTTAAATCCTTTAATGATATCCTTGATGACACTTTTAGAGTCCTGAGTGTCATAAATTGTGAAATTGTTGGGAAATCCAATTCGGTCGGCATTAAAGCGAAGTATTTTAGAAAACACAGAGTGAAAAGTACCCATCGTAATATTCTTGGCTTCATGAGCTCCCACTATGGATCCTATTCGCTCGGTCATTTCTCTTGCTGCCTTATTCGTGAACGTCAGAGCCAGAATATTGAAAGGATCAATGTCATTTTCAATCATATGAGCGATTCTGTAGGTCAAAACACGTGTCTTTCCTGAGCCGGCACCTGCAATAACCATTGTAGCACCATACATATGTATAGCGGCTACCTTTTGACTTTCATTCAATTCATCCAGAAAATGCATGAGCGTGTTTTAAACAAAATTACTCATTCGAGGATTCAATTAAAAGCAGAAAATGTGCTTCGTAATAGATTTTTTACACAATTATATATGAATCAAATAAAACAGTTATGCTATTTTTGCACTCAATGAAAAGTATTAAAGTATTTCACAACAATCGCTGTTCAAAAAGTCGACAGGCATTAGCTTTGGTAAAAGAGATTTCCAGCGACATTCAAATAGTTGATTACATGAACATCACTATGAGCAGGGGGCAGCTTCAGGACCTACTAGAGCAGCTGGATATGAAGCCGGACGAATTGCTCAGAAAAGGGGAATCAGATTACAAAGCGCACGTGAAGGGCAAAGATTTGAGCGATGAGAAGATCAAAGACCTCATGCTTTTATATCCTAAGCTGATTGAGCGACCGATTATTGTACAAAATGGAAAGGCTATTGTGGCCAGACCTCCGGAGCTGGTTCACAGTTTTCTTAAGTGATTGCAGTCAATTGTATTGCGTACAATATATATTAATCTAAATTATGTTTTACGACTCTTATTTAGAGTAACTTTGACATTATAATTTTACATGAAACTTAGAAATATATATCTTAAAGCCGGAACCCCTTTTTCCAAATCAATGTATGATTGGTCCGTTGAAAATGCCAATAATGTAAACGAATTGAAAGAAAGGTATGACGTAAATTTTGACCTTTTTGACAGTTTGCTTATTGTAAGTGAAAATCAATCAATTTCTAAGGAAAACTGGAATTTGAAGGCCTTATTTGATAAAAACCAAAAACCGAGCTATCGTATAGATATTAACGGTACCCTAAATTCTGCTATTGCCAATATTGAATTATGGCTTGAATCCAATAAGTCAAAAGATCTGTTAATAGTTGGTAAAGACGAAATTGTGAAGAATAAAAATCTGGATAGATTTCTGGAGAAGCTGAATGTGGTTACTCTCTAAGCTCAGCTCCCAGCTCTTTGCTTAGGCGTGTTCTGATCCGTTCCATGATTTTGTCAATATGTGCATCTTTAAGCGTTTCTAATTCATTCTGAAAAGTAAAGGAAACGGCATAAGATTTTTTGTTTTTCGGAAGCTTATTTCCCTCATAGACATCAAATAAGTTCACCTTTTTTAGAAGGGTTTTCTCACATTCTTTTGCTATTTTTTCAATTGATTCATACGTGATTTCTTTATCAAGAATAAGTGAGAAATCTCTTTTCACGAAAAAAGTTTTCGGTAATTCTTTAAAAGCTATCCTGGAGCTGTCTTTCAATTTTAAGACCTGCTCAAGATTCATAATACCCATATAGACTTTACCTTTGAAACCTATTATTTGTTTTATTTCATTTGAAACTTCTCCATATTCAAAAATGCATTGTTTTTTGAATAGCAAATTTTGAGAGCTCTCGAAATACGGGGATTTCTCCGCTTCTTTCTCTATGAGATGTAATCCGAGCTTGTCTTTTATACTACTGCAAATTCCTTTGATGTCGTAAAAATCAACAGATTCGTTGTCGTATTTCCACGATTCAGGTTTTTTGTTTCCAGCAAGTACGAAAGCCAGCTGGCGTGACTCATTATACTTTGAATTGACTTTATTGTATGTTTTTCCAAATTCGAATAATTTCAGGGTATTATTCTGACGGTTTTGATTGTATTTGACATTTTCTAAAAGACCGTACATGAGACTCGTTCTCATGGTATCCAATTCTCTGCTTAGTGGATTAAGGATTTTTACACATTGCGCATCCTTAGATTGGTTTTGATTTTGCTCTTTAAGATATTCCTTACTAAGTGAATTATTGATTACTTCATTGAAGCCATGAGACACAAACCATTCTGCCAATGTTCTTTGAATTCTCTCACTATTATTCTGGTCGTTATTCTCGAATGAAACATGCCATTTTTTAGGAATGGGAACCTGATTGAATCCATAAATTCTCAATACTTCCTCCATTATATCTTCAGGCCTGTACACATCTCTTCGGTATTGTGGAACAACAAGCTCAATAGTGTTTTCCTTACCCTTTTTACACTTAAAATCAAGATTTTCAAGAATGTGTATTATTTCCTGATCACTCACTGTAATTCCAAGTCGTTCTTTAAGCGTTGCGGTATTCAGTTGAATTGTGCATGGTTTTTCCATTTTTGATTCAAGCGTTTTTGGAGGCATTACCAGAACGCCTTTTGTGATGTCGAGAATCAATGAGATTGCCCTGTCCATTGCATCCTGAGTATAGCTGGGATCAACACCTCTCTCGAATCTAAAGCTCGCATCGGTCTGAAGCCCATGAAGTTTTGATGTTTTGCGTATGGATGTGGCATCGAAAATGGCAGACTCCAAAAATATGGCACTACTGGACTCAGAAATTCCAGAATCCTGACCACCAAATACACCGGCAATACAAAGATTTTTTGAGCCATTGGTAATCATGAGCTCCTCACCATCTAAATTTCTTTCTATACCATCAAGGGTGGTGAATTTTTGATTCTTCTTGGCTTTTTTAACAAGAATTTTCTTCTTTATGGCTTTAAAATCAAAGGCGTGAAGAGGTGTTCCGAATTCGTACATAACAAAATTAGTCACGTCGACTACATTATTAACAGAATCAAGACCAATTGAATGCAATGCTTTTTGTAGCCAATCTGGGGAAGGTTCTACTTTTATACCATCAATTACTGCTCCAATATATCTCGAACATAAGCTCGTATCCTCTATTTGAATATCCACATCAAAATCTGGATTGGAATTTAATTTAAATGTATTTGTTACAGGTAATTTTAATTTCCTCTTTGTTTTCTTATGAAAATTTAGATATGCTTTAAGATCCCTTGCTACTCCTATATGACCCATTGCGTCACATCTATTAGGCGTTAAACCAATTTCAAGCCTGTAATCAGAATTAAGATTAAAATAGTCTGCCGCCTGACTACCAAGCTTGGCATTTTTATCAAGTACCAATATTCCGTCATGTGAATTACCAAGTCCGATTTCGTCTTCAGAACAAATCATTCCGAAAGATTCAACACCTCTTATTTTGGCTTTTTTTATTTTGAACGGTTTATCTGGCTTAGGATATAAAGTGCTACCCACAGTAGCAACGACAACTTTTTGTCCCTTATCCACATTTGGAGCTCCACATACTATTTGAAGTATTTCGTTTCCAGTATTTACCTGAGTTACTTTAAGCCGATCCGCATCAGGATGTTTCACGCAGCTTTTGACCTGGCCGATAACAAGCCCGTCCAGACCTCCTTGAATTTCTTCAATTTTTTCCAATCCTTCAACCTCAAGACCAGTATCTGTTAATATTTCTGAAACCTCCTGTGGAGACAAATCAAAATCAAGATATTTTTTAAGCCAATGGTATGAAACTTTCATTAAATAGTATTTCCATGCGAATTTATTAATAATGGACTAATCTCTAACCTCGATTACAGAATATTCACCTCTCTTTCTAAAGAAATATTAAATTTTTCTTTCACATCCTTCATAATTTGCTCAGATAGCTCCAAAATTTCATTTCCTTTAGAATTTTTTAAGTTGACTAAAACAAGAGCCTGTAAATGATGTACTCCGTATCTATCATCTATAGTTTTTCCTTTCCATCCACATTTTTCTATAAGCCATCCCGCGGCCAGTTTAACATTATTATCTGGTCCTGGATAATGAGGAATATCCGCATTCTCCTTAATCAAGCTTTTCAACTCTTCATTAGAAACAAGAGGATTCTTAAAAAAACTTCCTGCATTACCTATAATTTTTGGATCTGGGAGTTTTGACTGACGTATTGCAATTACAGCATTGCTCACATCTCTAATAGTTGGATTGGAAATTTTTTGCGCTTTTAATTCGTCTTCAATTGCTCCATATGTTGTATTCAGCGTATGCTTTTTACTTAGTTTTAAGGCAACACGACAGATTACATATTGATCCTTGTATACATTTTTAAATACACTTTCTCTATACCCGAATTTGCAATCTGAAGAAGTAAAGCGGTGTATTTTACCACTTTCTAAATGATACGCATCGAGATATTCAAAAACATCTTTGATTTCAGTGCCATAAGCCCCAATGTTCTGCATTGGACTGGCACCAACATTTCCAGGAATTAAGCTTAAGTTCTCAATTCCTCCGTAGCCTTTATCTATACAATTTAGCACGAATTCATGCCAGTTCACTCCGGCACCAGCTTCAATAATCACGTGATTACTGGTCTCTTCTACGGTCTTAAACCCTTTAATGTCATTTTTAATTACAAGTCCTTCGAAATTTTTGGTAAACAATATATTACTGCCTCCTCCTAAAATAAAAAGCCGTTCTTGCTCTGATTTTTTTAGCGCCTTGTCAATATCTTCTTCGCTTCTAACTATGCTGTATAGTTTTGCTTTCGCATCAATTCCAAATGTATTGAAGTCTTTTAGAGAGAAGTTTTTTTCAATCATAATTCAAAATTAAATTCATTATTAAGAGGTTTGACGATTTTCATAAAAACATACTAACATTAGCCCCTTAATTTTGAAGTTTATCTACTGTTAAAAACTTACAAAAAAAGAATGGTACCTCAGAAGTGTTACTATTTTTGTGATAATCCGTTTTTAGTATAAAATTCTATGACTCGAATAATCTCATCTCTGCTATTTATTGTTTTTGCATTTTCTTATGTAAATGCACAATTTGATCCTTCAGGCCTGAATACTACGCTGAAATATAAGGAGGTCCTTGAGAAAGTAACCAGATATTATGTGGACGATACTGATCCAGCCGAACTTACAGAAGCAGCCATTGTTGCCTTACTCGAAGAGCTGGATCCACATTCTACATATATCCCGGCGGATGAGTTGCAGGCGGCCCAAACAACCATTAATGGAAGCTTTGTAGGTGTAGGTATTCGATTTCAGATAATGAAGGATACCTTAAATGTAGTTGCTACCATTTCTGGTGGACCAGCTGAAAAGTTAGGTATTCTTCCCGGCGATAAGATTGTTGCAGTTGATGGTAACAGTATAGCTGGTATAGGATTGAAAAACAGTGATGTTCGTGAGCAACTGATGGGAGAGCTGGGAACTAAAGTCAAAGTGGAAATTCAGCGAAGAAAAGCCAAAAAGAATCTGGTGTTCAATGTCACTCGAGATAAAATACCTGTTTTTTCAGTGGATTCTTATTATATGATTGACGATAAGATTGGATACATTAAATTGAATAGTTTTTCAAGAACTACTGAATATGAGGTTCGGGATGCGATAAGGAAATTAAAATATTCGGGGATGAAAAATTTAATTTTTGATCTTCAGGGTAATGGGGGAGGCCTTTTGGATGCTGCACATAAATTGGCTGATGAATTTTTATCAAATGAAAAGCTGATTGTATATTCTGAAGGAAGGGCTCAGCCCAGAAAAAATTTACGCGCTGGAATAAAGGGCCAATTCGAAAAAGGCAAACTTATCGTTTTAACCGATGAGTATTCTGCAAGTGCAAGTGAAATTCTATCAGGATCAGTTCAGGACTGGGACAGAGGTTTAGTAGTAGGCAGGAGAACATTTGGTAAGGGACTGGTCCAAAGACCTATGGGTTTAAGTGATGGCTCAGAGATTCGATTGACTATAGCAAGGTATTATACTCCAACCGGACGATTCATTCAGAAACCTTATGACGATGTGGAGTCGTATCGGAAAGATATTTCAGAGCGTTATCTAAATGGAGAATTCGTGCATTCAGATTCTATTAAAATGCCTGATTCGTTAAAATTTAAAACCTTAGTTACCAACAGGACTGTTTTTGGAGGTGGAGGAATTATGCCTGACTTTTTTGTACCCTTGGATACTACGGAGAACTCAGATTATTATTCCACTTTAATTCGAGGTGGGTTTTTAAATACCTTCTCCTATGATTACACCAATGAAAACAGAAAGAGTTTATTGAAGAAATATCCGAATTTCAAATCTTTTAATGAGAGCTTTACGTGTAATGACGAATTTATGGACATCTTTTTTGAATTCGTTTCAGTTGAGGACTCTACATTAAAGTTTGCTGAAGAAGAATATGATATAAGTGAGCGGTTAATTAAGCTAAGATTGAAATCGTATTTGGCAAGAAACTTATGGGATACGAATGAATTTTATCAGGTATATAATGCATCAAACGAAATCTTAAATAGAGCCGTCGAAATTTTAAAGGGGGATGAATACGATAAAATTGAATTAGATCAATAATGAGTAGACGTGTTGTAATAACAGGTTTAGGTGCCCTAACACCGATTGGTGAAGATGTGGAAACATTTTGGGATAATTTAAAGAAAGGAAAGAGCGGTGCGGCTGCGATTACCAAGTTTAATACTGAAAATTTTAAGGCCAAATTTGCTTGTGAACTCAAATCCTATAATGCTTTGGATTTCTTTGATAAAAAAGAGGTCAGAAAGTATGATTTATTCAGCCAGTATGCGCTTGTTAGTGTAGATCAGGCAGTAAAAGATGCCGGCATTGATTTCGAACAGCTTGACAGACAACGCATAGGAGTAATATGGGGTTCTGGAAATGGAGGAATTCAAACCTTTCAGGACCAAATGATGGAATTTTGCTCTGGAGATGGTACACCGCGTTTCACTCCTTATTTCATCCCCAGAATATTAGTAGATATTGCTTCGGGAATTATCTCAATAAAATACGGCCTGCAGGGAGTTAATTTTTGTCCTGTTTCTGCCTGTGCGACGTCTAATACTGCACTAATAGAGGCATTTAATTACATCAAATGGGATAAAGCAGATATGATAATAAGTGGTGGATCAGAAGCAGCCATTACAGAATCTTCTATGGGTGGTTTTTCTTCTGCTCGGGCCTTATCCACAAAAAATGACTCACCGGAAACGGCATCCAAACCCTTTGATGTGGAACGAGATGGTTTTGTTATGGGTGAAGGGGCTGGCGCATTGATTGTTGAAGAATATGAGCACGCTCTAAAAAGGGGAGCTAAAATATATGCAGAAATTGCAGGTGGTGGTATGGCAGCTGATGCCTATCACTTAACAGGAACACATCCGGAAGGTGAAGGCGCAGTATTGGGAATGAATGAAGCGATTCGGGAAGCCGGGATCACAGCAGGCGATATAGATTACATAAATATGCATGCTACCTCAACACCATTGGGTGACAAATCGGAGTTAGTAGCTGCTCAACGCGTGTTTGGGAATAATTCAGAGGTCACCATTTCTGCAACCAAATCAATGACAGGACATCTACTAGGTGCAGCAGGTGCTATAGAAGCAATTGCCTGTATTAAGGCGATAGAACACGATTTTGTACCGGCTACCATTAATACCAAAACTATTGAACCTGAGTTTGCGAACCTGTTTGATTTCCCCTTAGAGAAAGGAGTTTCGAAAAAAATCAACTATGCTATGAGCAATACATTTGGGTTTGGTGGTCATATTGCGTCTGTTCTCCTAAAAAAACTGGAAATATAGAAATGGATTGTTTAAGGAGAATGGATAAAACACAATGGCATAAGTTAGTGATGTCGGTTTTGTTCATCCTTTATGCACTTGTCGTATTTGCTCAAAAAAACACCCACACTATATCAGGATCTGTAAAATCAGCTGATGGAAAGCAAATAGAATATGCCACGGTTAAACTAATCAATCCAACAGATTCTTCTTTAATTGGAGCCATGTATGCAGATTCGCTGGGTAGGTTTTCCTTTTCTGCCGTTGATTGCAGTCTTCCTTTCGTGCTAAAAGTTTCACATATTGGCTATAAAACAGTACTACTTCCTCCTTTTACTTCCATAAAATGCGATGATATGGATTTAGGGACCTTGGAATTGCTTCTGGACACTTCTATAGATCTTGAAGAAGTTAAGGTAACAGCTCAGATTGATGTGCTGAAAGCAGGAATAGACAAAAAAGTGTACAATGTAGGAGAGGATATTTCAGTAAAGGGAGGGACGGCCAATGATGTACTGAATCGATTGCCTTCAGTCGAGGTTGACGAAGATGGAGGAGTGACACTTCGCGGAGACGGTTCAGTTATAATTCTGATTAATGGAAGACCGAGCTCATTAAGTGGAGGAAACGGAAAAACTCTACTTGATGCCTTA
>Ga0206686_1000157_pt1 | contig 20312 bp, 19 predicted proteins | sample M250012015metaG_FD_155447 | JGI IMG/M metagenome (GOLD analysis project Ga0206686, IMG submission 155447) | Ammonia-oxidizing marine archaeal communities from Monterey Bay, California, United States - M2 500m 12015 | ecosystem: Environmental > Aquatic > Marine > Intertidal zone | place: USA... | reverse complement strand
TTTTATGTCCACCGTCGAGGACCAGCCGCAACAGGTGAGTTGCCACATCACACACACCAACGAACAAACGCACGATATTATTAGGGCAGCTTTAAAAGACTCCCCCTTGTTCTCGGGAGTGATAGAGGGCGTGGGCCCAAGATATTGCCCGTCGATCGAAGACAAGGTGGTGAAGTTTGCTGATAAAAAAAGACACCAAATCTTTATAGAGCCAGAAGGCCTTAGCTCAGATGAGGTTTATCCTAATGGCATCTCAACAAGCTTGGCCAGCAAACAACAAGAAGCATTTGTTAGGTCTATAAAGGGCTTTAGCAACGCTGAAATAACCCAACCAGGCTACGCGATTGAGTATGATTACTTTGACCCCAGAGACCTGACCCCTGTTTTTGAAACACGCTCAATAAAAGGGCTTTATTTTGCTGGTCAAATTAATGGGACCACAGGCTACGAAGAGGCAGCAGCACAAGGGTTGGTCGCAGGGATTAATGCAGGCCTTTCCATCACAGAAAAAGAGTCTTGGGAGCCAAAAAGAAGCGAAGCATATTTGGGTGTATTAGCAAACGACCTGGTAGTGAGAGGAACTAACGAACCCTACAGAATGTTTACAAGCAGGGCTGAACACAGGCTGTTGTTAAGAGAAGATAATGCAGACCAAAGACTCACGCCCTTGGGTAAAAAGTTAGGCATCATCTCAAACAAAAGGTGGGCGCTTTTTAGCAAAAAAATAGAAACCCTAGACAATGAAAAAAAGCGACTACAAAAAACAATAATTAAACAAGAAACAATAGCAACACTTGATCATAACGCCACAAAAAACACGGGCAACAAGACCGCATATGACCTACTTAAAAGGCCAGGCATTAGTTATAGAGAGCTAATAAAACAGATTGGAAAAGGGGCGGAACACAAAAAAGAGAACAAAACGCTTGGAACCACCATAGGTGAGCTTTTAGAAACAGAGGCAAAATACGAAGGCTATGTGAGCAAACAAAAGAGAGAAATTGAGAAACAAAAAAACCACGCAGAAACAAGGCTTCCTGAGAGCATTGATTACACAAAGCTTCCCGGCTTGTCCAACGAGTTAAAACAAAAACTCACAGAGTTTGCCCCAAAAACAATAGGACACGCCGCTAGAATCCAAGGGATAACCCCAGCAGCCCTGTCTGTGTTGTTAGTGCACCTTAAAAAACAAAAAATTAAAAGAGCTCAGGGCTAATGAGAGCAGGCAAAATAACCCTCCTTTTTGCCTTGTTGGCTGCCGGCTGCGGAGACCAAAATGAAATTAACTGCCTCTCAGATAACAATGAACGCTATGGCGGGGCAAGCGGGAAAGAATTAGCAAAAGAGCAGGTATTTAGAAAAAACAACTCGGCTGAACCGGGTTCACTAGACCCACATAGGGCAGAGGGCGTTCCGGCTTCAAACATATTAAGGGATTTGTTTGAAGGCTTGGTAATAGAGTTGCCGAACGGTGACTATGTTCCAGGCGTTGCAGAATCTTGGACTGTGAGTGACGACTCAAAAACATATGTTTTTACAATAAGAAAAAACGCAACATGGAGCAACGGAGACAAGCTCACAGCGCAAGATTATGTCTTTTCATTAAAGCGAAGTGTAGATCCAAAAACACTCTCCAATTATTCAAGCATGCTCTACCCCATAAAGAACGCCAGGGAGATTGTTTTAGGAGAAAAACAGTCAAGTGAGCTAGGTGTTTATGCCAAAGACACTAACACGCTTGTTATAGAACTAGGGGAGCCAACCCCATATTTTTTGAGCTTGCTAACACACTCCACCACCTACCCAGTCCACAGGGCAAGCGTTGAAAAGCTTGGGTCTTTGTTTACTAGGCCCGGCAACCTTATAAGTAACGGCGCCTTTAAGCTTGAAGAGTGGCGAGTTCAGTCCCACATTAAGCTTGTTAGAAACACCCAATACTGGGACAACCAAAACACAACACTTAATGAGGTTTATAACTATACGTTGGATGAGCCCAACTCTGCGCTGAAGAGATATAGAGCTAAAGAGCTAGACTTTACTGACACCGCCCCCTTAGAACAGCTCCCACTTATCAGGGCATGTATGGCGAATGAGTACAAGGTGGCCCCTTATTTCGGCAGCTATTATTATGGCTATAACAACACTAAACCACCATTTAAAAACAACCCCAACCTAAGAACAGCGCTCAACATGGCCATAGATCGAGAGATTCTTGTTAACATAGTTATTGGCGCCGGACAAATCCCAGCCTACAGTTTTGTTCCGCCTGTAAAAACATTCCAACCCATAGAGCCCGAGTGGTCCAGTTGGACACAAGAAGAAAGAACAACAGAAGCTCTAAAACTTTATAAAAAAGCTGGTTATAGCAAAGAAAACCCTCTCGAAATTGAGATTCTATATAACACAAACGAAAACCATAAAAAAGTAGCGCTAGCCGTCGCCGCAATGTGGAAGCAAAGCTTAGGGGTTCAGACAACGCTTAGAAACCAAGAGTGGAAAGTTTTTTTAGAAACAAGAAGACTGAAAAACGAAACACAGATATTTAGAGGCGGCTGGATTGGAGACTACGATGACCCGTACACATTTAGCCAGCTACTGCACTCTGAAAACGAAATGAACCATCCCGGCTATAATAGTGCTAAATACAATGCCCTTATTGATTTAGCTGCCACCAAGAACGCAGGAGAAGACAGGTTTGACGACCTCAGGGCAGCAGAGCAATTGCTTATGAAGGACTTGCCAATTATCCCCCTTTATTATTATGTAAGCCAACACATGATAAAACCATGGGTGCTTGGCTTAGAGGATAATGTTATGGATCACCACTACTCTAAGTATGTGAAGATACTTAAAAAAGAAACCGCACAATAATAATGAATACCTTAAAGTTTATAGCCTCTCGTTTTTTGGGCGCTATACCCACTTTATTGGTGTTAATCTGTTTAGCCTTCTTGTTGGTGAAGTCAGCGCCAGGCGGGCCATTTGATATGGAGCGATCTCTCCCTGTAGAGGTAGAGGCCAACCTAAGGGAAGCTTATAATTTAGATGACCCAATCCACATCCAGCTTCTGAAATACGTCGGAGACATTCTCCAAGGAGACTTTGGGCCGTCCTTTCAATACCGAGACTTTTCTGTGACAGAGCTTATTATGGCAGGGTTTCCAGTTTCCTTGAGGCTTGGGTTTAGCGCCATAATTGTGGCACTCTTTTTTGGCTCCATAATAGGGACAATTGCCGCACTAAGACAAAACACTAAAACAGACTACGCGGTGATGTTTTTTGGGATGGTTGGCATCTCTATTCCCAACTTTGTAATGGCACCACTACTGATTTTATTTTTTTCAATCTTTTATGACCTGCTTCCTGCGGGAGGCTATAACAACGGCAACCCCCAGAACATGATTTTACCCGTGGTTTCTTTGGCCTTACCCCAAATAGCATATATAGCAAGACTAACAAGAGGGTCCATGATTGAAGTGTTAAGCAGTAATTTTGTAAGAACCGCAAAAGCACAAGGGACATCAATGAGAAACATTGTTTTTTACCACGTGCTAAAACCAACGTTTTTACCTATCGTTTCATATTTGGGTCCAGCCACTGCAGCCATTATTACTGGGTCAGTTGTGGTTGAGCAGATATTTGGTTTGCCAGGTCTTGGGCGCTATTTTGTTCAGGGAGCCTTAAACAGAGATTACACACTGGTGATGGGTGTGGTTGTTTTTTATGGGTGTTTAATAATTTCTTTTAACCTGTTAGTAGATATTTTATACGGCTTTATTGACCCTAAAATTAGAGCAAACAGATGAAGAACGAGAGCTCACTTTTGCTGGATGCTTGGGGCGCACTAAAACAAAATAAGGCCGCTTTGTTTTCTTTTGCAACGATGGTAACAATGGTTTTTTTGGTTATTTTTGGCCCAATGTTAAGCCCTTTTATGGTTGACCAAACAGATTGGTACCAGCTTTCAGCTAAGCCAAGTTTTGCTTCGGGTCATATTTTTGGCACCGACGACCTAGGGAGAGACTTATTCGTTAGGGTCATGTATGGGGGGAGAATATCATTGATGGTGGGGCTGGTTGCAACCCTTGTCAGCGTAATAATTGGGGTTTCTTATGGCGCCGTCTCTGGCTATATTGGTGGCAAAGTAGATGCAATAATGATGAGAGCTGTCGACGTCCTTTATGCAATGCCTTTTTTATTTTTTGTGATCTTGCTCATGGTCTTTTTTGGGCGAAGCATCCTCTTAATTTTTATAGCAATTGGAGCTGTAAATTGGCTTGATATTGCTAGAATTGTTAGGGGGCAAACACTTAACCTTAAAGGCAAAGAGTTTGTTGATGCCGCTAGAGCTGGGGGCGTTTCTACTACCAAAATAGTGTTCAGGCATATTGTGCCCAACCTGCTTGGCTTGGTTGTGGTTTATGTTGCGTTAACAGTGCCACAAGTTATTTTGGTCGAGTCTTTTTTAAGTTTTTTAGGGTTAGGCGTACAAGAGCCAATGACCTCTTGGGGAGCCTTGGTAAACCAAGGCGCAAAACAAATGGAAACCTCGCCATGGATGCTGGTTTTCCCCGGCCTATTTTTAGCCACAACACTTTTTTGTTTTAATTTTATTGGTGACGGACTAAGGGATGCCTTAGATCCTAAAGACAGGACGAGGCAAAATGACTAATCTTTTAATAACGCAAAATCTTTGCGTCGACTTTACATCTAGGGGTGAAAAAATACAGGCTGTAAAAAACCTAAGTTTTTTCTTGGAGCATAACCAGGTCTTAGGAATTGTTGGAGAGTCAGGCTCAGGAAAAAGCCAAACTGTTTTATCTATTATGGGCCTTTTGGAAAGCAATGGAAAAGCAACCGGCAGCGTTGTTTTTGACAACAAAGAAATACTGGGCCTGGACAACAAAGAGTTGAATAAAATAAGAGGCAAAAAAATTGGCATGGTTTTTCAAGACCCAATGAGCTCCCTGAACCCATATATTTCGATTGGGGCACAAATGTCAGGGGTGCTATTCAACCACACAAGCTTAAGCAAGACTGAAACAAAGGAAGCCTGTATCGAGATGCTTGACGCAGTAAAGATTCCCAACCCTCAACAGAGGTTTGACAGTTATTCTTTTGAGCTTTCAGGGGGGATGAGGCAAAGAGTTATGATCGCGTCAGCATTGCTTACAAAACCCAAGCTGCTCATAGCAGATGAGCCAACTACCGCACTTGATGTCACTGTGCAAGAGCAAATATTAGACCTTATATTAGAGATGAAAGAGAGGTTCTCTATGTCGGTAATTTTGATTACTCATGATTTGGGGGTTGTCGCCAGGAGTTGTGAAAAGGTCTTGGTGTTAAAAGACGGGCTGGAACAGGAAACAGGAGAACTAAACCAAATATTTTACAACCCAAGGGCTGCTTATACCAGAGAGCTCCTTTCTAAATCAAAAGAAATTGGGGAGGACGCAAAGCCACGGGAGATAAAAAGAAACAAGGTCAACTCAGTCACCACAAAAATAAAAAACCTAACGGTTTGTTTTCCTGTTCCCAAACAAACGTTTTTTTCTAAACAAAACTACCTGGTAGCTGTAGATGACGTGTCTCTTGATGTTTATGAGGGTGAAATATTGGGGGTTGTTGGAGAGTCTGGTAGCGGTAAATCTACGTTAGCAAAAAATATTTTAAGGCTTGTCCAGCCAACCAAAGGCAAGATTGAGCTGTTTGGAGAAACACTTTCATTGTTGGATAAAAAACAAATGAAAAAAACAAGAAAAAAAATGCAAGTAGTGTTTCAAGACCCTTTTTCTTCTTTAAACCCAAGAATGACCGTTTTTGAAACACTCTCAGAACCCTTAAATTCTTTTTATCCTGGTATGAATAGAGACTCTGTAGAAAAAGATGTTCAGGCAGCTATTTTAGAAGTTGGTCTTGGTGTTGAGTTTTTGGGCAGGTACCCCCACGAGCTTTCAGGCGGCCAATGCCAAAGGGTAGCTATAGCTAGAGCGCTAATGCCAAGACCACAGCTTTTAATTTGTGACGAAGCCGTAAGCGCCCTTGATGCTTCAATTAGAGCAGAAATAATAGAACTGTTATTAGGGATCAAGCAAAAAAGAAAGCTTACCATGATTTTTATCGCCCACGACCTAGCCGTGGTTAAAAAAATATGTGACAGAGTAATTGTTATGAAGAAAGGCAAGGTTGTTGAGTCAGGAGATACCAAGGATGTTTTTTATTCCCCCAAAGAGGCCTACACAAAAAAACTGCTAGAGTCTGTCCCAGTTCCAGATCCGGACTTAGAGCATGAAAAATACAACAAAAGAAGGTTAGCAAGACAGGCCAAAAACTTGTAAAGAGAGAGGCATAACAGTAAATTTATTTTTATAATCAGGAAACAAAACAAAGGAAAAAACAATGAGCTTAAAACCGCTTTATGATTTAGGAGAAACAATCCCCCTGGGAGAGGTCCCAAAAACAATGCATGCTTTTACAGTAAGACAAGATAGGTTTGGGGAGCCAAACAAAGCATGGCAGCGAGAAGTAATAAACACACCAACAATCGGACCTAAAGATGTCCTTGTTTATGTTATGGCAACAGGCATTAACTACAACAATGTATGGGCAGGACTGGGCTTTCCAGTAGACGTAATAGCCGACCGACAAAAAAAAGGCGAAGACGAAGATTTTCATGCAGGTGGGTCAGATGCAGCAGGCATAATATGGGCCGTAGGGGAAGAGGTAAAAGATGTTAAAGTTGGTAACGAAGTGGTTGTTCACTCTGGGTGGTGGGAGCCTGAAGACCCTTGGGTTCTGTCAGGAAAAGACCCTATGTTAGCCCCCAGCGTGAGAATTTGGGGTTATCAAACTAATTACGGTTCTTATTGTCAGTTTGCCCGAGCCCAATCACACCAGATTAAACAAAAACCCAAACACTTAAGCTGGGAAGAGGCTAGTTGCTACATGCTTTGTGCCTCAACAGCGTATAGACAGCTAATGGGTTGGGCTCCCCACACAGTAGAAAAAGATGACGTGGTTTTGGTTTGGGGCGCAGCGGGAGGCCTAGGGTCGCTAGCCTTACAAATTGTTTCTGCGTTGGGCGGCAAGGCGGTTGCGGTAATATCTAATGAAGATAAACGACAGTTTTGCATAGACAAAGGAGCTGTGGGCGTAATCAATCGCAATGATTTTAGTCATTGGGGCCCGATGCCAGACACTAATTCGCCAGACTATAAGGCTTGGGTGGGCGGTGTTAGGGGTTTTGGAAAAGCGATTTGGGAGGCAGTGGGAGAAAGAAAAAACCCTAAAATTGTTTTTGAGCACCCCGGTGAAGCAACCCTACCCACCTCTGGTTTTGTGTGTGATACCGGCGGGATGGTTGTAATATGTGCTGGAACCTCGGGTTACAACATCACCATGGACCTAAGATATCATTGGATGATGCAGAAACGTCTTCAGGGGTCACACCTTGCAAACGACGTGCAGGCAGAAGAGTTAAACAAGCTAGTATTAAACGGAAAAGTAGATCCGTGCTTGTCCGAAACATATTCGTTTGACGAGATAGGCCGCGCCCACCAACTAATGTATGAAAACAAACACCCTTATGGAAACATGGCTTGTTTAGTAAACGCCACTGAAAAGGGTCAAAATAAAGACGCCAAATAACAGCCAAAAAAATGCTCTTAAAACATATTAAGACCTGTAGTGCAGAAAAAGAGAGCAGCAATCTTGGTGATTAGTTAATAGTGGTGGGTGATCAAAAAACGCTGCTCAGAGATGGGCTTGAAAAGCTCAAGCTTAATTTAACAACGCATCAAAAGGAGCAGCTTAAGGATTTTTTAGAGAGCGTCCTCAGTGAGAATAAAAAATTTAATCTCACAGGAATTAAAGAACCAAAAGAAGCAACCATAAAACACCTGTTTGATTCACTAAGCATGGCAAGTGAAATAAACGCACACTCAATAGCAGATGTTGGTTCTGGCGCAGGCTTTCCCGGTATTCCTTTAGCTATTGTTAAACCAGACACTGGTTTTGTTTTAATTGAGGCGAAACAAAAAAAAGCGAAGTTTATTAAGAGCGCTGCCAAAGAGTTGGCGATTTTAAATGTCGTGGTTTTTGGAAAAAGATCAGAGGAGGTAATAATAAAAAAAGGAGTTGAAGCCATTGTCTGTAGAGCGCTTGGAAGCCTTAATTATTTTGTAGAAAAAACAAAACATTTGTTAGCAGAGGAGGGGAGCTTGTATGCCATGAAAGGAAAACTACCAGACGATGAAATTAAACAACTACCAAAAAACTGGGTCGTCACACAAATAAAAAAAATTGATGTACCCTATCTTGAGGCGGAAAGACATTTAATTAAAATCTCAAAAAAAAATAAAAAGTGACAGAAATAATAGTAGTAGCAAACCAAAAAGGCGGTGTTGGAAAAACCACAACATCAATTAACCTTGCGGCAGCCTTGCAAAGGTTTGGGAAGAGCACACTTTTAATTGACCTTGATTCACAGGGAAACGCAACCAGCGCCACAAACCCTAAGAACATTGAGGAACAGCCAACAGTGTATGATGTTTTAATGGGGCTAAAAGACATCAGAGAGTGCCTTTTGAAATCTAAGCACGATAAGTTTGTTTTGTTGCCATCCAATAGTGATCTAATGGCAGCAGAGATTGAAATGTTAAGTTTAGATAATAGAGAGTCGGTTCTAAAAGAAAAAATCAACGAGATAAAACACCAGTTTAACTACATCTTAATTGACTCCCCCCCATCAATGAACATCCTAACGTTAAACGCACTAACAGCTGCGGAACAAATAATAATCCCAGTCCAGTGCGAATATTATGCCCTAGAAGGCATGAAGGGAGTTCTCGAGTCTATTTATAAAATTAAAGAAACAGTTAACCCTAAGCTAGAGATTAAAGGGGTTTTAAGAACCATGGTTGACTCAAGAAACAGTTTATCAATTGAGGTGTCAGCACAACTAAAAAAATACTTCGGCGAAAAGCTTTTTTGGAGTTACATACCCAGAAACGTCCGTTTAGCGGAGGCACCAAGCTTTGGAATGTCAGCCGTCTCTTATGACCCCGAGTGCTTAGGCTCAAAGGCCTATCTTGCTTTGGCAAAAGAGGTAATAAAAAAAACCATGGAATCATAATAAGATATAGATAAACTGTGGAGAGATGGCAGAAAAAAGAAAAAGTTTAGGTCGGGGATTGGATGCCTTGTTGAGCGGCATAACACAAGAACAAAAAACCAACACAGCTAAAAGTTTAAATGAACTTCCTATAGAAGAGGTTGGTCCAGGGCCGTTTCAACCAAGAAAAAAAATTAACGAACAACAGTTAAGTGAATTGTCAGCCTCCATTGAAGCACAAGGCGTATTACAACCAATAGTTGTGAGAGAAAGAGCAGTTCAGGATTCACAAACGGGAATTAGATATGAAATTATTGCCGGCGAGAGAAGGTGGAGAGCCGCCCAACTAGCCAACTTAGAAACCATCCCTGCGGTTGTTAAAATAGTTAGTGACATAGACGCGGTGGCCATCGCCCTGATTGAGAACATTCAACGAGAGAACTTAAACCCACTAGAAGAAGCCAATGCTTTTCATCGTTTAATAATTGAGTATGAAATGACACACCAAGAGGTTGCAAACTCTGTTGGCAGAGCAAGAGCAAGCATCTCTAATATGCTTAGGCTGTTAGATTTACCAAGCAGCGTTCAAGAATTGTTAAACAACAACGCTATAAATATGGGCCATGCCAGAGCTTTGTTGTCTATTCAGGACGCGGCAATGCAACTCGAAGTAGCAAACCTCGTTGCCGAAAAAAAACTTTCTGTTAGGGAAACAGAAAAGCTTGTTAAAAGCATTATTGAGGGCAAAACAAAAAACAAAAAACAAGCCCAAAAAAAAGACCAAGACATTATTAACCTTGAGAACAAACTAACAAATCAGCTGGGCGCAAAAGTGACAATAAAGCACAAACAATCGGGCGCAGGGACCTTAACTATAAACTACACAAACACCGATGAGCTTGAGGGCATTCTTAATAAAATTAAATAAAGCTAAAAACTATAGAAATGGATATTTCTAGCCCACGACAACTGTCAATCGGTATTGTTTTATCGCAAATCACAATAGGTTTAATTACAGCGGCTCTTTTTCTCTATTTTGCCGGCGCAGCAAGCGCAAAATCCTCTCTTTTAGGTAGCCTTATAGCGGCGTTAACATCACTAAATTTTATGAACCTGGCGCTACAAAAGCGACACAAAGAACCAAAAAAAATCTTAAATTCGCTATATCTTATGGAGGCCTTTAAGTTTATATTAACAGGAGGTTTTTTTGGGGTTGCTATTATCTTAATAAAAGCGATGTTTTTCCCACTAATAATAGGTTATATTGTTGCCGTTTTTATATATTGGTTGTCTTTATTAGCGTCATAAACGAAGAAAATGTTCAAAAACTTTATCGCCAAGCTTTCTTTATTCTTTTTTCTTTCTGTTATTCCGCTCCAAGTGTTTGCAGCAGAAACGGTTGAGCACAGCTGTTTTGGAAAATCATATGAAACAGAGTATTCAGCAGATAAATACATCATACACCATCTTTCTCACTGCACAGCAGACACATTTTTAGGGCCAATACACGTAGACAGTGTTTTTTATGCTGTTTTTATGGCGGTTGTTTTTCTTCTAACCTTTTTTCTTTTTGCTCGCAAAGCAAGCGCTGGGGTGCCCGGAAAGGGGCAAAGTTTTGTCGAGATAATTATAGAGTTTATAGATGAGCAGGTTAAAGACACCTATCATGGCTCCAGCAAGCTCATCGCCCCACTTGCGCTGACTATATTTATGTGGGTTTTTCTCATGAATTTTATGGACCTTCTTCCAGTAGATCTGCTTCCAAAGGCAGGGGAGATGGTGGGCATTAAATATATGAGGGTCGTTCCAAGCGCGGACCTAAATATAACATTTGGCCTATCAATCACTGTCTTTTTGTTGATTCTTTATTACAGTATAAAAATTAAAGGCATAGGTGGTTTTGCAAAAGAACTTGCTTTTCAGCCGTTTGGGAAGGCGATGCTGCCTTTTAACCTTCTATTGAAGGTGATAGAAGAAATAGCAAAGCCAATTTCGTTAGGGTTACGACTCTTTGGAAACCTGTATGCGGGAGAGTTAATCTTTATGATTATCGCTATATTTACAGCGGGGGAAGGTATCACTTACCTTTTTAATTTAGGGGTAATACCATATGCGTTGATGCAATTTGTTTTAGGACTTATATGGACACTGTTTCATTTGATAATAATTTTGTTACAGGCCTTTATATTTATGATGTTGACCATTGTTTACTTAAGCATGGCGCATGAAGAACACTAATTTATTAAACATAAACTTAAGGAGATAAAAATGGATTTTGTACAAGGGATGACTTTAATAGCAGTGAGCATACTGATAGGTATGGGGGCTCTGGGAACAGCAATTGGGTTCGGACTTCTCGGCGGCCGCTTCCTAGAGGGGTCTGCTAGACAACCAGAGATGGTGCCTATGCTGCAAGTAAAAATGTTTATTGTCGCAGGTTTGTTAGATGCGGTAACGATGATTGGGGTTGGAATAGCCTTGTTTCTTTTATTTGCAAACCCTTACCTATCCTAACAAAAAAACTAGCCTTAATAACGGAGCAAATTAATGAGTTTAAACGCCACACTGCTTATACAAATGACAGTTTTCGCTGTTGTGGTTTTGTTCAGCATGAAGTTTATTTGGCCTATAATTATGGAGGCGATTGAAGAAAGAAATAAAAATATTTCTGACGGGCTTGCCGCCGCAGAAAAGGGCCAAAAAAAACTTAGCGATGCAGAGTCTGAGGTTACTGGACTAATTTCTAAAGCTAAAAAACAAGCAACCACAATATTAGACCAAGCTAACACAAGGGCATCCTCCATTGTTGAGACCGCTAAAACCAAAGGGGGGGAAGAGAGAGATAAAATTATTTCAACAGCACAAGAAGAAGCAGAACAAGAGCTTAACAAGCTCAAAGAAGACCTAAAAAAAGATCTAGCAGGCCTCGCCGTTGCTGGCGCAGAAAAGGTTTTATCAAGAGAGATCAACGAAGACGATCATAAAGATATATTGGATGGTTTAGCCAAAAAACTATAAAAATGGAAGAATCAAAAACAATTGCCAGGCCATATGCAAAAGCTGTGTTTGATATAGCGCTAGCTAACAAACAATTAAATGAATGGTCCATGTTTCTCCAGGCTTGCTCACATGTGGTTAGCAACCCAGAGATGGCAAACTTGATTTCATCCCCAGGAGTTGATGTTAAGGCTTTGGCAAAATCAATTTATGAGCTTGCTATAGAGATAGCTAACACCAAAGAAAACAAAAACTTTCTAAGTTTTATATTGGTTCTTGCTGGCAACGCAAGGCTAAGGGTGGTTTCTGAGATAAGCAACCAATTTGATTCTAAAAAAAGAAGTGAAGAAGAAGTGGTAGAGGTAACTATAACAAGCGCAATAGACATTGGTGATGAATCACTTTCTAAAATTAAACAAGCATTAAAAGCAAAACTTAATAAATCGATAGAGGTTATTGTTGAAAAAGATGAACAGCTTATCGGCGGCGCCACAATAAGAGTTGGCGATCATATGATAGATGGATCAGTTCGATCTCAACTTTCTAACTTAAATCGTTTTTTAATCAACTAAAAAAGGAACAGAGATGGCAACAAAAGCATCTGAAATCAGCGAACTAATAAAAGCAAAAATAGAAAATTTTGATCATGAAGCACAGGCATCTGACATTGGAACCGTGGTGTCTGTAACAGACGGCATTACGAGGATTCACGGACTACATGAAGTTCAATATGGTGAAATGATAGAGTTCCCAGGGGACACCTTTGGGCTCGCTTTGAATTTAGAGCGGGATTCTGTTGGCGCTGTGGTGTTGGGGGATTACACGCATATCTCAGAAGGCGACCAAGTAAAAACAACCAATCGTATTCTAGAGGTGCCCGTAGGAGAAGGGCTTCTTGGAAGAGTTGTCGACTCGCTGGGCCAACCCTTAGATGGAAAAGGACCAATTGAATCAACTACCTCCGCACCAATTGAGAAGGTTGCCCCAGGGGTTATCTCAAGACAGTCTGTCGACCAACCTGTTCAAACAGGTCTTAAGTCAATTGACTCGATGGTGCCAATTGGCAGAGGTCAAAGAGAGTTAATTATTGGGGACAGGCAAACAGGAAAAACTGCTGTTGCTATTGACACTATAATTAATCAAAAAGGCACAGGAATTAAGTGCATTTATGTGGCTGTTGGCCAAAAGAACTCATCTGTTGCTAATGTGGCTAGAAAGCTAGAAGAAGAAGGGGCCATGGAGCATACGATTATTGTTGTGGCGGCGGCATCAGAGTCTGCTGCTATGCAATATATTGCACCATATTCTGGTTGTGCAATGGGGGAGTATTTTAGAGATATAGGTGAAGATGCCCTTATTATTTATGATGATTTAACCAAACAAGCTTGGGCATACAGACAGATCTCTTTGTTGCTTAGAAGACCGCCTGGGCGTGAAGCTTACCCTGGGGATGTGTTTTATTTACACTCAAGGTTGTTAGAACGAGCCGCAAGAGTTAGCCCCGAGTATGTTGAAAAAGAAACCGGTGGAAAAATTAAAGGAAAGACCGGCTCATTAACAGCACTGCCAATAATTGAAACTCAAGCAGGAGATGTTTCTGCGTTTGTACCAACTAATGTGATTTCTATTACTGATGGTCAAATTTACTTAGAAAGCGACTTATTTAACGCAGGGATTAGGCCGGCCATTAACGCTGGGCTTTCAGTATCAAGGGTTGGTGGCGCAGCTCAAACAAAGATCATAAAAAAACTTGGCGGAGGGGTAAGGCTGGCTTTAGCACAATATAGAGAGCTTGCTGCATTTGCACAGTTTGCTTCAGATCTAGATGAGACAACAAGAAAACAATTAGAGAGAGGACAAAGAGTTACTGAGCTGATGAAACAAAAACAATACTCCCCACTAACAGTGGCCGAAATGGCGGTCTCCCTTTACGCTGCTAATGAGGGTTATTTGGATGATGTTCCGGTTGAAAAAATCGTGGCTTTTGAAACCGCTCTTCATGCTAGTGTTGCGGACAATAATACTGAACTAATGAATAAGATAAATGAATCAGGTGATTATAACGAAGAAATCGAGACTGGACTAAAGGCGTCCTTAGAGGGTTTTAAAGAAACCGGCGCCTACTAAAATAATGGCAAACAAAAAAGAAATACGAACAAAGATAGGGAGTGTAAAAAACACCCAGAAAATCACCAAAGCTATGGAAATGGTGGCCGCAAGCAAAATGAGAAGAACCCAAGAAACCATGAAAAAAGCATTACCGTATGCGGATAAAATTAGAGGTGTTATTGGCCATATTTTTAAAGCAAACCCAGATTATAAGCACCCCTTTTTAGTTAAACGTGAAGTAAAAAGCGCTGGCTATATTGTGGTGAGTTCAGACAAAGGGCTTTGTGGCGGCCTTAATGTAAATATGTTTAGGCTCTTTATTGCTCACTTAAAGCAACAACAAGACAACAACATTAAAACTAATTTGTGTCTTGTGGGCGCTAAAGGAGTTCAATTCTTTAGGTCTGTAGATGTAAATGTTATAGCTGCCACCACAAACCTAGGGGAAGAGCCTTTGGTGGAAGACTTAGTGGGAGCAATAAAAATTATGCTTGATGAATACACAGAGGGAAAAATAGACCAAGTATTTATCATCCATAATAATTTTGTGAACACAATGTCTCAAAAGCCCGAAATAAAAACCCTCCTACCCATTGACCCAAGTGATAAAGACGATTTACAAGAACATTGGGATTACATTTATGAGCCAGATTCAAGAGATTTATTGGACTATATTTTAATGAGATATATAGAGTCACAGGTCTACCGGGCTGTTGTTGAAAATGTAGCGTGTGAAATGGCCGCTAAAATGGTTGCCATGAAGAGCGCAACAGATAATGCTGGTGAGCTTATAGATGAATTAGAGCTTGATTATAACAAAGCCAGGCAAGCCGCTATAACACAAGAAATATCAGAAATTGTAGGCGGCGCTGCTGCTGTTTAGTTAAAAAGGAAAAAAAATGAGCACAGGAAATATTGTACAAATAATAGGGGCTGTAGTTGATGTGGAGTTTCCTAGGGAGGCAATCCCTAGTGTTTATGACGCCTTAACATTAAAAGACGGAGACCTTGTTTTTGAGGTCCAACAACAATTGGGTGATGGCATTGTTAGAACAATTGCTATGGGCTCCAGCGAAGGCCTCAAAAGAGGCATTGAAGTCGAAAGCACTGGCGCACCAATTAGTGTCCCGGTTGGCCAAAAAACATTGGGCAGAGTGCTTGATGTTTTGGGAAACCCAATTGATGAAAAAGGACCTGTCGGAGCAGAAACACACAAACCAATTCACGCCAAAGCACCCTCTTTTGAAGAACAAGCTGGAAGCTCAGATGTTCTTGAGACAGGCATTAAAGTAATAGACTTGCTTTGTCCTTTTGCAAAGGGTGGAAAGGTCGGTTTGTTTGGCGGCGCTGGGGTAGGTAAAACGGTTGCTGTTATGGAGCTTATTAGAAACATCGCTGCAGAACATGATGGGTTTTCAGTGTTTGCCGGTGTTGGCGAAAGAACAAGAGAAGGCAATGATTTTTATCATGAAATGAAAGAGTCTAATGTTTTAGATAAAGTAGCGTTAGTGTATGGCCAGATGAACGAACCTCCTGGTAACCGCTTAAGGGTCGCGTTAACCGGGTTAACAATTGCAGAAAACTTTAGAGATGAAGGAAGGGATGTTTTAATGTTTATAGATAACATCTATCGCTATACGTTAGCAGGAACAGAGATCTCAGCGCTGCTTGGCAGGATGCCATCAGCAGTGGGATATCAACCCACATTAGCTGAAGAGATGGGAATTCTTCAAGAAAGAATCACCTCAACAAAAACGGGCTCAATCACCTCTATTCAGGCAGTTTATGTCCCAGCAGATGACCTAACTGACCCATCCCCAGCCACAACATTTGCTCATTTAGACGCCACAGTTGTGTTATCCAGAGCAATAGCAGAGTTAGGTATTTATCCAGCAGTAGACCCGCTAGACTCTAACAGTAGACAACTAGACCCAACGGTTGTTGGCCAAGAGCATTATGATACCGCAAGATCAGTCCAGCAAGTGCTACAAAGGTACAAGGAGTTGCAAGATATTATCGCTATTTTGGGCATGGATGAGCTCTCAGAGGAAGACAAGCTCAGCGTTCAAAGGGCTAGAAAAATTCAACGGTTTTTATCACAACCCTTCTTTGTGGCCGAGGTGTTTACAGGCTCACCAGGACAGTATGTTTCTTTACAAGAATCAATACGAGCCTTTCAAGGCATTGTTGCAGGAGATTATGATGATCTGCCTGAGCAAGCCTTTTATATGGTCGGAACAATTGATGAAGCGGTTGAAAACGCTAAAAACATGTAAACAATATGAACACAATACAAATAGAAATTGTTAGCGCTGAAAAAGCAATATTTTCAGGTGAGGCAACGATGCTGATAGCCCCAGGAAAAGACGGGGACCTTGGTATCGCGCCAAAACACACCCCGCTTCTGACAACCCTTAGGCCTGGGGAAATAGAAGTCCACAAAAAGGACAATGAAAAAGAATATTTTTATGTGACCGGCGGGATTTTAGAGGTACAACCACATATAGTGACAGTTCTGGCAGACTCAGCCTTACACGCAGACGAGTTAGATGAAGAAGCGGCTCTTGAGGCAAAAAACAAAGCCGAGGAAGCCTTAAAAGGCGCGGACAAAAAAGAAGACCTAGAGCAAGCACAAGCACAACTAGTAGAGGCCGCAGCAAGATACAACGCCGTAAAAAAACTCAAAGGCAAAAAATAACCTTTTTTGGTTGCTATAAAACTAGCAAAGCAACACAATTTCTATGTAAACTACTCACCTTTTTTGAAATTAAGGAGGATGGATGAGTTTCTCTATTGTTATATTGGCGGCTGGCGAAGGCACTCGCATGGCTTCAAACAAACCAAAAGCCCTTCAGGTTTTGGCAGGAAAACCCATGCTGATAAATATTCTTGAGCAAGCCACAACAATTGGATCTGATCAGGTGATTATCGTTCACTCACCTGAAGAGATAGATGAAATAAAAAAAACGACCAAACACTTAGACGACCTAACCCTGGTAGAACAGCTTGAACCACTAGGAACAGGCCATGCGCTTAAACAAACACAATCAGTAATAAAACAAGATAACAACATTCTTGTTTTATTAGGCGACGTTCCCTTGGTAAAAAGCAACACCCTTTTAAACCTAATAGAAAGCCTAGTTGATTGTGATATTAGGGTTTTATCTTCAAACACAACCAACCCAACAGGCTATGGAAGAGTAAAAAGAGACACAAACAATTGTGTAAAAGCAATTATAGAGGAACAAGAGGCCAACGAAGAAGAGAAACAAATTAACGAAGTAAACTCAGGTATTATTGCGTTCTCAGGCAAGCACCTTACTGGTTTGTTGGCGGGACTAGATGCGACAAACACCAAAGGGGAGTATTATCTTACAGACACAATTGAAAACGCTTATAAAAAAGGGTTAACAATAAAAACAACCATAACCAGTCGAAACGAGGTATTTGGAGTGAATGACAAAAAAGATTTAGCACGCGCTGAAGAGCTCAAAAGAGAAGGGTTAACCAACTCTTTAATGGAGCAAGGAGTAACAATATGTGACCCTAAAAGAGTTGATATTAGGGGCACGCTTAAGTGTGGAAAAGACGTTGTTATTGATGTGAATACCGTGTTTGAGGGAGAGGTAGAGCTCTTAGATGGGGTGCAAATAGCCCCTTTTGTCCTTATTTCTAATGCAACGATTGGTGAAAACACACACATTTTGTCGCACAGCAACATTGATGGCGCCAACATTGGGGGGGACTGCACTATAGGACCTTTTGCTAGGCTGCGCCCAGGAACGGAGCTAAAAAATCAAGCCAAAGTTGGTAATTTCGTCGAAACAAAAAACACCACAATTGGCAACGAATCTAAAGTTAACCATTTAACTTATGTTGGGGACTCAGAAATTGGGGAGAAGACCAATATTGGCGCGGGAACAATTACCTGTAATTATGATGGTGTAAACAAACACAAAACCACAATAGGCAACAATGTTTTTATTGGCTCAGGCGTCGAGTTGGTTGCCCCTGTAACAATAAAAAGCGGCGCAACAATTGGAGCGGGCTCTACTATTTCAAAAACAGCCCCAGCGAACAAGTTAACCATTGAAAGGGCCAAACAAAAAACCATTGATGGCTGGCAACGACCAATTAAAAACAAAGGCAAGTAAATATGTGTGGAATTATTGGTGCGGCCTCATCTAGAAGTGTCGACAAGATCCTGATAAAAGGCCTAAAGCTGATGGAATATCGCGGGTATGATTCTGCAGGAATAGCACTAAATCAAGAGCAACAAGTGCTTAGATTAAGAACCCTGGGCAAGGTGTTTAAACTTGAAGAACTTATGGCTCAACACAAACCAAAAGCCACAGCTGGTATAGCTCATACAAGGTGGGCCACCCACGGGGCACCTTCAGAGGAAAACGCCCACCCGCATGGATCACATGAGCAAATTTATATTGTTCACAATGGAATTATAGAAAACCATAATGAGATAAGGGTGCAATTAAAGAGCTATGGGTACGAGATAAACTCACAAACAGATTCAGAATTAATAGCCCACTTAATACATTTTTATAAAAAAGAAGGTGGTGACACGTTAAAGGCTTTAATCAACGCAACAAATAAACTTAAAGGAGCTTATTCAATTGCGGCAATAGACAGCGACCAAAAAAATAAAATTTTTGCTGCAAGGCAAAAAAGCCCGCTTTTAATTGGGAAAGGCATCGAAGAAAATTTTGTTGCCTCTGATCCTTTGGCAATCATCAATAACACTGAAGCATTTTATTTGTTAGAAGACGGCGATTTTGCAGAGATAACAAAAAGTGATATTAAAATCTTTAATGACAAAGCCATTGAACAAAAAAGAGAGGAGACCTTAATAGAAGCAACAGCAACAGCCACAACAAAAGGCAAATATAAACACTTCATGGAAAAGGAGATTTATGAGCAACCAGAAGCCATAGGAAACACAATTAACGGCAGACTAGGAGGTGAAGATGTCCTTGATAATGTTTTTGGGGTAGGTTCATCAGAAGCCTTCAAAGGGGTAAAAAGAATACAGTTTGTGGCTTGTGGAACAAGCCTACACGCAGCAAAAACAGCTAGAAGATGGTTTGAAGACATAGCTGGAACGCCATGCCATATAGATTTTGCAAGCGAATATAGATACAGAAACCCACTAGTTGAAGACCACACTTTATTTGTGGCAATTTCTCAATCCGGTGAGACAGCAGATACTCTTGCGGCCCTGGAGTACGCAAGACAAGAAAACTACCTAGGGATTGTTTCAATATGTAATGTCCCAACAAGCACAATGGCAAGGCAATCAGATTGGAAAATGTTTACCAATGCGGGGCCAGAAATCGGAGTGGCATCAACCAAAGCTTTCACTACCCAGCTTGCAGCTTTGTTAATCCTTGCAATCTCAATAGCTAAAAGCCAAAACAAAAACCCTGAAAAAAGAGCGACCGCAACACAAGACTTAAGAAACACCCCAGCTTTATTGCAGGAAGCTTTTAAGCTTAAACAGGACATTAACCAAATAACAAAAAACATTGCCAATAAAAACAACGCACTATATTTGGGTCGGGGTATGTACTTTTCTATTGCTCAAGAGGGCGCACTAAAACTTAAAGAAATATCATATATTCATGCAGAAGCATACCCAGCAGGCGAGCTAAAACACGGCCCCCTCGCACTAGTGGACGAGCAGATTCCAGTAGTTGCTTTGGCCCCAGAAGACAGCCTAGTAGAAAAACTACTAGCTAACCTAGAAGAAGTAAAAGCCAGGGGTGGAACTCTCTATGTGTTTGGAAACGCAAGCTCTAAGATTGAAATTAAAAAAGGAAAATTTATAAACATGCCAAAATGTGGTGATTATAATGCTCCAATTATTTACACAATACCCTTGCAAATCCTAGCCTATGAGGTTGCGTGTCTCAGAGGCACAGACCTTGATCAACCAAGAAACCTGGCTAAGTCCGTAACTGTCGAGTAAGTTCAAACAGAGAATTAAAAAGGATAAATTATGAATACCTTAAGAAAAGTCATAATTTTCATACCTATGTCATTGTGTTTCTTGAACTTTGCTTCTTGGTTATTAGCAGCA
>Ga0206686_1000156_pt1 | contig 20345 bp, 3 predicted proteins | sample M250012015metaG_FD_155447 | JGI IMG/M metagenome (GOLD analysis project Ga0206686, IMG submission 155447) | Ammonia-oxidizing marine archaeal communities from Monterey Bay, California, United States - M2 500m 12015 | ecosystem: Environmental > Aquatic > Marine > Intertidal zone | place: USA... | reverse complement strand
TCATTTAGCCAAACTGGGGATGTGTTTTATGTCTCAGATTTGTTTTTCCCGCTAAAACCAAAACATCAAAAATCTAGTTCCGAACATGGAGTTAGCGTAGCATTCATCTCCGACATTCATGTTGGTTCAAAGACATTCTTAGAAGCGCAATGGCACAAAATGGTAAGATGGTTTCACACCGACCCGCTTGCAAAGACAATCAAATATCTCATATTATCAGGAGACTGTGTCGATGGAGTTGGAATTTATCCGGGACAAGATAAAGAATTGGCAATACCTGATTTGTATGGCCAATACACAGAATTCGCTAGACTTTTGGAGTTATTACCCGACTGGGTCGAATGTGTAATGTTGCCAGGGAATCACGATGCTGTTCGTCCGGCAGAACCACAACCAACATTTGAGAAGGATATTCAACAGGATTACAATTCAACAACATTTGTTGGAAATCCTTGTGACTTTTCTTTGAATGGTGTGCGTGTGTTATCTTACCACGGGAAATCAATTGACGATTTTGTTGCTGGTTTGCGAACTGTGACATACTCAGATCCGGTTGAAGCGATGCGACAAATGTTGAGAAGAAGACACCTTGCACCACAATGGGGAGGTAAAACTCCACTTTCTCCTGAGCCAGAAGACGGTTTGGTCATCAATGAAGTGCCCGATATTTTTGTTACTGGTCACGTCCATGGTCATGCATGCGTTGATTTCAAGGGTACGACATTGATTTGTTCAAGTACATGGCAAGACCAAACTTCATACCAAAGAATGCTTGGTTTCCAGCCGAAACCATGTATGTTAACCATTGTAAATCTAAAGAGTCATGCGACTACTGCAATTCCATTTGCATGAACAGTGATAGCGCTATTCAAGGCCTAGAAGTGGCCTCAGTAAGCTCAAGTTCTTTTCAGTCACGATTTCAACACCTGCCTTTTCAAATGCTAATAGCGAAGATTCTCTTGATGGATTGAAGCCAATGAAATTACTACCTTCAATCTGCATACTCAAATCCATTTCAGAATCCCCAACCGAAACTACACCAGATGAAATAATACCATTCATCTCGCATAATTTTTTGATTACCTCGCCTTTGCCACCGGCATGTAAACGACAAATTCCTTCATCTGTTAAGGAGTCGTCATCAGCAAATTCAAAACCATTTGCAATCCAATCATCAACCTTTAGCATCGATGCAATCGTTGAAACAAAAATATCTACACCTGCAGAAACTATTGCTACAAATACTCCGTGCTCCTTCAATTCAGCAACAAGTTCTCTAGCACCAGGCATCAATTTTACACCAGAATATGCCCTAAACAGGTCATCCTTGAATATCGGGTTTTGCTTGTTCTTCCATAATTGTATATCAGAGCGCATAAACTCAACATCACTCAATTCACCATCGATAAAATGTTGTAAATTTTTAGCATTATCAGTTCCGAAATGATCGTGAAGAGTTCTCCATGACGAGACTGCATCAACCAAGACTCCATCACAATCAAAAACAACACAGGCAGGTAATTTTCACCTCAACTGAATTGCTAGGACTCGTTACCATGTGTCTCTCCAATACCTCACAGGAAGACTCTTGTTTGAAAGGCTTCGCAACAATTGAGATAGAACTCAGCACAGGTTACTGAAAGAAAAAAAGGGGAAGCGAAAAACTGGAGGGGTTCAAAGAACCCCAACCAGCGTTCGCATCGTCTCAACCGTCTCCGCAGAGTACGGTTTTCTCGAAAAGCAAGAGGGCAGAGGGCCGCAGCCCTCCAACCCTAATGCGTCCTTTTGCACTTACCTAAGTTCAAGCCTTGAGGTCGTATGCCAATCCGCTCCAGGAGCGAAGTAGAGCACCTTGAGCATTTGCCGGAGCATATGTAAAGGTGATCGTGACATCGGTCATAGGTGTACCATCAGGTGCGTGGGTGCGTACATAGACTTCATCACCAGTGTTGAAGGTAGAAACCGACTTGGTTCCTTCCTTATTCACTTGGTCTACGAATGTGACGAAAGCGTCACTGTTTGAAGGGTTGAACCCATAAACATCGTTAGTATCAGCCAGATTGGCACTGAAGGTCTGGGGAGACCCACTTGCATCCACATAGAACACACGGACTTCAACAGCTTGAGTTGCCAAGTCTGTTTCAGATTGTGTCACTGAGATTCTCCAGTGACCTTGATCCGCGTCTGCACCATTGATATCCTCAATGGAGAAGGTGACTCTAGGGACACCCTTGACATCCGTTTCAGCTAGACTAGAAGCCCACACGTAGATGACACCTGATAGAACCACTGTGATAGCGACCATTAGAATGGTTGCGATAACAGGGGATACTGCAAGTTCATCTTCTACGATAGACTCTTCCAATGCTTCCTCGTCCTCATCACGGCGTCCGGACAGTGCAAGAGCACTGACAAAGACACCAGCAAGGCTCACAGCAATAATGCTAGGAGCGAAGGAAGGAACTGCACCTGCGCCGATTGTACCGACTACAGTTGGCAGATCTTGTCCACTTGCCTCAAAGGTTGAAGATGGCTGGTTAGCGTGTGCACATGTTGCTGCAGTACTAAGACTGGACATCATGTTGTTACACCAGTTGCTGTCTTCAAGTAGAGGTCGGCGTTCAGAGGTCTGTGTAGCATTGCTACCGTATTGACCAGGCTTAGACCAATCTGCTCCTTGTTGTCCTTGGTTGTTAGAACGGTGGGAAGCAGGGCTATCAGTCTGGAAACGCTCAGTAGCAGGTGCTAGCACGTCACAAGGGTTAGCCATACAGGTCTTGACATCCATCTCGACCCAAACGTTTGTTGTATCCTTTGTGATGTACACATCTTCAGTGATCGCAACTGATGTTCCATATGCTGGAACAGCGTAGTAGCGTGTTTGCTCAACTTCAGAGTGACCGTCTGTGTGGTAGGTAATCGCCAACATGTGGTCGTAGGTGTAAGGACCTTCATCTCCGCCAGCAGTAACATCAACAGTAACTGGTACATATGTTCCAGTCATGACGTTGCTAACTCCATTGAAGGAGAATCCTGTATTTGCACTGAATCCGTAGTCAGCAACAAGCTCACGTACTCTTTCAACACGGATACCAATCTCTTGTGTAGCAACACCTTGCGAATAATCTGCAATTGGCATCAAAGCAGTATCGTAGTTAGGAACATACGATGGTGCAGTTACTGTGTCACGTAGTACCAAACGGATTTGACAGTAGTCAGATCCGGTCGGTCCGATTTGGTGGATACCGTTGTCGTTCAAGTAGTCAATTTCCCAATCAAATCCATTGGTTGTTGCATCTTCAACTAGGTCCAAGACTAAGTCATCTCCAACAATTGTTGCAGCGAAGTAGTTACCGTAAGTACACTGGTCTGTAGGCTCAATTTCCCAAGTCAAATCAGCGTCGTTGTGGTCGATATCGTCCTTCATTGCAGCAAGACTGAATGTCAAGTTGTCTGCAGTGGTATCGTCTTCCATGACTGAAAGCTTCCAAGGGATTGTGTTAACAGATCCGTTGTCTGGATTCACTGAAACAATTCTTCCTTCATCATCGGTCATCGATGCGTTCCAGTCAAGAATAACTGGAGCGTCGTTAACAGGTGATACTGAGAAATCAACATCGAACGCAGTTGCATCTTGGTTCCCTACTCCATCATCGGATAGAGTCAGAGTAACCGTACAGGTGCCTCCAAGTTCGTTGTTTGTGTTCTCGGTAAGAACCAACTCGTTGAGTGAGTTCACTTCAGCACCGAAGGCAAAACATGTTGAAGGTACAGATGCACCCCATGTGTAGACTTGTCGTACTGGCGCTTGCTCGTTAGCCATGTCACGGACGTATGAACGTGTTGCATTGCTTACATCTCCCAAGAACTTGGTATGTGAACCGAATCCTTCTGGCAGAATGTTGTTGAATGACACATCCTCAGAGAAGAGAGGCATACAGCCTGATTCATCGACATTACAAATCACTGGAGCGTCATTGACGTTCTCAACTTCGAATGTTATGTTCTTAGAATCAGTCAATCCGTTGCTGTCAGTTACTTCGAAGCTGTAGGTCATAGTACCGAACTGGTCGTCAAGAGGTGTGATAGTTACTTGGTGACCATTTTGGTTCCAATCAACTAGTACGCCGTCGTGAGCAACAAGGTTACTTTCAGCAGATGTCCAGGTCATTGTTGCCTCAACGTCTTGTATGTCATCAGCCATGTTAGTTAGGCTGAATGTGTAAGCACCTGAGTCTTCGTTGACAGTGATGTCAGCGAGAGATGTTCCAATAACAGGACAAGCACGCTCCATATCTAGGTTGAGGTTAGCATTGGTTGCCATTGATAGGTCCTCAGTAACAGCCCAGTCATATGCACAGTCTGCAGAGGTCTTGATCATTACATCGTAGTCCTTTGCAACACTTGGTGTGTTAGATCCTCTGTATGTACGGTATACTAGTACTTCATCAGCAATTGAACCGGTTAACAAATCATTGTGCGTCAACTCAACAGTGATGTATTCACTGAAGGATTGCAGAGTGTTTCCACTGTCAATTGTTTGAGTTGGGTGAACAGTGCTGACATCAGCAGTGCTCTCACCTTGTACTATTGCAATAATGTCAACTTGACTTGGTGTTCCACCCATACGGCTGAACGGTATTGAAATCTCAGCAAAGTCGCCAGAGAAGTCTACTGCAACAGCATCTGAACTCAATGAAGTAGGTCCCCATCCAAGGAAACCATATGAGTACAGGTCGTAGGATGAATCACTGTCTGCCCAAAGAACATAGTTCGCAGGTACAGGTAGTGTATGTGCACCGCCCATTCCATTGTATCCAGTTGTAGATCCACTTCCATCAGTACTGATGTAAATCAGTAGGTCAGAGTTAGATAGATCTTCACCGGTCAATCCGAAGTACAAGTGGTCGCCTTCAATATATGTCATAGACATGTCATTGGTACCGTCACCACTCATTACACCTGGCATAGCATATCCAGATGGGTTCAGAGCATTTCCACCGTTCCAGTCACTGTCGTCACCGTCAACAACCATGTTTTCTGGTTGGAAACTTGTGGACACGTAAGAAGCACGTGTTCCGTCAGTGGACTTGATGAGAAGAGCAACTTCGGTCGATGGAGTAGCAGTCAAGTGAGTGCTGTCCATAGAGAAGAGGTTTGCTTCATCAATTGTTGCGGTTGAATCAACTATCAACTTAGATGCGTCAAGAGAGTTACCAATAGAGGTAACGTATGCGTTTGAACCTGCATCAATTTGTGTTGATGAAGTCCAAGTCATGTTCTCAACAGATCCTGCTGATTCATCGACCTTCAGTGCGGTAGTTGCATCAACAGTACCACCATCCCAGCGGAATGGTGAGTTGACGATATGTACACCGACATCACCAGATGCATCAAGTGGGTATACCCAAACATCAGGTGAGTCTTCAACATATAGACCAGTTCCTGCGGAACCACCGTCAACTGCAGCATCTATTGCCAAAACAGTTGTACTCGCTGCGTAGACACCATAGGTTGCACCAGCAATTGATGCACCACCTATCATGTTGAGATTACCAGATGGCATCTCAACACCAGTGTCGTATCCAGAGATTGTTGTTCCGTCCAAAGTGACTGTGTTTGCTCCTTCAGCGGAATTAACTCCGATGGTTGAAGATGAACCGTCACCGGTTATTACAGAACTGTCATCATTGAAGTTACAATTCTCAACTATTATTGCATTGTCTGACATAACGATGGTATTTGCACCTGAGTCGATGTCAATACCGTTACAATCAATCGCAGAAATACCAACTGCATTCGGAGATACACGACCAGCACTTAGTCCAATCGAGTTTCCTGAAACATCCATTCCAGTGCTTGTAGTTGCACCGGATGCTTCTGACGCGAAGATATTTGCACCACCGTCACCGAATGTATCGGATACAGCTATTGTGTAATTTCCAGCATCTGTGTAGGTCGCTAGAGGTGCGTAAGTCGTTAGAGAAGCAAATGTATTGGTAGGCCAGCTATCTGTTGTTCCATCAGGCTTAGTAATAATAATTGCAATCTCATAGCCCCAACTGTCAGTATCCAGATCAATTGTTAGAGTCTTTCCAACTGATAGCGTAAAGGAACAGGAAGTTCCGTATCGGTAACTGCTAGAAGTGATTGTACACAAGCTTGTTCCAGGTTGAGGAGGTTGTGAGACTTCGTCTAGCACAATTCCACCATCTGCATCAATTAGTGTGTTATTTGTAACATCACCTGCTCCACCACGGATATAGATACCAGTCCTAGCTGAATCGCCAATACCGTTAATCTGATTGTTATCAACAACGAAACCAGTTCCATCTCGGATGTAGATTCCTTCGTCTGCACCGTTAATGGTGTTTCCAGATATTTCAGTTCTCAAGTTCTTACCTGCGTATTGTGCAACTCCATGGCCACCAGCATCACTGTTCATAGTGTTACCAGAGACTATTGTGTCATCAGCATGGGCGTTTGAGTAAATCCAAACGTCCGCAACTTCTCCACCATCATTGAAAGTGTTTCCACTAATGGTTGTGTTATCTGCACCAAGTTCGTCAACAGCGTGGTAGGTGTAGTATGGAGATCTTGTCAACATAACACCGACTCCACAGTTAGTGAATGTGTTTCCACTAATTACTCCGCCACCGCCGTTACCTCCACCACCAGCAAGGGTGATACAAATATCTGTCCAAAGTATTGCACTATTGAGTTCAGTATATCCACGGAAATGTGTGATATCGTTATTCTTAACAATAAATTCTTCAACTATGTAGTTGTAGTTGTTGAATGCATACACGTAACCATTTGCCGATGCGAGGGTCGAAAGTCCACTAAGTGTTGAATTCTGGATGTCGACATTCAATGTGTAGTATTGATATCCGATTTCATATCCCATTGGACTGCCAGTATCAGGGTTAGTCATCATAGAGAACATATCGCCTCCATGCATGTAGATCGATGAACCATATGGAGCCATAGGATACCAGCGTTGTGTATCGTAGTATGTGTATCCACCAGTTGCAAGAATTGTCGAGCCGTTGAAGTTGTAATCAGCACCACCTGTAAGATACAAGTAAGGTGTATCAATCATTACAGTCTTTCCGCCCATATTCGTAGCCATTGCACCGTAATATCCATATTCCTTACCATCGTTCACTCCATCACCATCAGTATCCATTGCGCGGTTACCGTTAGTAGATAGAGTTCCTGTACACTGTGCCACCATCGCGTATGATACGGATGCGAATCCGTAACAAACACGTTCTGTGATTACATCAACTAAATCTAAAGTCTCAGTGTTTCCACTTGTATCAGTCAGCGTTGCTGCATGGAATGCATAACGGAAATCCATCAAGTTGTTTGTACTTGAGGTGTAATAATATCCAATCTTAGCAACTGTGGATACTTCGTATCCTGCTAAGCTTGGAATTGTCAGTCCGTTATTATCAACAGTTGCTGTGGTAAATGTTAATCCACCAACTTGACCATTTGAATCAGTAATACCTGTTCCAGAAGCAGCACCACTAGCATCCAAGAGATTAACAGTAGCACCTGAAACTGCAGATGAATCTGCATTCACAGTTATTGCTAACTCTCTCATTCTAGTGAATAATCCTTGGCCTGTAACCTCAACTGAGTTGACATTGATTGTTCCTTCAATGAAGTCAACTCCGGCTGTACCAGTAATTACGACATCTTTGGTGTTACCCATTGTGACATCGTTCATCGTGATAGAACCTGTACCAGCGGTTTCAACACCAATAGCGTTATTGGCAATTGATACAGAGTCAAAGGAAACATCTCTTATGGATAGAGGACCATACTTGAATGCAGGTCCACCTGAATTAACAATTGTTCCTGACAAATCACCAGTAATATCCTTGACATAGTATATACCAGCGGATGTTTGTCCGTTAAGATCAATATTCAGCAAATCAATAGAACCAGATGCAGATGTTCCAGCAAGTACACCATATGTACCTCCTGTGACTTCAAGTCCGTTTACTGCTGCAGCGGTCTGACCAGTTATTTCCAATCCTGAATCAACTGGGCTTGTTACTTCGATGTTCTCGAAGTTACCTGCAGCGAAGTTGCCACCGATTTCAATACCAGTATCAGAGCCAGTAATTACTCCATCCTTGAATAGAGCAGTACCGGATTCACGGACATAGTTACCTAGGTCTGATGGGTCGTTACCACTGCGTGCAACAAAGTCCAAACGGTCTTGATAGTTGTCTGCACGGTTGTGCAGGACATCCATCCAAAGTGTGACCTTGCTAATGTTACCTGCTGAGATATCTATGACTGGGTATGTCAAACGTGCGCCTTGTCCTGGACTCATGTAATATGAGTATGCATAGTCAAGACAGATGTTGTAGTATCCACCATATCCATTGAATCCTTCAGGAGGATAAAATATTGGATTGTTTCCAGCGTTTAACTGATTGTAGTAGTATCCCCAGTATTTGTATGGGTAGTAAGCTGCGTTACCTGTTGGTGTAACATCTTCGATGTTCTCCCAGTCAAATCCAAATTGTGGAGGGAAACTGTAGTAACCAGGGTAACCCGGGTTAGTTTGAGGACCACCTGGCCAATACATCCACAGATAGTACATGTATCCATCCTGAGTTGCGGAATTCGGGCTGTTAGGGCCGTATGAATAACCGTAGTAATTACAGTCATAAGACGGCGCACCACCTCTTCCACCATCATAAGTAGCGGCATAGCCGACACCAGATGCTGGGTCAGCAGCACTGTATGGATAGTATCCAAGATCTTCGCCTTGAGTAATGTTCCAAGAGTTACCTGAATCATCTTCAATTTCAATGTTGTATCTGTCAGTTATCATGTAGTACTTGCTTGTTGCATAGTTGTATGTTGGGTGAGCGTTACCGCCACCGTAGATACTGTTTGCACCAACTTGCAAGTAATCACCTGTTCCTAGGTATGTAGACAAGTCAATTTGGTATGTTTCCCAACCTGTCGCCTTACCGCTCAATGTAGTAGAACGGTAAATTGTAGGAAGTGACATACCACCAGTTACTTCGACACCAACTGTGTTATCAGTTGAAGTGAATCCATCGATTTGAGGAGCACCGTTATTGGCTTGAATACCAATTGCAGAGTTCTTTACAACAATGTTATTGATGTTTCCACCAGCTTGTTCAACCCAAAGAGCTGTTCCGGTGTTTCCAGTATTGATAATTGAAGAATCATCAATTGAAACTGAACCGCCATCAATCTTGACTGTAGCCATATCAACATCTGATGCTGTTGAACCATAGACTACTGCATTATTCATCATGGTAAAAGATGCTCCATCGCCAATATATATTGCAGCGTTGTTGTTTGTATCTTGTGCAACATCACGTACTTCGCCACCATCAATTTCTAGTGTACCGCCTTCTTGAACGTCAAGATGTAGGCCGTAGGTTGATGTGAATGCCTTAAGAGCTCCAACTGCTCCAGTATCTACTGAAGTTGTTACAATCAATGTTCCACCATTGCTCAATGTTAGAACTGGTGAACTTGTTGCTGAACTCTTAACCTTCAATACTGAACCTAGTAACACGATAGTACATCCATCAAGATGTAGGTCAGCAGAAATGGTCATAGGTGTACTATCAAATTCATAGTAACCTGGTGAGGTTTGCATTACTGTAGTGGTAGCGTTGAGGTTCATCCATGCACAGTCCATTCCAGCCTGATCGAAATCTACTGGTGCTGGTTCAAGTAACATATCAAGAGAACTACCGATGTTGAAGACTCCAGATGATGGATACCAAGCATCGGTGTGTAATGTTTCATTCTGACCTGCAGGTCCGAAAGCACGGAGGTTGTGGTCTGTGAAAGTGTTCCCGTTAGAGTCACCTGTAACAACCCAAATGCTTGCCATTCCATTTGCATCTGTAATGTGTGAGCCAACTTCGAAGAGTTCGCTTCCACTACCATCTACAACTGATGCTGATACTGTGTGTCCTGACTTGAAAATCTGTGTTAGTACAGGAGGAGTTCCAACCAAAGCCATTCTGTATGTGCTTGCTTGTGCAGAACCACCGAAGTAAATAGTTGCAGAAGATGCAGTGTCCCAGTCACAGTTTGAACTGTCACCAGAGTTATCTGCACAATCGTTTCCATTCTGAGTTACATCAATCAAAGTGATTTGAGCATTTGTGCTTGCCTTAGCAAGGTAAATAGATCCTGTACCAGCAGTTGAACTTGTAATTGCAGATTCACCAACAGTCATCATTGTGTTACGTGCATATAGAGCAGATGTAACTGAATCTGTGTGGGTGATTGTACCAGAGGCTACCACAACTGTGTTAGGAGCAGCACTGCTAGAACATGAACTGTAAACGAGGTCTGCATTAATTGCATCCGCCATTACATTCCATCCACAGCCAGTCAGTTGGAATGCTCCAACTGAAAAGCCACTCAAGACAAGCCTATCGGCTGTTATTGAGTTTCCGCTAATACTTAGATCTCCAGCAGTAATGTCAGTGAAGACACTTGGATGCATACGATTCATCTGTATGTCACCGGCTGTTAGTGTGTCAATAACTGCATTATCGCCAGATGGTCCAGCTGCAGTACTTGAAGGACCACCAGGGGACATTGCAAGATTTGCAGTACCGAAGTCAACATCATCCATGTGGATTAAGCCGATTGCATTGATAGATGCAGAGTCATAATCAGCAGCATCGAAGTTGAATAGAACAACTTCAGAACCTGCGCCAGCAGATGAAGTAATTGCACTTCCAGTTTGTCCGCTTGCTGTGCTTGCAGAAACGTTTGATACAGTAACCATTACCAAATCAACATCAATCAAATTGACGTAAGAATCAGTAATTGTTACATTCTCTAAGAATAGTGAACCACCAGTTGAACCGGTTGATGCACCATCTGCCATAACAACTGCTCCACCCCAGGAAGTACCTGCGGTGTTACAATTACTCATTGTACCTTCAGTTAATGTAGCAATTGTGTCTTCTGCGAAGTTGAAACATGCTGTGTTAGCAGTTGAACTTCCATCGACACTGAAATCACTCATTGTAACAGTTGTACCTTGTCCGCTACCATGCTCGAAAGCTGTAACGACATTCTTGAAGGTAATGTGGTTCATAGTGAAGTTTCCAACGTTTGCATTAGATGACGGTGTTGCAACAGTGCCGTGACGGCTACCTGCTGCAATTGCTGCATCAGAGGTGTTAGCGAAATCAACATATGAGAACTGGTGACGGTCATCAGTTCCTGAAGCACAGGAGTCTGTGAACGCTAGTCCAGCCCATGTTGAGCCTGCTTGACCTTCAAACAAAATGTGGTCAGTAACGTTTCCATTAGCGATGAGTGCATCACAAGCACCGTCAAAGGAAATACCCTTTCCGGCTGCGACTTGTATTACTACACCTGGTTCAATGTTCAGGTTAGCTGAAACTGACAGGTAATCGTTAGATGGGCTAATTCTAATTGGGCTATCAGAGATATCCCAATTTGTATCAACAGTAATGTCAGATTCAACATCTGTACCCTTTCCTTCAAATGGTATTGTACGGTAATATACACCACAATCTACTACTGTAGTCTTGTAGCAGTAGTAAGAACCATATCCGCCCCAGTTTGGAGCAAGGATGTTTGTCTTAGAGTAAAAATTCTTGTTTGGTAACTCAAGAGGTACGGTATAGTATGAGCCCATACTTCTGTAAAGACTTGTGCTACCTGAATTAATCAACTGCATTACACCATGACGACTGATGTGCATTCTGTCATTGCTGTCAGTACCATTGAATTCTGTACCGAAATATTCGATAGTGAAATCCTCAGGGATGTCAATATTTGCTGAACACTGAGACTTGTACTGACTCCAGTAGTTAGCACAGTAGTATGCAGATGGGTTACCATTGCTAGAACCTACAAATGCAGCTTGTGCATTTTGCAGTTCCTTGATTCCAAGATCAAAGAGTTCGTGTCCATTTGATGTTGATGATGTGGATATGCGATAGTTGTTGGAGAAGATGTGTGCTCCTGCAGTGTACGCTGAATTACCCATACGCATGGTTTCTCCCTTTGTACGTGTACTGTCTTGGTATCCTGTCATCATGTAGTCGTAGTAAAATCCACAACCAGTATCATACTTGAACTCAATTTCGTTAGTAACGTCATACATTACAACTTGGTAAGTACATAGGTAATTTGTTGTGTAACCCATGTCTCTCCATTCAATAATCAACATCTTGTTAGGGTCGCCAACTTCGAATGAGTATGTTGCTGAAGTTGCAGAGTTAATACCAGTAGATACTGTGCTTGTATCTTGAGAAGTTATGTAGTACTCAATATTGTCTCCACGTTCTAAGGTAGGAATAGTCGCACTCCAAGTACATTCAGCTGTAGAACATTGTGAACGTGTCTTGTCAGATTGTTGAGTCAGTGCCATAGATGTCCAAGTTGATGCTCCAACGTCACGGTAGTACAGTGTTGGTCCAACACCAGTAGTTGTACTTACATTCAATCCAGATGGTGGATCTCCTGCATCAGCAATCTTTACTGAGATTGTTCTATCCTTACTGTGGGAATCAGCCAATGCTGAATGGTCCATATCAGGAGCCCAAGTATCAGGTTGAGGTGCAACTAGACCGACCTTGTATGTTACTCCGCCGCCAGTAGATGCTTGTGTTCCATAGTATCCTAGGGACAAAGCGAATCCAGACCACTTGTAAGTAGTGGTACTTTGGTATGCTCCGAAATAATAGTATGCAGATGAACATTGACCTGTTCCAGAATAAGTTCTGTAGAAGTAGTATGCACCGTTATCGGTCACACAAAGCATGTTAGCAGAGGTTGTGCTTCCAGTAGCATTAAAATTGAATTTACCAAATGAACCTGTAATACCGCCTGGGATCGCGATTTTATAAGCCTTATTGACTCCATATGTTAATGACTGGGTTGCAGAAGAACCACCAGACAATGTGTCATCAATCGATAAAGATGTGCTGGATGTCGTCTTGTCACCAAGTCCGACCATTGCCCAAGAGTTAGAAGAACTGTCATACAAGAAAATTAGGTTGTATTGAGGTCCATTCTTTGCGCCGATTATAAGATAACCGTTGTCTTCATGGTGTAGTTTGTCAAGTCCTGAGCGTGTTCCACCCATTCCATTGTAACCAGTTGATGGAGTTGTTGTCCATTGCATTAACCAGTTTGCATAGAAATAGTAAGAAGGTGTGTAGAAACATGCTTGTGAACCAGTACCACAACCTGATGTGTCGAATTCAAATATGTATTCGTCACTACTGTCGTAGTAGGTCATTTGACGGTCAAGGACCGTTGGAGCGTTGTAGTTACCACCACTGACGTCAGATGTAAGAACTGTCATTTTCTTAGCAGTTCCTGCATCAACAACATCATCTACTGCAAAGTAGTAAGGTGTAGGTGTGGTTTGTGAACCTGTTAATGCAGGGTCATATCCAACGTTAGCACCATTGGTTCCGGCGTTTAGATCTTGGAACTTCCAGTAGTATTCAAGATACTCTCCAGCATCAACTGAAGGAGTTGTAGCCTTGAATCTACAAATAGAGGAAGTTGAAGAACAAGTTCCGATAGAGGTTGCAGATACACTTGACCATGATCCATTGTCTACTGCGTAGTTCAGAGTAGGTCCATTAGAGGATGTTGTATCAATGCCAGACATATCTGAAAGGGTCATGAAGAAGGTTCTTGCACCCTCTGCATAGGAAGTAATTCCTGAATATGGAGCATAGTCCATAGTAGGTGCATCAGCATCTGTTCCACCAGAATAAACTATCTGGATGTAGGAGTTAGATGAACCTCCAGTATACGCATATGTATATGTGTAAATGGACGAAGTCATCCTTGCACCCATTCCGATAGTACCGGAATTGGTTTGAGCTGATGTGATATATCCTCCAGCTGTACTACTAGTACAAGTTGTTGCTGAAGTACAGATATCTGCAGTCCTCCAGCCAGTTCCTTGCGAGTATGTACCAACAATAGCAGAGTTCCAAATTGATGAAACCATCTTTGCTGCTGGTGTACCACCATAATTTTGCACGATGTTCGAAGCAGCTAAAGTGCCCGAACATGATGCTGTAGTTACTACGTAGTTGTATCGAACATCTGAACCACATGCTTCCATCAATACTGCTGACAGTGATTGTGTACTGCTGCTTCCATATGCATATGTTACATATTGTTTCCAAGCTATTGAATCAACTGTAGCACCAGATGGTAGTTGGTTGTTGCTAGTGAAAACGTACTTGTGCCAAGGTAGGTATTGAATTTGAGCATAGTACCTGTAAGTGTAGCGGTATGCAGAAGTATAACAGTTATTGTAGTAAACGTAACAATATCCGCCTGTATTGGACATGACCTTAACTGTAGGGTCAATTGCAAGTGGGAATACTCTGTCTTCTGAAAGTAACCAGTCAGTATCAACAGCAGTAGTCAAAACGATTAGAGAACCATATGATTGTACAAAGTATGTTGCAACATATGGTGCTTCTGCGTTTTCTTCAACGACCATAGGAACTGGGAACTCAACTAGTAGTTCTCCGGTTTCTGTATGTCGTACTTGAAGTGCTTCTTGTGTTTGTGTGATTGCCTCACCAAGTAGAGTGTCACCGATGTACAAAGAGTATCCTACAGGCAGTCTAACTGCCTCAGAGATACCTAGCCAGGCTGCATTAGGCTGAAGGACAGGGCGCTCGCGAATTACGAGGTTCTGCTTCAGTTGTGTTGACTCGACTGTGTAATCTAAGTCATAGCCTTCTGCTATTGGGTATCGGATAACATTTCCACCAACAGTTGGTCCATCACGAGATGGTTCAATCATTAATGGCTGTGGTGCCTCTCCAGTTTCATCAATGGTTACAACCGTTGGGTTGACACCGGTGATGATAGGATCGACGAATTGACTAGTTTGAACTCGGACTCCACCAGCAACTTCTGCAGCAAATTCTGCTGTGAAGGTGTTCTCGGTGACTTCCCAACCGTTTGCTGTCGCAACGATGTTCAAGTCAATCTCTTCCCATACCCCGTCTTCAAGAAGGTAGTTGACTGGCTCGTTAGCAATTAACTGAGCAATCTTTCCATCTTCTGTGACGTAAGCTTTGGTCATTTGGTCTCTCATTCCCTTGAGTTCAAGGGCTTGGTCATATTCATAGTCTGTGTCTTCAATGGTATCTGGCAACTTGAAGTAATCTTCCGACTCTTCAGTAGCGTCGACGAAATCAATATCGCCGACGTTGTTTGTCACATATCCACTCATTGGCATTAATGCCATGAGCAGACACAATAACAGTGCCACGCCAATTCCACCAAGGACAGACTTTTGTGTTGTTTTATTTGTTCCCAACATAGGTCATTCACCTCATACGGACTGTATGCAGTGCAAGGCAGGCTTTGAAACACTTATGAGGGTTGGGGTACATGTTCTTTGAATACTTCACTTTTTACACCTACTAGAATCAACATACTGCGCCCCTATTCCACCCCTCCAGTGGTACGAACTTTTTGTAAATGTTATTTTTATTATATACTCTACATTTAATAGATACATTTTCCGGAAAAATGTTCGTTAAAGTAGAGACTTTGTATTAGTATTGTTTCACTTATTTACACCTTTGAAAATCGTGCGCCGAATATGTGGGGAAATATTTCAATTTGCAAAAAGAAATTATATTCTATCAATCCAAATGTATCAGAGTGATTTGTTCATAGATCATTATTCATATTGCGTTCAGATTGATTGGACATTTTGAATCAATCGAATGACACTAATAGAAGAAAAAAGGGGGGGCCAAGAGAGCCGCCTCAACGGCTCTCTTGGCGAATAAACATTGCCCGCAGGCAAATGTCTGAATTGATTTGTTTTAGATGTGTAATCTAAAGATCAGTAATCCCAATCTTTGTTTTCTTCATCGTCATCGCCACGTCGGAGTATTCCAGCGCTTACGACAACTGCGACAAGCAGCAAACCACCGATTAGTCCCCAGGTCCATCCTGGAACACTACCTGAATCTGAGCCAGTACCGACTGTACCACCATCGCCAGGGTCAGTGATTTGAACATCTCTATGATATTCAATACTGTTCAAACTTGCAGCTGACTCGGAGTTACCCAGTGCATCTACAGGTACTGCAGTGAAGTAGTACTCCCATGTTCCTTCAGCGGTTGGCATTGCAATGTTGATAGTAGTATCAGTTGCACTTGTTGTAGAAACACACTGTGAAGGCATGTCTGCTGCAGTAAATGTTTCTTGCTTTTGGTAGCATACATTCCAGTGATGAACATCGAATGTTTCACCAGTTGCAGCCCAAGAGACTGTCCATTCTTCTCCAACTGCTTGTACTGCCATGTTCATAGCAGATACTCCGCCATCAACGCCCTTATCTGCTACAATTGTTCCTGTACCGATAGGAGTGCTGCATCCTGCAGGATTACAAACTGCTACTGAAACATCGTACGACATTCCATGCGCAGTCTTAGCACCAGAGAGTGTGTAGGTCTTTGCACCAGCCACTGCATTTGTAGTGAATGGGAAAAATGTATCATCGCAGTCAGCGTTAGCAGTATCACATGAAATTGTTACAACTTCTGAATCAGATGAAAGTAGCACAGTAGAAACATTCCAGTTCATTACCAATGCTCCACCCTGTCCTGCTGACGCATCAAAGGCAGATATACTTGCAACTGGTACTATTGCTTCTTCAAGAGCCGCACCAATCAATACTAGACTACCACTAGGTAGTACTGGAGTATTATCTGGTAGACTCACTTGGAACATTGAAGTTGTTCCATCAACATCTTCAGCAGTTGTTGACATAGAGACCCATAGACCAGAATCTGTTACATACCAAAGTGATGTTGCACCTAGACTCTTGTCAAATATTACTGTCATTGATTGTGTTAGGATATCATCAGCAGAATATGTGCTATCTGGCGCATATGCGACAACGCCAATAGCATCATAGGTGCCTGTGTATCCTGGAAGTTCTTGATCTTCAAATGAAGTCAAGTCTCCATCCGCTGCAGTGATAGTAAAATCACCAGGGGCGAAATACTGCATTGTATATTGGACTTCAATACCAGAGGCGGTTGCTGCAGAACCTACAGCATTGTTCCAAATCTCTAGCATCATTTCTTCACTGACTGATGCACCTTGTGAATCAGTAACGGTAACAGTGACTGCGAATACAGTTACATATGCGTTGAGAATTGGGAATTGACAATTGGTACCTGCACCTGCTGTGCCACCACATGGAAGATCACCTGATTGGTATGCCCAAGTATATTCAAGAGATTGACCAGATGGATCATCTACATCGAATGCTTCAACAGACATTTGAAGAAGTTCTTCTTGACCTACTACTAGGTCTCCAATTGTATTCAAATCAAACGATGTAATCATCGGCAGACTGTTTACAACATCGAAAGTCACACTCTTATGATTGTTTGAAGGGCGTTGGTCAGTCGTTCTGTTCATATTCAAATCTGCTTCAAAGGTGTAAGTTCCTTCTTCAAGAATTACTATATCACAAGCAAATCCGGTTAAGGAAGGAGGCAATTCAGGAGGTAGAACTGTTGGGTCGTCTCCTAGTTTTGCATGTTCGTATGCCGGAGGGACTCCGTTCATACATTCACCTACTGTACTTGTTTGTTGATCAAGCATTGTACTATCTTTAGTGGTAGTGAATGTAACATTCCAATCATATAGTGTTGACATATCACTTCCACGATGTTCAACTTGCACATGTATTCGAGATGTACCAACATTCAGGTCACCTGTTTGACCAGCACTGAGAGAGTAAGTTGGTTGACCTGATCCATCAGCGTTGTATCCTTGGTATACTGTGAGAGTTGTAATACGAATATCATGGTAATTGTTTAGAGCACCAGTAATTTCATCTGTATTTGAGTTTGGATAGTCATCTGAATTCTGTTCTATTTCACACATATGGTGTATTGTTGTTTCAACAGTATCATTATCTGCAGGGATTGTTTCCCAACATGGTTCAAAGGAATCATAATCAACGTAGCTCTGCAAAGATGCTTCAATTGAGTATGCTGCTGATTCTCCGCTACCATCGGCTAGTACACTTCCTTTATATGTCCAAACTGTTTGAAAAGTCAATACGGTTCTTGCTTCTGTTGTGAAGTTGTTTGGGTCTTCACCATGTCGCCATGTCTCAACCATTTGACCGCTTGTTCCAGCGATTAGAATGCTAGACCCTAATATGTCATCTCCGTTCACATTTTGTGCGCTAGTAAGATCTCCAAGAATCCTTAGTGAAACACTAACATTTCTTGGGTTAAATCCAGCGTCTGATGAACCATTTGATACAACAGTTAATGTGAAATCATTTGGATCTGAGCCAGTAATTACATCGTTGCCATTGTTGTTATCCCATGAAAGGTCAATCGCAATGTCAACCCAGTCAATAACTGAGACAGTGATTTGTTGAACATCATTTCCAGGGTCTACATCATCAATTGCATTTACTACAATTTCAACGATATAGTCTCCAGCCATTGGAATCCAGGTAATGTCATTTCCGCCATATTGCATAGTTGTTTTTCCGCCGCCGAGGATTGCTCCTGCAGCGAGACTCTGTATTGGACAAGCCAGTACGTCGTCACAGACAACATTGCCATTTTCCCAACTAAGGTCGTTGCCATGTACGTCTCTGGATATCATTCCAGCGTTGCCATTACCGTCATCGAGGTAAACAGTTACAGAGTAACCCATTTCCTCGATTGCAGTATCGCCGCTATTCTTAATGAATGCAGCAAAGGTTGTCGATTCTCCAACTTTTAGTTCGTTTCGACAGCCGTTTATATTACAACTTGTTTCTTTCGGTGATGTAATGGCAATTGTTTCAGCATCAGCGCCTGTTCGGGCACCTGCTTCGTCAATTACCACAGTTTCTTCTAGCTCGACAAAGTCAATACTAGCAAAAATACTTGCTAGCATCAAAGCGACGAGAATCATAGGGGTCATTTTTCGCATATTCATACCTCCGATGGTTCGGTGAAGTTCACCACTTCATGCTTCGTATTTATACTATAGCGAGAAGGAGTGATTGATTACTCATGCCAATGCGTAGGCTATAAGACACATACAATGGGCCGACGTGCCACGATTTTTCCTCTAATTAGAGCAGGTTATTTGTAAGAAATTGATGATTATTGAGTCGTGAAAACTATTATTATCTAAATGCTAGAATGAAAATCAGCAGAAAGGCAACAATTCCAATTATCTCAATTAATAAAATTATTATTTCACTAATAATCTCTCAATGCTGCCGAAGGTGATATTTTCGCCGCTTTGCCAACAGGAACTGCTGTTGCGATTAATACCAATAACCACCCTCCAAAGAATACCATCAATATTGAATTCCATGGTAGCGTGAATTCTGCTCCTTGTGATTGCCAAAACGCAGTGTATAGAGCTCTATGGAAACCTATTGCTACAATGACACCGTTCAACATCCCCAGTACAGATACCCATGAAACTTCAATCAAGAAAGAAATTGTCACCATGCGCGAACGATAACCTAGAGCCCTAAGAACTCCAATAGTTCGTTTTCTTTCTGATACTGAACGGACTGTCACAACACCTATTCCAGCGATCCCCACTATCAAACCAAGTGCCAAATAACCCTCAAAAATTGCTAAAATCGCCAATACAAGCGATTGGATTAACAGCACTTCGTCTGATAAAATCAATACTGTTACACCTTCACCGGATAGATCCTGCTCGAGATGTTCAGCAACCTCAGCGGCAGCAAACCTTGCATCACTCGGTTTTCCGGTTACAGAAAATGATTTGAGATTTGATGTGTCAAAATCTTCACTAGGTTGGGCATTGTCTGGAACACTAACATATAATCGCTCTAACTTTCCAGAAAATTGTTGTTCAACTATTTCATCGTTCATCCATATTCCTGCAGAAAACAAATATGAGGACTGTTCTAAGAAGCCTCCAACTTGCACAATTCTAGTGTTTGCAGGGTTAGAACTTTCAATTAGTAAAATTGAATCTCCAATTGAAAAACTCAACGGAACAATGGCTGTTTCCTGGGAAGCGGATTCAAGTCCAAAGGAAGCATCAATGAAGACTATGTCGTTACGATTTCCAATTGAATTCCACGCTTCTTTTTCAGTTGGTCCTAAACTTTCATCCCAAATGTGAAGTGGAAGCCCTCCATGTTGAGAAAAACCTTCATCGAAACCACGTAAAATATATGGCATTGATTCGCCATCTGAATCCTCCATGAATATCGTTGAGCGATAGACACCTCCTGTGGCATCTACCATCG
>Ga0206686_1000151_pt1 | contig 20654 bp, 26 predicted proteins | sample M250012015metaG_FD_155447 | JGI IMG/M metagenome (GOLD analysis project Ga0206686, IMG submission 155447) | Ammonia-oxidizing marine archaeal communities from Monterey Bay, California, United States - M2 500m 12015 | ecosystem: Environmental > Aquatic > Marine > Intertidal zone | place: USA... | reverse complement strand
CTGGAGAATATACAATTCCCATTAATTCTGCTGGTCCTAATGGAGTTGCATCAGTAATAATATAGTAAATTGTTCGGCCATCAGAATCCCAACTTCTATGAGCTACAAAAGTTACAGAAAGATCATCTCGATTAATTTCAACAATTTGACCTCCAGAAAATGACATTTCGTTACTAATTTGCTTATCAGAACGTACTTTCATCTGACCATCAGGCCATACAATTTGAGGAATATTTACAATGATGTTTGTTTCATTAAATTTAATTCTACCAGATTTTTCTGCAGCAATTACATCAGATGCAGATTCAAAAACAATTTCTTTCTGACCTGTTTTCCAAGTAACTTCAATTATAGATCCTAATGCAGTATAATCTAATTTTTCTGGGGTGCTAGAAAATATTTCATTTTGAAATCCAAAAATACCATCTCCCTTAATTCCATTTTTAAAAATAAAAAATTTTTGAATATTACTATGAGGTATTTCCTTAATTGTTTTAGATAATTGAATATTCCATTCTTGTTTTTTTGAAATAATATTTACATAATCTTCATCACTAGTATCAGTAATTATATAGAAAACTTCATCTCCATTGTAAATTCCCTGATGCATTGGAATAGTAGCTGGAACATTTGCTCTTGAAAGTAATAATGAGGGTTCTTCTTTTTCAGATTCAAATTTTTGTGCAAGTACTTGAGTAGGTTGACCTCTAATCCAACCATCAACACTAACAGTTGTAGTAAATTCTTTTGAATTTGAAGAATGTAATGCTAATCCAGCACCTGTAAATTCAAAAGAACCTGATTTTTTTTCTGGATCAATTAATGACAATCCATAAACTACATTTTCATTAACAGTCCATGTATCCTGACCTTGTACATCATTTGAATTAATTTCATGTAAAACAACTATGTTCACATATTCACTTGAAGTAAATGTCATAGAACCATCGTAAAGGGTACCCTCATTTGGAGATAAAATAAATGCTAACTGATGATTTTCATGTTCTAATCCGGGATCTTGAAATGATGAAACAGTTTGAGTAAAATGAATTTTTTTTCTAGAACCTGCATCAACATATTGATCAGATATGGATGAAACAGAAATAATACTAGTAATAAAAATTCCAACAATCAAAATAATGAGAATTTTTTTCAACAATTTTGACTGAATTTATTACTTTAAATGATTTGTCTTAATTGATTTTATCTAATGTAAATGCATCATGTATTGCACGTACTGCAGAATCAGCATCAGAGTTTTTTACAACAAATGCCAGATTAAGTTCAGATGAGCCCTGAGTAATCATAGATACATTTACTTTATTTTTCTCAATTGCACCAAAAACTTTTGAAGCAACTCCAACTGTTCCTCTCATTCCAGAACCAATTAATGCAATAATAGACACTCCAGTAGTAATTTCTAATTTTTTAATAATTTTTCCTAAAAGATTCATTTCTAATGCACTAACTGCTTTATCAAGATCAGTATTTTTCACTACAATTGTAATACTTGATTCAGAAGGATTTTGAGAAATCATCATTACATTAATTTCAGCTTTTGCTAAAGTTTCAAATATTTTAGCTGCAGTTCCAGGTGTACCAACCATACTACCACCACGAATATCTATCAAGCCATTATTACGAACAGTACTTACACATTTTACAGTATTTTTTACAGAAGTAGAAGGGGATGCACTAACTAAAGTTCCTTCATTATTTGTACTAAAAGAATTTCTAATTTTCATTGGTATTTTTTTAGACAATAGAGGCTCAAAGGTTCTTGGATGAATTTGTTTTGCACCAAACAAAGCCATTTCAATTGCTTCAACATATGATACTTCTTTGAGTAATTTTGCATTTTTGACAATTTTTGGATCTGCAGTCATAAGTCCATCAACATCACTCATTAACCAAATTTCATCTGCCTTTATACAAGAACCAATAATTGTTGCAGAATAATCAGAACCTCCTCTACCAAACGTAGTTGTATGTCCATGTTGATCTGCACCTGCAAATCCTCCTATTACAGGAATTGTTTTCTTGGAAAATAATACATCAATATTTTTTGATACTCTTAATCTAGTTGTATCCATAAGTGGTTTTGACTCACCGAAATTAGAATCGGTAACAATACCTATTTCTTTACCAGTCAAAGGAATTGATTTTTTCCCTAAATCATTTATTGCTGCTGAAACTAATTTCACAGATAATCTTTCACCAAATGAAATTAAATAATCCATTGATCTTGAGGTTACTTCTCCTAACAAAACTAAACCATCTATTAACGCAAGAAGTTCTGTAAAATCTTCATTTAATTTTGCTAATAATTTTTTTTGGCCGTTAGATTTTTTGATTGTTTGTTTTGCTAATTGTTTATGTCTATTAGTAATTTTTGACGCAAGTTGTTCTGCTTTAGATTTATTTTCTTTTTTAATTGATTCAGATATTTCTATGAGATCATCAGTAGTTCCACTAGTTGCAGAACAAACTAATGCAATTTGATGTTTCTTAGATAATCCATTAACATATTTAGCTACTAATTGAATATCCTTGGTATTAGAAATAGAAGTTCCACCATATTTTAAAACAAGTTTCAATTCAAAGTATCTGAATAATCTAATCTTTAAATGCTTTAACTTTCCACGCGTGGAGCAAGATAAAAATGAATTCTACCAATATTTGCTACCTTAAATTCAATTCTAAGAGGTTTTGCGCTTGAAAATTCACATGTAATAAATCCAGCATTACTGCCAACTGCTTTAACTACAGGATTAAGATATTCTAGGCTGTAAGTACCAACACTATCAGTTTTTGAAGAGATTTCTTCGATATCTTCAGTTTCAGTATCAAGATCAATTATTACTTCACCAGAATCACCTTTTCCTGAAAAATCTCCCTTAGAATCAGATGTATTAATTGTCAAATAATCAGATACAACTTGAACATCACCAAGAATTTTGTCAAATTTTGAAGAAGTTAAAATAATTTTTGAATCATATGGAATTTTTGGTAATGGTGTGTCAGTTGCAGAACTTTCAATTAAACGAATTTTGTATTTTTTATTTTTTCCAACTGTTACAAGTAATAGTTTTTCTTCAGAAATACTAATTTCAATACTATCTTTTTTATCTGCACGTTTGATAAGTTTTGAAAATTCATCTATTCTAACTCCAAATTTAATATCACTATCACATTCATATTTTTCAAATGCAGAATTTGGCCAAGATATATCAATTAGAGCTACATGAGATGGATCCATTCCTCGAAAAGTAATTCCTTCAGCTGTTGCAACAAAAGTTGCTTCTTCCACTAGTGTAGATATTGCAGAGATGATAGCTTTAAGATCATCAGAACCACTTGTTTTTGCTGCAAAAGTCAATTTAATTTTCTTGGCTATAAGTTCAAGTTAAACCTTATGTGTAATCACGCCAAGTGTATTTACATTTTTGACAACGATAGAATCTAGTTGTTGGTTCATCTGCACTTCTAGTTTGAAACATCCAAGCAACTGCTTCACCATGACCACACTTTTCACAATCTATTTTTATCGTAGGATTAGTATCTTCACCTTCATTTCCTTCAAAAGCAAGAAGTGAAAAGTCCGGTTCTTCTTCAGCTATAACTTTTTTCTTTTTTATTGTTTTTTCTCCTTCAATATAACCACATTTTGAACATTCAAGGCCAGAATCACCTTTTTTTAGTTTAACCTCACATTTGGGGCAAAATTTCAATCTAATTTACCTTAATTTTGAATTAAATAATTCTTTGAATTCTTCTGTCATTTTTATTGCAGAATCTGCAGATTTTTTAATTTCAGCTAATGGTTTTGTACTAGAATTAATTCTCATCCAACATTCGTTAGTCAATGGATGTTTAACAATTACGCCTGCAAAATTAACATTTGAAGCCTTTAGAAGTTCGTGTTGAATTATGTATAATACTCCAATATCGGTTTCTGTGATAGAAATAGTGGTTTCTTTTGGTTCTAAACTGATTACTTGTGCATTCATGTATTCAGAAAAAGCACTTATTGCGGATATAAATCATAGGAACAGAGATGGCAGAAAGCAGAATTTCACAAATAACATTAGTAAAATCCAAAGAAGAGTACTCGTTAGATGAAAATATTGAGATAAACGTTCAATTTTCAGTTGAAGGGGACCTTAGAAATGCGTTCAATGAAGCTAATTGGACTAAAGCATACAATAACAATGATGTTTCAATGAAGCTAAAATACGGTGTTAAGTTAATGTCTGGGGGATTCAGAAAGAAAGAAGTAGGAAGAACCATAGATTCATACCGAAAAGCTGCAATTTTCTGGACAAGAAATCCAAAATTAGTTAATCCAATGAAAGATAGAAGGATTTGGGTTCAAATAGCAAAAAACTTTGAACCAATTATCAAACATTCTGAAGAAGAAGTAAGACAAGAATTGTTTGACTTTAATGAAAAATTTGTTTTCAAAGCATCTGATTTAGGAAAAGGTAAACACAAAATTGGAGCTGAAGTATTTTCATCATGGCAAAAACATGATTATACAGAACCAGGAAATATAAAAAATAATTCTAATGAAATAGAGTTAATAATCAATTAGGATATAAGGAACTTTTTTCTTGAATAAACAATGGCAAAATATGATGGTCTATTAGGACAACCAATTCTTGAGGTCGAAGAACCGGATAAAGAAGGTGGTATAACTTTCATCATTAAAGATAATAGGTTTATGTTTATCAAAGCAGTTGATGGAAAAATTGAGACCGTATCAATTCCAGAATAGGTGATTATGAATGGAAAAATATGATAAACTCAAGATGTTAGAATTGGTAAAAGTGGAAGATCCAGATACTGAAGGTGGATTAACTTTATATTTTCAAGAAAATATCACATTGAAAATTAAAAATGTTGATGGAAAATTAGTTTCAGAATTTGTTTAACTAATTTCTTACATATTTTTCATAATAACTAATTGCTAATTCTTGTACATCAGATTGAATAGAACCGGGTCGTTCACTTCGAATTTTTTCAATTGCTTGAATAGCCGAATATTTTTCATATTTAATAAAATAACATGCAAGAATTGTTCCAGCTCTGCCTAATCCAGCTGCACAATGAACCATTACTGATTGATTATTTTGAATTTGATTATGAATGAATTCTACTGCAGAATCTATTTTCTCCATATCAGGAGCATGAAAATCGGCAGTTGGCACATGTAGATAGTCAATTTTTTGAGTCCATTCACCAGGTAAAGCATTTTCAGTCATGGTAACAATAGATTTTACTCCTTGATTAAGAAGCCAATCAAATTCGTCTAAAGATGTAGGAATTCCTGAACCAGCTAATTTTTCTTCAATTAACCAAGAAAAATTAGTTGGTTTTTTTGTAATTTTCCCATGAACTTTTCTCCAGATATTTCCAGGTTTACTCATTATCTAATAGTGATATTTACTATATTTTTAGCATTACGAAATAATATTAATAATCATGTATTTAGAATTTAAATTATTAAAAGTTAAAAAAGATAATTTATTGATAAATATTACAACAAAAACGTATTTACTAATTTTTGAAATTAGATGCATCAAAAAAGAATTTACGTTAAATTTAATAAATTATATTTTAAATTATTAAAAGTTAAATACTGTTTTATCAAAAAATTAATTGTGCCTACTACCTATGTTTTATTAAATTCAGATTTAGGTACAGATGTATCAATTATTGCCGAAATAAAACAAATTCTTGAAGGTGAAAATGTTAAATTTGAGATTAGAGGAGTCTATGGAGTATATGATATAGTGTTAAAGATATCATCAAATGATGCTGAGGAATTACGTTCAATAATCACCAATAAGATTAGAAGAATTAGTAATATTCAATCAACATTAACTATGATGGTAATAGAAGAACAAGAAAATCTATAATTTTTTAATTACATCAATTACTTGAAGCATTTCTGAATCAGTATTAAAAAAATGAGGGGATACACGAACAATTTTCTTTTCCATAATCTCTCTTACAGCTAAAATAATATTTTGTTTTTCAAGTTTATCTACTATTTTTTGTGAATCTAACCCTTCAATGTTAAATGATACAATACTTGTTCGTTCATTTGGATCTTCTGGTCCATATAAAATAATTTTAGGTATTTTTTCTAATTCTTCTCTAAAAAGATTAGATAAATATTGATTTTTTTTACGAATATTTTGCATTCCAAATTTTAACAGGTATTTTACAGAGGATTCTAATCCAACAATTCCAACATAATTTCTAAAACCTGTTTGAAATTTATCTGGTAAATCTTTAAAAATTAAATTATTATCATTTTTAATAATAGCAGATTCACCACCAATTGTTTGGGGTTCTAATAATTCACTTGATTTCCTATTACAATAAAATAAACCAGTTCCCATTGGACCACATAGCCATTTAGACCCATTAAAGGACATAAAATCACATTTTAATTTAGAAACATCATGATCACCAAGACAACCAATTGTTTGTGCACTATCAATAAAAAATGGAATCGTATTATTAAGAATTTTAGAAATTTTTGCAATTGGTAATATGGAACCAGTATTATACAAAGCATGACTTAAAGATACTAATTTTGTATTTTCATCAATATTTGATTTTAAATCATCTAATTCAAAAAATCCATTTTTGTCTATTGGAAGATGTCTAATTGAAAGTTTATTTTTTAATTTAATCCATGGATAAAAATTTGAATGGTGTTCATGATTCATTCCACGAATTATAATATTGGATTTATTATCAAATGAAAGACCATTTGCAACAAAATTAATTCCATCAGTAGTACTTTGAGTTAAAATTACTTCATCAGGTTGACAAGAGATAATTTTTCCAATAATTTTTCTCACATTATCTAATTTTTCTGTAACAAAGGATTCGGAATCCTTAGAATCAGGACCTAGTGAATTATATGAAATAAGAAATTCTTTCATTGCCTCAATGCTTTGCATAGGCATTAAAGAAACAGATGCATTGTTAAGATAAATTTTATCTGAACTTGGAAAATCATCTGAAATGTCTTTGGATACTAAATTCATTATTATATCTGTAAAATGCTTTATGGGTGTTGAATAAAAATCCTGAGAGAGTTTTAGATAATGATTTGACTCACATTAAAAAAGAATTTGAGAAAAATTTACCAAATATTTTATTATTTTCTGAACCTTTTGAAAAAAATTCATTTCTTGACAAATTGATTGCTTCTGTTGAAAATTCAATAATTTTTGTAGATATGGATTTACTTTACACTGGATATGTAAAATCGGGCATGATTAAAAATAAAGACAATGTGGAATTATATCAACCAAATAAAGAAAATTGGAAAAAGGATCTATCAGAGATCATTAACAAAGTTTCAAAAAACAAATTTTTTGTAATCATAGATTCGTTTAACCGGGTTTACAATATGTTTGACGAATTAGATTCAGCAATATTCATCAATTCATGTATTATGTTACTTTCATCACTTGCAAGAAAAACAGGTTCTTCAGTAATAATTACTGCAATAGCAAGAAAAAATGAAAGTAAAAAGTGGATTTTATCACCAGGAGGTAAACAAATCATAAAATCAGACAAAACAAGGATCTATTTACTGAAAAAAACTGAAGAAGGTTTCATTATTTCTACAATTGGGAATGAAAATAAGAATTTCATTATTTAAAACAATTATTCTGGTTAATGTTTAATGCGATCAAAAATTCAAACACCGTTATAATTGATAATTTTTAGAAAAATGTTATAAGTGCCGAATCAAGAAATTATTTCATAATGCCTGTAGCAATACTTCCAGACATCAGTGAACAAATGTGTATCGGATGCGCACTATGTGTAGAAATCTGTACAACACTTGGTCCAGATGTCCTTAGAGTAAAACCAGTCGAAGGCTGGAAGAGAGGTAAAGCATTTGTCTTTTACCCAGAAAGATGTATCACAGATGGTGCATGCATCGGTGTATGCCCAACAAAAGCAATCTTCTGGATGAGACCAATGGACTTTACAGTTGGACAACCAGTTCCACTCCATAAAGACTCAGTCTTCGTTAAAGGTTGGACTGAATTAATCGATTAGATTACTTCACACAATTTTTTACTTTTTATTATTTTTAAATTGTACCTAGTTTACGTTGTGGAATATGGGAGTTTTTTCAACAATTACAATTCCTTCCATCCAAAGATGAATTGTACAATAATATGAGAAAATACCATGTTTTTCAAATTTGTACGACCATGTTTCACCTGGCATAAATCTAACACTATCAAATTGACCGTCAGAAATTCCAAAATTACCATCCATCCAATCAAACCTACCAGAGCCTTCACCACTAGTAACAGTATGATCTTCTCTATCATCATTATACCAGATAATTGTATCATCTACAGAAACAAAAATCTGAAAAGGATCACGCCAAATTTCTGCAGGAGTATTTAATTTAGGATTAAAAGCACCAAAGGGAATATCTACAATATATTCATCTGTAAATGCAAAAGATGATGAAAATAATAATAAAGACATAGATAAAAAATAATTTTTTGAAAATTTATGGGTATTAATTAAATTCTTGAGATGATTTTTTATGAGATTAATTATTTTTTGAAAATTTAAATCTAGATTTCCAATTAGAACTTGGTTTTTTAGATAAATTGTCTAACATGTCATATGTTATTGTAAATCCATTTCCTACCATAGTAGAATCATTTCTATAATTTTGTTTTTCAGGCACATATTCATCTGCTAAATCTTTAATTTTTTTTGTCTTTAAATCAAATAATCTAATTTTTTTACCATTTTCTAATTCAATAATTGCATCACCACTTAGTCCCTGAATTGAAAAATTTTCAAAGAATCTAATTAAACCACCTTGTTTTAATTTAATTGTAGAATTAAAAGTTAGTTTCCCACCATAAAATAAAATTTCACGTGCAAATAATATTGAATCTTCTTCCACATTTAGAACAATAATAGTATCAGCATCAAGAGATACAGTGTTTACAATATTTTCAGCAATAATTTTTCCATTTGGAGCTGAAATTGTAGTTCTATGTTCTTGAATTTGATAAATTCCAACCCTTCCTTCTTTATCTTCAACTCTATATTTTCTACCAAAAATATTACCTACAACAACATTTCCATTATCTACAATAATCCTAGCACCATTTTCAATTTTATACTTATTTTCTAATGGATTAATAAATTTAAAATCCCCTTTTGTTAGATGTATGTTAGTCTTAAATTCTTGTGTCCATGATGGACTAGTAATACTTCCTTGCATAATTATTGGACCATCATAAGTTAAACTTCCGGCCATAAAATTTCCTTTAATTGATAATGTACCCGTTGCTTTTCTTTCTAATTCAATTTCACCAAGAGTTTTAGATCCAAATAGTCTTGTTGCAGTAGCATTTGAACGATTTAATGCTGATATCCATTCCTCAGCAGTTTTCATTTCTTTGGATAATTCTTGACCTAAAATCTGATTTTTTCTTCTAATATCTTCTTCATTTTCATCAGAATATACTCTAGAATTTTTTATTTTCTCAATATCTGTATCAGGATATTTTTTCCCAATTTTCAGATCATCATATGCTTGTTTAATTTTAATAAATTGTTCATTTTCTCCACCTCGATCAGAATGAAATTGTAAAGCTAATCTTCTAAACGCATCTCTAATTTCTTTTTCTGTTGTTCCCTCTACAATTCCTAAAATATCATAATTAGATTCAACCATTTTTTATTAACCTAGTTAAGATCATCACTCATTTTCCTATACTTGTAAGTTATTACATTGTAAAATATCAATGATACGGAATTTCTATAGAAAATATTCATAAAATTAATTTTTTCTTGTTTTTATTAGAGCAATTATTGCAAAACTTGTACCAATTATTCCCATAATAATTCCAACATATCCTATATTCATTGCATTATCAGACTTTTCTAATTTTTGAACAGAGTTTTTTAGATTATTCATATCTTCAATAATTTTTGTGTGTCCATCAATAATTTGAGTTAAAGTAAGATCAGATGATTCAGGAAATTCAATATAAGATCTTTCAGCAACAGGTGGTGGATGCATAGATAAATTGATAGGTGTATCTAAAATTTTTCCAATAATATTTGCTTGATAATACCCAGAAACTGTTGGATTAACAAAAGCATAATATTTTCCAGGTATATCATGATCTGGAGATAACGGTAAAGTAATTTTTTCGATTTTATCAAATACAAATTGGATTTTAATTAATTTTTTTAATCCTCCAATACCATTTTGAAATTCTTGAGAATTTGCACATTCCATAGATATTGAAATATCAGGGCAAGGGATTAATGGACTAATATACAATTCAAGTCCATTAGTTTCACCAGATACAACGGGTTCATTCATCCAACCAATTTCAACACGATATTCCTCAACTGCATCAACTGTATGTCCATATGCAATTCCAGCTAAACTTGGAATAAGCAATAAAGATAATATTAAAAAATTTAATTTCATAATTAAAAAAAGTAATTCTAATTTTAAAAATGTTCTATTTTTTATTAAAAATGCTATTTTTTGAAAATTTTGAGATTTTTACTAGATAAGCATTCAAAAATATTGAAACTTCTCAAAAAGTTAAAATTTGTATAGATATAGTATTCTTATAGCTTAATTCATAATATTATTCAATAAAATGAAATAAAATTTTAGATTTAAGACAATTTTTAATTGAATCAACTTTTATGAAAATTTTCCATTTCATCTTCAAAGAAGAATTTTTCAGATAGTGCTGGTTTTAGATCATCTAACCAAATTGCATTTTCATCATATTTTGCAAAAAATGGTGTTTCAACCCAATCTGGATTTCTACCTTGTAAAAATCTCAAAACAATTATTTTTTCACCATTAAGATTTGCAGTTCCCATAACATGGACTTTACCTGGTGTTGCAGACATACTTGGTCCTCTAACTGTTCGAGCTAATCCACTAACTGATGAATATGCTTTTTTGAAAATCTCATTTGCTTTAACTAAAGATATTCCAAAGTAATGTTGTGCACCTGTATCTCTAACAACAAACATGTAATATGGAATACAACCTAACTGAACTTGTTTAGTCCACATTTTTGCCCACATTTCTGCATCATCATTGATATGTGTTAAAAGAGGTGATTGAGTTCGAATTTGTGCACCTGTTTTTCTTACTTGTTTTATTGCATCTTTTACAGCATCTGTTGATAATTCACTCAAATGATTAAAGTGGGCCATAAATGCAAGATGTAGCCCACTATCAGTAATTTTTTTAAAAATATCTAACATTTCTTGAGAATCCGAATCTGTTAAAAATTTGTAAGGCCAATATGCAAGAGCTTTTGTCCCAATTCTAATAGTTTTAAGATTTGGAAGATTTGCATCAATTAAAGTATCAATATATTTTGAGAAAATTTTTGCTTTCATAATCATTGGATCTCCACCTGTAAATAATACATCAGTAATTTCAGGATGTTCTCTAAGATATTGAACTAGTTGTTCGCCTTCTTGCATTGCAAATTTCATTTCATCCATACCAACAAATTGAGGCCATCTAAAACAGAAGCTACAATATGCATGACAAGTTTGACTTTGACTAGGGAAGAATAGACAAGTTTCTTTGTACTTATGTTGCATACCATATAATTTAGTTCCATCTTTTAATGTTGGAACATTAAGTTCCATTTGGCCTGCAGGATGTGGATTTAATTGTAAACGAATTTCATTTGCAATAGATGCTATTTCTTTTTTTTCAAGGTTATTTTTTAATGCTTTAGCCATTTTTTCATAATGTTCTGGTTTCAACATTCCTTTTTGTGGAAATGTTAAAACAAAAATCGGATCATTTGGAATGTTATTCCAATCAATTAATTGCTCAACAACATAATTATTTGCTTTAAATGGTAAAACATTTCCTACAACTTCCATTTCAAATTGTTTTTCTTCTGAAAGTTTTTGAATTTGTGGAAGTTGACGAAAATTAGATAATGTGTATGATTTCATAGAAGGAGAATCGTCCCAAATTGACTTTTGATGGGTCATTTTGTAAATTGTACCTGAACCCTTGTTAAACGTTGCAGCATTCGTAGGCATAAAAAAAGAAAAATAATGTAATTTTACTTTAGAAATAATCAAAATAGCTTAACATTTTATTCTAGAAAATAAAACAAAAAAGGAAGAAAAAATATGAGCGAAGGAGATATTTCACAGATTTCAGTAGGAGAATTTGAAACAGTTTCACAATTATTAGCATCATCAGAGTCACTACAATTAGCTTTCATCATAATGATAGTTGGAATTATCATTATAGCTGCAGCATATAGAACATTTTCATCATTAGTAAAATCAAAGAAAATATTTTACACTAGACCACATTTATCAAAATTTGTACAAAATGCAGTATTACCGTTTTTTGCAATTGCCTTAATTTCATCAACTAATGCATATATTCAAACTTCAGAATTATTTGAACAGGATTCAAATATTTCTACAACACAATTAACTCCTGAGGAAACTTTTGCAAAAATTCTCAATACTTTTAATATTCTAGTTATTGGATATACAATTTCTCATTTAATACCAATAATGTTAACAAAACGGGATAAATCAATACTTGAAAAACAAGATTTTGATACTTGGTTTGAGTTACAAGGTTTTTCAGATGATGATGATCTATTTCATAAATTATACAAATGGATTCCACCTACCATCACACCTGAAGAATTTACAGATGAAGAATTTGAAAAACTATGTAAAACAAAAGAAGGAATTAATCAATTAGAACAATATCGTACTTCAAAAGGAAACCCAATTGGAAGTTATGAAAAATTAGTAAGTAATACTTTTGAAAAATGGAAAGAATCTGAAAGAGCAAAATATTTGAAATATTTTAACAATTGTATTACAGGAAATAATCAATCAGGAAGAAAATTAAAACCAGGTGCAAAACCAGATGAAATATTTGCTATAGATATTTGGAGAGAAGAAAAAAGAATGAATGGTTTTGAGCCATTAATTCCAAGTTCTAGACCAGCAGGATATGCACGTAAAAAAAGAAAAGGTATTCCTAAATCATTTAAGCAGATATTACCTGTAGGAATTTTTGTTGCAACAATTCTAGGAGTTGTATCTTGGTGGGGAGTAGATTTGTTTGTATTAGCAACTGCAACTGGTGGTCTTGCAATTGGTGTTGGTTTAGCTTTACAAGAAACAATGCAAAATTATTTTGCATATATAATGATCAGAAAAGACAATATTTTCAAAGAAGGAGAAAGAGTACAATTAGAATCAGGATATAATGGATATGTACATAAAATTACACCTAGAGTTACGTATGTTAGAGATGGATTACATGAATCTGTAGCAATTATTCCAACAAGACAGTTAGTAACAGCACAAATTATCAATTATACAAAAGAAAACAAACTTGTTCCAGCAGTAGTTACCGTAGGAGTTTCATATCTTAATGATCCAAAACAAGTTGCTGCAATTTTAGTGAAAATTGGAAAACGTGGCATGATTGAAATAAGAGATAGTAAAGGAAAACATCTAGTTAGACAAAATAGATGTCCATACTTAGATGAAAATAAATCAAGTTGTGGATGTGATAAGGATTTACATGTTGATATTTCACAACCAGTTGTAAGATTTAACCAGTTTAATGATTCTGCATTAGATTTCTCAATGTGGTTATATGTTAAAGATTATGGTTCGCAATTTAAAACAAAAACAGATCTAAGAATGATAATGTATGAAGAATTCAAAAAATATGATATTAGAATTCCATGGCCAATTAGAACAGTTTACCAAGGAGATGAAAAGAAAGAACAAAATGAAATTGATGAAAAAGATGAATTTAGGAATAAAGTGATTGATGAATATGGATTAGGAGACTTAGGTCGTGGAGAAGGAGATGAATAGAAAAAAATTCTCAAAACTTAAGAATCCCTTCAAATCATGTTTTCTTATTGAGTGAATTATCAATAATTTCAGGAAAATCTTCTGAAAATTTAGCAAAAGAATTATCTAAAAAAGTTAAGGGGAATTTTGTAAAATCAGAAATCAGAATTTTTCCTGATGGAGAAAGTAAAATAACTTTAATTGGAAAAATATCAGGAAAAAAATCAATTGTTGTACAATCAATTTATCCACCTGTAGATACTAACTTAGTTCAAGCATTATCCTTAATTGCTAAAGCTAAAGAAAATTCATCAGAAGTGATTGCCGTAATTCCATATATGGGATATGCAAGACAAGATAGAGAATTTTTACCAGGTGAAATTGTTACAATGAAAGTACTTGGTAAATTATTCAAAGGTGCAGGGGCATCAAAAATAATTGTTGTTGATATTCATAGCTTAATTGGTTTTAAACACTTTAGCATCAAAACAAAAAATGTAACAGCAATTCCAGATCTTGTTAAATATTTTAAAAAATTGAGCCTAAAAAATCCATTAGTAATATCACCAGATCAAGGTGGAAAAGAACGTGCAAAAAAATTCGCAAAAGAATTTAATTCAAATTATATTGCATTAGACAAAAAACGAGATAAAAAAACGGGTAAGATAAAAATTACAACAAAAAGAACAGATGAAGTTGAAAACAGAGATCTTATTTTAGTTGATGATATGATAAGTACAGGTGGCAGTATAATTAAAGCAACACAATTTCTTAAAAAGCAAAAATGTAAAAAAATCTATGTTGCATGTACTCATGCACTTTTAATGAATGATGCTGAAAAGAAAATTAAGAAGGCAGGTGTTACAAGCATTATTAGTACAAATACAATTCCAGGTAAAACATCAAAAGTAGATATTTCAAAAATAATTGCAAAGGCAATAATGTAATGCCAGAAAGTTTTTTTATTTTATCCAAAGATTATTTAGAACTTGCAATTGATGAAGTCACTACAATAGTAAAAATGTATGATAGATTTGCCAAAATAAAAATTATTTCAAATTTAGTAATTGTTCAATCAAAAACAAATGCAAATAAAATTTCAGATCGTTTAACATTTGTAAAAACTTCTGGGCAAATATTAAGAAAAATGTCAGGATTATTTTTAGATCAAGAAAATTTTCAAGTATTAAAAAATACAAAAACTTTTGTATGTAGAGTAATTAATTTATCATCAAATCAATTCAATACTTCAGAATTAGAAAATTCTATGGGTGATATGATATCTAAATTTACTAATGCAAAAGTAAAATTGGAAAATCCAGATATTACAGTATATTTAATTTTTACAAATGAAGAAAATTTTTTTGGATTTTCAGAAAAAATTAAAGAAAGAAAACGACCAAAAAAAATTAAAAAATATCCTCATGAATTAGATTGGAAATTGACAAGAGTGATGATAAATTTAACAGGATTAAAAAAAGGTCAAACTCTATGCGATCCATTTTGTGGAACAGGCACAACTTTACTGGAATCTGAATCTATGGGTATCAATGCAATTGGAATTGATTTTGATCAGAAAATGTGTGAAATATCTAGAGAAAATCTTAAGACTAATGGTTACAAATCAAAAATTTTAAAATCAGATTTCCAGGAATTGGTGAAAATATCAGAAAAATTTGATGGAATTGTAACTGATTTACCATATGGTAGATCCTCAAAAACATCAGAAAAACCTGAGGATATTTTAAAAAAACTCATTTCAATTATGCCTAAACACAAAAAAATCGCCATAATGTTCAAAAAAGAATTAGATCCTAAAATGAAATTAAAAGGATTAAAAAAATATCAAATCTATAGGCATAAAAGCCTAACAAGAACTATTTTGATTAAATGAAATTAGTATTTTTAGGAACATCAGCTGCACAACCTACAGAAAGAAGAGGATTATCGTGCATATGTTTAGAAAATGATGGTGAAATATTGATGTTTGATGCAGGTGAAGCATCACAAATATCATATATGAAATCAGGTTTAGGATGGAATAAAAAAATGAAATTATTTGTAACACATTTGCACGGAGATCATTGTGTAGGAATTTTAGGATTATTACAAACAATGTCAATGCAAAATAGAACTGAATCTTTAGAAATTTTTGGTCCTAAAGGAATTGATGAATTTCTTGCAGCAAATATTAAAATATTAAATTTTGGATTATCATTTTCTATTTTGATTACAATTGTTAAAGAAGGAAAAATATTTGAAAATAAAAAATTTTCAATGTATGCAGCTAAAGCAAATCATTCAATAACTGCATTTTCATATTTGTTTGAAGAAAAAGATAAACCAGGTAGATTTAATGTAGAAAAAGCAAAAGAATTAGGCATACCTGAAGGGGAATTATGGAATAAATTACAAAATGGGGAAGAAGTAATCAATAATGAAAAAATAATTAAATCCATACAAGTATTAGGTAAAAAACGTCCAGGTAAAAAAATAGGAATTTCAGGCGATACAATGCCAACAAAAGAATTAGAGGAATTTTTTAAAGAATGTGATTATTTAGTTTTTGATTCTACATTTCTTGATGAGGAAAAACAAAAAGCACAAGATACTTGTCATTCAACTGCAAAACAAGCTGCACAATTAGGAAAAAATTCAAATGTGAAAAATTTAATTTTAACACATTTTTCAGCAAGATACAAAGATGAAATTGGGCATTTAACTGAAGCAAAAAAAATTCATGATTCAGTTATTACTGCAAAAGATCTTTTAGAAATAGAAATTAAATAAAAAAATTAATCAAGTTTAAAGATATTTTGTATAAAACTAAATGGATCAAAATCAGATACTTCATTTGCAAGAATTTCTTTAGAAGATTCACTTGATTCTATAATTCCTGTTTTAATATTATCACCTGTTTCAGTTATTCCTTCAGAAATTTTTTCATTAACATTTTCAACTAATTTATCACCTGTTTCAGTTATTCCTTCAGAAATTTTTTCATTAACATTTTCAACTAATTTATCACCTGTTTCAGTTATTCCTTCATATACACTATCACTAACACTTTGAATTGTTTTATCAATAGAAGTATCCAAGCGATTCTCTGCAGAATCAGTAATTTTTGCATTCAAATAATTAAAATCATTTTTTAAAGAATCAGTTAATGATGCAGATGTATTAGGAAATAATGCTGTGATTTCTGTAGAGAACATCATTCCTCCTAAAATCAAAACAGCTGTAATTATGCCTAATTTAATTATCATTTCATTATAATCATAAAAAATAGATTTTAAATTCAAACTAAAAAAAACAATCAAAAATGAGTGAATTTTCTTAACTAATTATATCTAATCAAAAATTATCCAATCTATAATTCCATCAATATTTGATGATGTCAAAATAACTTTAATTGGACCTAGTGGAGATTCATTGGTTCCTTCACAAATTGCTATTTGATCAACAAATGCTGCTTGTTTATTTAGATAAAACCATGTTGAATCATCTTCTAAGTTATCTTCTAATGAACGTAAATAATTTTTTTGTGATTTATTATTATGTATTGATTGATAAATTTTTTCAAGAGATCTTAGTTCTTTTGATTGTGCACTAATTGAAAAATTATTATTATTTATGATTGAATAAGGAAAAATATTTGAAATTGCTTTTTCAATTTTATCTATAGATTCAGAAGGATTTATTGTACAAAACATTTCTATTTTGCAATTAATATTTGGAATTTTCATTTAATCCATCTTTGAATAATTTCATATGAATTTTTTATTAGTTCATCTTTTGTTAAACCAATATTAGATAATGCAAAATCAGATAATGCAATTGAATTGCTAATACCCACACCTAATTCACGATTATCTCTTTCTTCAAAATGTTCTTTTGTTTGTGGGTCATCAGATCTTCCTCTTTTTTGTAAGAAATCAAATCTAGTATCTGTAGATGCATGAATTGCTAATAATTTTACAGTTCCAAATTTTCTAAGTACTTGAATTTCATCATTAGATCGAATTCCATCTATCAACATTACATTTGCTGTAGAAGATTCTATTTTTATTTGAACTAATTCTGCTACTGCACCGGGTCCATTTTTTTCTCTAAGTTCTAACATTAATTTTCCAAGATTCTCTCTAGTTGGATCTAAATTTCTTTTTTTAGCTTCATCTCTAACAGCATTACCCAAATTAATTATTTCATATCCTTTAGATTTCAAACCTTCAGCAATTGTAGATTTACCAGCACCAGGCATGCCAGTTAAACATACAAGTAATTTTGTCAACACATATCAAAAAAAATACTCGTCTATGAAGTTACCGGAAATTATTATAAACATACTTGAAAAAATTCTATAATGCGCGTTTTTGTATCTATTGAAATATCAAATAATGAAGTAATTAATTCAATTAAAAATTTTCAAAAAATAATTAAAATTGATGCAAAACCTACAGAATTAAAAAATCTTCATTTCACATTACAATTTTTAGGTGAAGTTTCTGAACAAATTATAGACAAAATTATTCAATCTTTGAATACTATTGAATTTTCAAAATTTGATATTTATTTAAAAGGAACTGGAGCTTTTCCAAAACTCAAATCTCCAAAAATTATTTGGATAGGCACAGATGAAAAAAGTGGGAAAAAGATGATCGAATTATCTAAAAAAGTAGAAAAAGCTTTAGAACCATTAGGATTTTCTTCGGAGAAACCATTTAAACCTCATATCACAGTATTTAGAATTAAAAAGAAGATTGGAGATATAACAAAAGAGATGGAAAATCATAAAAATGTAAATTTTGGAATGCAAGAAATAACTAGCATTAAATTAAAAAAAAGTGAACTTACTTTGAATGGACCAGTTTATTCAGATTTAATGGAGATTAAAATAAAATAATGAAACAAATAATTTCTAAAATTTCAAAAACTACAATTCCATCTAAAATAATTCAAAAATCAAAAAAAGAAATTGCAGATAAAGTATACAAATTAGTTGAAAAAGAAATTCAAAAATATTCAGAAGTAATAGAATTAGAATTTGGAGGTTCTTATGCAAAAGATACATGGTTATCAAAAGATGCAGATATTGATATTTTTATTAAATTTAAAAAAACTATTTCTGAAGAAAAATTAGAAAGTATTTCTAAAAAAATAGGCTTTGAATCATTAAAAAAATATTCTCCATATGTAAGATATTCTCAACATCCATATGTTGAGGCTAAAATTAAGAATACAAAAATCAACATAGTACCATGTTATGATGTAAAAATTGGTGAATGGAAAAGTGCTGCAGATAGATCTCCATTTCATACAAAATTTATGAAAAAATCATTGACATTAAAAATGAGAAATGAAGTAAGAGTTCTAAAGACATTTTTAAAATCAAATGGAATTTATGGTGCAGAAATTGCAAAACAGGGATTTAGTGGATATATTTCTGAAGTTTTAATTTTAGAATTTGGTAGTTTTGAAAATCTCATAACATCAATTTCAAATATTAAAGAGAACCAAATTATTGGAAAAACATCAAAATCATTTGATACGTCAATTGTTGTAATTGATCCAATTGATAGTAATAGGAATTTAGCTGCTGCTATTTCAAATGAAAATATTGGAAAGTTCATTTTAATTTCTAGAGCACTAAAAGAAAAACCAAGTTTAGGATTTTTTAAAAATAAAAAACAAAAAATATCAAATAAATTTTGGAACAATCTGTTAATCATAAAATTTGAGTTTAAATCTAGAAGTCCAGATATTATTTGGGGACAAATTAAAAGAGCAACATCAACTTTGTCTACACAATTAGAATTAGGAGGATTTACTGTACTTAGAAGTAAATCACATACAGATCAACAAAAAGAAGCATACCTTTTGTTCTTTTTAGAATCTACAAAAATAAATGAGATATATCAAAAGAAAGGACCAGAATTTTTTAGAGAAGATAGTACACATAGTTTTATTTCTAAAAATCTTAAAAATGCTGAATTGATATGGGTTGGAAATGATAGAAAAATTATTTCATTAGAAAAAAGAAAATATGTTGATGCAGTTAGTTTTATGAAAGAATTTTTGGAAAAAAGTCTTCAAATAGGCATACCAAAAGGCCTTCAGAGTGATTTTAAACGAGGTTTCAAGGTATTTGTAGGAAACAAAAATCTAAGTAAATCAATTAAAGAGGAAGCAGCTGAGTTGATTTCAGTAGATGGCACACTCCTTCATTTCAATTAAAAAATTTTCAGAAGAACCATACTCAAAAATTTTAGGGTATCCAAATGCAACTAATCGTCAAATTAAATCAAGAATTAATGAATTAGAAAAATTAAAAATAAAATCAGTTTGTTTAACAGGTCCTACCACAATTGGAAATCTGGCAATTTTAGGAAAAGGATACGTTGGTGTTGTAGTACTTGTAAAAAGAGGAAATAAAGAAGTTGCACTAAAAATTCGAAGAACGGACTCTCAAAGAAAAAACATGAAAAACGAATCAATATTATTGAAAATAGTAAATTCAATTAAAGTTGGTCCAAAATTAATTGATGTAAGTAAAAATTTTTTGGTTATGGAATATCTTGAAGGAGAAAAATTTAGTAATTGGATTGAAATGTTAAAAGGAACTGGTAGTACAAAAAAATTAAAATCTACAATAAAAAGTGCTTTAGAAGATTGTTATAGATTAGATCAAATTGGATTTGATCATGGTGAATTAAGTAATA
>Ga0206686_1000149_pt1 | contig 20795 bp, 19 predicted proteins | sample M250012015metaG_FD_155447 | JGI IMG/M metagenome (GOLD analysis project Ga0206686, IMG submission 155447) | Ammonia-oxidizing marine archaeal communities from Monterey Bay, California, United States - M2 500m 12015 | ecosystem: Environmental > Aquatic > Marine > Intertidal zone | place: USA... | reverse complement strand
CATCCTTACACTCAAGCCCTGATTTCTGCCGTTCCTATTCCTGACCCTAAAATTGAGAAACAAAAGGATCTAATATTGATTGAAGGGGATCTTCCATCACCAGTAAACCCGCCATCGGGATGTGTTTTTAGAACCCGTTGCCACAAAGTACAGCAGATCTGCTCGGAGGAGAAGCCTGAATTTAAAGAGGCATCCAACAATCATCAAGTCGCATGCCACTTTAATGATTAAATACCTTAAAAAACGCATTAAAAATAAATGGCTACTTATTATCTTGCCTTTTCTATTTTTTCTTATAAAAGGACTGATTTGGCTCGCCATATTTTATGGCCTTTGGGATGTAATTAAATCTGCAATTTAGATTTTATAGATAACGTTAATGCAAATCATTTAACGTGAGATAAAATCTCTTTCAGATTTTTCTTATTTGCAAATATCTCTTTTTCTGTAAGTCCATCCATCTCGTGAGGAAAAACAAGCCAATCATCTGTTTCATGAATATAGTAATCTGGCACAGTATCTATAATATTTCTTAAAGGTTTATACCAGGGCATAGCCATACGTATATCATGAGGTATGTTTTTTCTTGACTTTTCCTTCAGAGTGTCCAAGATAGCTCTAATACTTCTTCCTGAATCAAAAACATCATCAACGATAAGTAGTTTATCTTCGGCGTTCATGTTACTAATAAGATAGTCAATACCATGGACTCTAACCTCTTTTGATTGCTCGTTAATACCGTAATATGAAGAGGTTCGAATAGCAATATGATCTGACTCATTACCTAAATAAGCAAGTATCTCTTGAATAGCAATACCAACAGGAGTTCCACCACGCCAAACACCTACAATAAAGTCAGGCTTAAAGCCGCTATTATGTATTTGAACTCCAAGTCTAAAGGAGTCCAAGAGTAACTCATCAGCTGTTATATATGTTTTTGTTATAGTCATATTTATTTTCCGATTAATAATTTTTTATAAACAATTTAAGTAGTACTTAATGCTTATAAATTTTATATAGTTTTTAGCATTTAATTTATAAAATTCTAATTTAGAATTGTGAAATTTTATCAACAAGGCGAGATTTTGTATCGGGGTCAGCAAATGAAGCCTTCATTGCCATTAGAGAAATAGATTTAAGTTCTTCAATGCCAAAATCAAAGTGTTCGGCACTATTTTGATATTCGAGACCTACACTGGTATTAAAAAATGGTGGGTCATCTGAATTTAAGCTGATGCTTATCCCTTTTGACATAATAAGTTTTAAAGGATGACTACTCCAGTTAGGATATAAAGATAGAGCTAGATTGCTTCCTGGACTAATCTCCAGGTGGATATTACGCTTGACTAAAGCATTTAATAGTTCGGCATCCTCGATACTTTTAACTCCATGTCCAATTCTACTTATTGGTAAATGGTTGATTGCATCCCAAACACTTTCTGGTCCACAGATCTCTCCAGCATGAACGGTACAAGGATAGTTGGCATTCGAAGCAATATTAAAGGCTGGTGCAAAATCCTTTAATGTAAATGCTAATTCATCACCACCCATACCAAAGCCGACTATATAAGGGTGAGGATTGTCAACCATTTGTTGTGCTACATCGATACCTTGCTTTGGACCTAAGTGTCTAACACAAGTTACAATAATACGTCCAATAATTCCAAAATCATTCTCAGCATCATCAATCCCTTCAACGCAACCTGAGATCATGTCATCATAACTTATTCCACATTCAGAAGCATGGTCAGGAGAGATAAATGTCTCCAGATAAATAACATTTTCATATGAACAGTCTTTAAGATACTCATACATAATATCTCTGTAGTCTTTTTTATTTTTCAAACAAGAGCTGGCTCCATCGTAAGCATCAAGAAAGCTAGCAAAATTACTCCAGGCATAACCTCCTTCATTATTAAAAAGGCTCTCCTTAAGAGTTACACTATTTCGTTTAGCAATTTGGTGGACTAAAAGAGGTTTAATAGTGCCTTCAAGGTGACTATGAAGTTCTACTTTTGGAAGGTTTAGGATTTGTTCTAGCATTGAAAGATTATAACTATTTATTGTAAGTTACAAGCTTTTCCATTTGCTAGAGTTTTTATTTCTAGATGATGGGCTATGGTTTGTCCCATATCAGCAAAACTTTCTCTTTTACCTAAGTTATTATTTTTAACTGATTTACCATAAAAAACAACTGGTACATGCTCACGTGTATGATCACTTCCTGGCCAAGTAGGATCACACCCATGATCTGCAGTAACAAGGACAAGATCGTCTTTATCTAATCTTGATTCAATTTCAGGTATTCGATTGTCAAGTTGCTCCAATGCTAAAGCATAGCCTGCTACATCGCGACGATGTCCAAATTTAGTATCAAAGTCTACTAAATTAACAAATATCAAGCCATCCTTAACCTTTGTCATTTCAGACAATAATTGGTCCACTAAGCCCATATTATTAGATGCTTTAACCGTATAGCTAACACCTTGATTGGAAAAAATATCACTAATTTTTCCAACAGAAATAACTTGACCATTGGCATCTTGAATATAATCTAATAGTGTTACATCATTCGGTGGTGTGGTTAGGTCTTTTCGGTTAGCTGTTCGTTCAAAACCATCTTTAGGGTTTCCAATAAATGGCCTTGCAATTACTCGCGTAATTTCTAATGGATCAACAAGTTTTTTTGCAATCCTACATAACTCATAAAGCCTCTCTAAGCCAAAATATTCTTCATGAGCTGCTATCTGAAATACTGAATCAGCGGAGGTGTAGCAAATAGGAAAGCCAGATTTAAGGTGCTCTTCACCAAACTCCTCTATAACTTGAGTACCTGAGGCGTGCTTATTAGCAAGTGTTCCACCTATTTGACCTTGATTCATTAGATCTTTAAGTAGAGAGGCTGGGAAGCAGTTTTCAGTTTCAGGAAAGGTTCCCCATTTAAAGGGGACAGGAAGGCCACAAATTTCCCAGTGCCCACTAGGAGTATCTTTTCCAGCACTCACTTCCTGGGCATAACCAAAAGCACCTTGGGGTTCAACTCTTGTTATTGGAAGTGGCTTATTTCGACTAGCAATTGCTGCCTCTCCTAATCCCCATCTAATCAAATTTGGAATTAAAAGAGGGCCATTGCGTTCGCTATTATTAGCATTACCAGAAGCACATTTTTCAATGATATGTCCAAGAGTATCAGAGCCTGAATCTCCATAAAGATGAGCATCTTCACTAGAACCAAGGCCTAAGGAGTCTAAAACTAAAATAATCGCTCTTTTCATTAATGATTTTCCTTATTTGAACTAATTGTTTCATAAATTAAGTTTGGAATTGATGGATTTTTTTCACTAAGAGTAAAAACTGATGGAAGGATTTTTTGTAAGTAATTGATCTGATCCTTGTCACGGACATGAGCTAAAACTAGTGGTTCACCCTTATCTACCCATTGACCAATATTGACTATATTACTTAAGCCTACTCCATGATCAATTGGATCAATTGACTTGGTTCTTCCAGCTTTTAGATGGATCATACTTAAACCAATTTCCCGTGCATTCATTTCAGAGACATATCCAGATGAAGTTGACACTATAGGACTAATTATTGGCATAGGAGTTAAATATTGATTAGCATTTACCATTAAATCTATAGGGCCTCCAAGGGAGTGGATCATTTGTTCAAATATTGATGCAGCCTTACCAGATGAGAGCACTTCTTGTGATTTTATCTTAGCGCTAACTAAGTCGCTTTCAATGCCACTTAGCAGAAGCATATGAGTCGCTAGTTCAAGTGTAAGCTCCATTAATCGTGGATTTGCATTATCAGGTTCAACTAGAAAATTGATACACTCACTAACCTCTACTGCATTTCCAACACTATGACCTAGTACTTGACTCATATCTGTAATTAGGCAGTTAGTTGGGACCCCAGCACTACTTGAAACATCAGCAATACTTTGTGCCAACTCTTTAGCCATTTCATAATTAGCTGCAAATGCTCCATTTCCAGTTTTAATATCCATTACTAAGGCGTCTAAACCTGAGGCCAGTTTCTTAGATAATATAGATGCAGTAATTAAGTCTATCGATTCAACGGTAGCGGTTACGTCACGAGTTGCATAAAAGCGCTGATCGGCAGGAGCTAACTTTGCAGTTTGACCAATTATAGCGCAGCCAACTTCTTTTACTAATGATTGAAACTTATTATTATCAGGCGTCCCGTTATAGCCTGGAATACTCTCAAGTTTATCTAGCGTTCCACCAGTATGACCTAAGCCGCGCCCAGAGATCATCGGAACATAACCTCCACAAGCAGCAACAATAGGTGCAAGCATTAAACTAATTTTATCTCCAACTCCTCCGGTAGAGTGCTTATCGACAACTGGTCCATCAAGGTTTAAATCTTGCCATTGAAGGGTGTCACCTGAGTTCATCATATGAGTGGTCAAGCTAACACGTTCATCCATTGTCATGCCGCACTGATATACAGCCATTGCAAATGCACCAAGTTGAGCATCTGTAAGGCTATTATCACTAATACCTTTTACTAAAAATCCAATCTCTGAATCAGAAAGAATAAGGCCATCTCGTTTTTTTCGGATAAGCTCTTGAGGCAGGAATAAATTACTCATAAAAAAAGATTAATCCCCGTAAGGTGTCCAAATATTTTTAACTTCGGTCGCATTTCTTAAAAATTCTAGACCTTCTCCTTGATCTGAATCAAGCCAATCACGATCACCATCGCTATGAATCCATAAGCGCTTTAAATCTAATGCACTAGTTGTCTCAACCTTTGCAACAGTATCACTATCAGCCCAACACCAAACACCATCAACCTCTGCATGACCTACTAATTGATTGGATAGTTCATCTTTATCACCAGTTACAATATTAATAACACCAGGAGGAATGTCTGAAGTCTCAAAAGTTTGAACTAACTCTAATGCGACGCTTGGAAAGGTTTCACTAGGAATCAGAATGACTCGATTTCCCATAGCTATTGCTGGTGAGATTAAAGAAATTGTTGTAAGAAGTGGTTGAGTTTCGGGTGCCACCTGCGCCAAAACACCAATAGGCTCTGGGAGGGCCATTGTAACTCCTCTGTATGGAGCACTATGAACAGCCCCATCATATTTATCTGCCCAAGCAGCATAACTAAAAATTCTACTTAAACTTTCATCAAATTCAGCTTTTGCTTGCTTTTTAGTAACCCCGCATAGGGTTTCTAGGCGCTTAATCCATTCGGACTCACGGATCGCTAAGTTTTCTGCAAGGAAGTAGAGAATTTGTGCACGGCCATGACCACTTTGAGAGCTCCAAGAGGCAGCCTTAACTGCTGCATTTACAGCATTTCGAATGTCTTTACGGTTACCTGAGCCAACTATAGCAGCTAGACTTCCATCAGCGTTATAAGTTGACATACTATGGCCACCATCCGGCCTGACTTGCTTGCCACCAATATAGAACTTTAAAGTACGGTCAATTGATTGTTCATTATTATTCTCAGTAATTTTTTTAGATTTGGAGTTCTTAATAGGACTTAAAAATCTAGGCTTTAAGTATTCATAAAGCCCCTCCTTTCCACCTTCTCGTCCAAATCCAGATTCCTTGACACCACCAAAGCCACAAGAGGCATCAAACTGATTATGACAATTAATCCATAATACTCCAGCTTTAATCTTAGGTGCAACGTCCATAGCACGATTAATGTTTTCACTCCAAACACTAGCTGCTAAGCCATATCGACTATTATTAGCAAGTTCAATAGCCTCAGATTGAGTTCTAAAAGTCATTGAAACTAAGACTGGCCCAAAAATTTCTTCTTGCGCTAATGGGTGGCTTGAATCAATCTCAGTGATAAGTGTTGGTGGGTATAAGTTTTTATCAGCTTGAATATCGCAAGCCTGATAGGATTCACCACCATGCTCAAGACCATCTTTTACCATTTGGTCAACCCTTTGAAATTGAGTTTTACTTACTAAGCTTCCTAAATCTATTGATTTATCTAATGGCAAACCTAAGCGTAATTGTTTAATTCTTGCTTTGATTTTTAAGTGTAATTTATCAGCAACTTCAGCTTGAACTAATAATCTTGAACCTGCACAGCATACTTCACCCTGATTGAACCATATAGAGTCAACAAGCCCTTCAACAGCAGCATCTAGATCAGCATCCTCAAAAACTACAAATGCTGACTTTCCTCCAAGCTCGAGAGTTAATTTTTTACCCTGTCCAGCGGTACTTTTTCTGATTGATTGACCAACAGCAGTAGACCCAGTAAATGCGACCTTATCAACACCTTCATGAGCAGCAAGTGAGGCTCCTACAACACCATCACCATTAACCATATTAATTACACCTGAGGGGACTCCAGCTTGCTTACATAAATGAGCAAAATACATCGCCGTGATAGGGGTTTGTTCAGCTGCTTTAAATACTATAGTGTTTCCCATTGCAAGGGCAGGTGCAATCTTCCATGACAACATTAATAGTGGGAAATTCCATGGAACAATCTGCGCGATAACTCCGATTGATTGATAGCTTTTAAATTCCTTTTCTTGGAGTTGTGCCCAACCAGCATGATGATAAAAATGCCTAATTGCAAGAGGTATATCAATATCCCTACTTTCGCGAATCGGCTTACCATTATCCAAAGTTTCAAGAACCGCTATTAGTCGAGAATTTTTTTGGAGTAATCGTGCTAATGCATAAAGAACTTTTGCTCTTCCATGGCCTCCAAGTGACTGCCAATCTGGCTGCACTTTCCTTGCAGCCTTTACTGCATTATCTAGTTGAGTGCTACTTGCAACCTCTATGTTTGCAAGTAAATCTCCATTTGAAGGGTCTAAACTAGCAATTAATTTTGCATCTTTCTGGTTTACAAATTTACCATTTATAAATTGCCCAAATCGTCGACCATTCACCTCAAGCCATTTTTGAGCCTCAGAGCTACTTTCTAGGGCTTCACTATAATCAAGTTTTTCAAATGATTCTAATATTGTCATAATTTAATCCTATGCTAATGGGTGACGATAAGAGGCTGAATAGTAGCCACTAGAAAAGTGGTCAAGTTGGCGCTCAATGTCACCAAGTAAACTTGAGGCGCCAAAACGAAATAAATCTGGTTCAAGCCATCTCCTGCCTAGTTCTTCTTGAATCATAGTCATATAGGTCAGTGCAGTTTTGGTATCACTTATTCCACCGGCAGCTTTAAAGCCTATTCGAATTCCAGTTTCATTATAGTAATCACGAATCATTCGAATCATAACAAGACTTACAGGCAAAGTGGCATTAGTGGATTCTTTTCCAGTAGACGTTTTAATAAAGTCTGCACCAGCCATCATGCAGATCTGAGAGGCTCTTGCAATGTTACTAAGATTTCCAAGTTCACCGGTCGCTAGAATAGTTTTCATATGAGCATCACCGCACTTCTCACGAAATGATTTAACTTCATTGTATAGCTCCTGCCAGTTTCCTTCTAAGACATGGCGTCGACTTATTACTATATCAATTTCATTAGCTCCAGAAGCTACTGAATACTCAATTTCTTGAAGTCTCAGAGGTAATGGTGAAAGTCCTGCAGGGAATCCAGTAGAGACTGCCGCTAAATTAATTTTAGAATCAACTAGATTATTTTTAGCAGCTGATAACATGTCATGGTAAACGCATACTGCAGCAACACCTAGGTTAAGAGAGTCTACACCTAAGGCTTTACTTAAAGTTGGATTTAAAGGTTTTTTTGCTTTACTACAAAGTCGACGGACTCGAGCTTTAGTATCATCTCCCGAAAGGGTTGTTAAGTCCATCAATGTGATCGCTTTAAGTAGCCATGCAGCTTGTTTATCTTTTTTAATGCTTCGACGAACTCCATAATTTTTACAACGACGCTCAATGGCGCTACGGTTAATAGATATGCTAGAAATCTTATCAAGCTGAAAATCCATTCCTGGATTTCGCTTAGTATTTGAATGGTCTTCAATATCAGCTTTTATATAAGAAATAATCTTCTTATCTTGATTAGCTCCATGATTATCAATTGCTGTATTTTTATTATTCATTTGGTTAGTATTCATATAAATTATGATTGACTATTAAGATAGGAAACCAATAAATGTTCGACAGTATCTGCTGCCTTACTAGCAAAAGCTATCGTTTGTTCATGACTAAGTGCTGTTTCACTCATTCCAGCAGCATAGTTAGTGATAACTGAAAGTGCACATAAAGGTAGTTCTTGATGACGAGCTAAGATGACCTCAGGAACCGTAGACATCCCAACAGCATCAGCACCCAATGTTTTTACTGCTTTGATTTCTGCAGGAGTTTCAAACTGAGGGCCACTAAACCATGCATAGACTCCCTCATGTAGGGTTATCCCATTAGATTTTGCGGCACTACGCATAGAGTTGTTAAGCGAAGGGTTATAGGCATCACTCATGTCAACAAAACGTTTATTACTTTCAGCACCAAATAGCGGTGAAACACCAGTCATATTAATGTGATCTGTAATCAGCATAACACTCCCTGGAGAGGCTTCCTTGAGCAAGCTACCGGCAGCATTTGTAAGCACTAAACTACTGCATCCAATCGCTTTAAGAGTTTGAATAGCAACAGCCATAATATCTGCCTTGCCTTGCTCATAATAATGAGCTCTACCTTGCATCACAACAACATTCGTTTTACCAACTTGACCAAATAATAATCTTCCGGCATGACCACCAACACCTGCAATTGGAAATCCAGGTAGCTGATCAAAATCAATGCTTGCTTGTGTTTCTATATTGTCACAAAACTGACCTAAACCAGAGCCAAGAATAAGCCCAACTTGAGGTTTAAAGTTTTTGGCACTCTGGTTTATTATATTGACGCAATCTTCGACTTGACTCATTACAAGTGCTCCGGCCCAAAAGAATTAGGTAAAAGTTCAGAAAGGTTTATTCGTTGCTGTACTCCATCTACAGAACACATCATAATCTGTGTATTTGCATCAGAAAATTCTCTTATTCGTTGTCTACAGCCACCACAAGGTATACCGCCTTCATCATTCTTAGTCATAACATAAATCGTTTTTATCTTTTTCTCACCAGCAATGACCATCGATGCAATTGCTGAAGCCTCAGCACAGTTCCCTAGAGGATAGCTTGCATTTTCGACATTACAACCACTATATGTGTTTCCATTGTCAGTTACTATTAAAGCACCAACTGGATAATTAGAGTAGGGCACATAAGCTTTACTCATGGCTTCTTTTGTAGCTTCAATGTAGTTCTCTTCATTCATATCTATAATTCCTTAATATAAGGCTGTGCGGATGCTTTTGGTGGTATCGCTTTTCCAATAAAGCCAGCAAGTAAAATGACAGTCAAAATGTAAGGTGTCGCTTCAATTAATTGTACTGGAATTTCACCAATAACAGGAAGAACTACTCCTTGGAGTCTTACAGCTAAAGCATCTAAAAAGCCAAATAAAAAACAGGCAGCCAAAACTCTGTAAGGGTGCCATTTACCAAATATAAGCGCTGCCAAAGCTATGAATCCTTGTCCAGCAGTCATTTCTTTGGTGAACTGTGCATTGTGGGCAGTTGCAATATACGCTCCACCAATACCACACAGAATTCCACCTATAAGTAAAGCCTTATAGCGAAGCCCTTCTACTGATAAGCCAGCAGTATCGACAGCCTTAGGGTTTTCTCCAACAGCTCGTAATCGAAGTCCAAATCGAGTTCGATAGACAACCCACCAAACAAGTGGAACAGTTGCAAAAGCTAAGTAGACCAAAATATTGTGACCACTAATTAATTCCCTATAGATAACACCTAGGATTGGAATGTGATCAATAATATCAACGCCAGGAAGTGTAATAGAAAGAAACCTTTCATCCCCTTTAAGGTTTGGAGTTATTCCTCCACTTTTAAACCAAGCTAAAGTCAGAATCATCGTAAGTCCTGAAGCTAAGATATTAATTGCAACGCCACTAACTATTTGATTTCCTTTGAAAGTTATAGAAGCGAGTCCATGAACCATAGCAAAGATACAGGAGGCAAATATAGCAAATAATAAACCAATCCACGCAGAGCCGAAGAAAGTGGCTGCACTAGCGGCAATAAAAGCTGACATTAAAAGTTTGCCTTCAAGACCAATATCAACTACCCCCGAGCGCTCAGCAAATAAGCCAGCCATAGAGGCAAAAATAAGTGGCGTACAGACCCTAAATGATGCGTCTAGTGTTAATATAAGGTTTAACAGTAAGTCATTCATTCTGATGCCTCGATAGGGGCTAAAAAGCGAATTAAAACAGGCCTATATAAATACTCTAAGCCACCACAAAAAAGGATTACGAGGCCTTGCATAACTACTATGATATGACGGGAAACATTTTGCATTTCAAATGCCAAGTCCATTCCACCTTGATAAAGTATGCCAAACAAAAGTGCTGCAATTATTATTCCTATAGGGTGGTTTCGACCCATTAGAGCTACAGCTATCCCGCCAAATCCATAGCCATAATTAAAATCTAACAATAATCTATGCTGAACACCCATAAGTTCATTTATTCCAACCAAGCCCGCTAATGCACCCGAGATACACATTGTTACTACGATAATTTTTTTTGGGTTTATACCACTGTATACAGCAGCATCGTTGCTTTTTCCTGTAGCACGAATAGCAAAACCCCAGCGAGTATGCCAAAGAAAGAACCAAACTAGAGCAGAAAAAATAAGGGCAATAATGAACGATAAATTTAGTGGTGATTCGGCAATTTTGTAACCCATTCCAGCAAACACATCATGAACAAAAGGTATCCATGCGGAGTCTGGGAAGTCTTTACTTTGAGGAGACATTTGACCCATCTCTCGAAGAACATGAACCAACAAATAAACCATTAAAGCAGACGCTAGGAAATTAAACATAATGGTAGTGATAACTATATGACTACCCCTATAGGCCTGTAGGTATGCTGGAATGATGGCCCACATAGCTCCAAACAGAAGACCACCAGATATGCCTAATGGAATAATCAGCCAAGCGCTAAGGGTTGGGTCAATATATAAGGCAACTAGAGCAGTACCAAGACCACCAATATATGCCTGTCCCTCGCCGCCAATATTAAATAATCCTGCATGGAATGCAACCGCTACTGCCAAGCCAGTAAAAATAAAGTTGGTGGTGTAATATAATGTATATCCAATTCCCTCTTCATAACCAAAAGCTCCATAAATTAGGATTTTAGTTGCTTCAATAGGGTTAACATTAATTAGAATGAATACGATAGCAGTTGCCAAGAAGGCAGTTAAGACATTAAAGAGTGGCAATAACAAGCCATTAATCCATGATAATCTTCTATCACGAGTCATAATTGAGCCTCATTGGATTTTTCTTGAGGAATTAACGCGTTAGCCATCATCATTCCAAGTGTTGCTTCATCAGCATCTGAGGCGTCAACAGTGCCAGTTATTTCACCATCACACATAACGATTATTCGGTCACTTAGTGACATGATTTCTTCTAATTCGACAGAAATTAAAATAATGGCTTTACCTGCATCTCTCATTTCTATAATTCGTTTCCTTATAAATTCAATGGCGCCAATGTCGACTCCGCGAGTTGGTTGACCAATAATCAAGACCTCTGGGTCACGTTCAAACTCTCTCGCTAAAATTAGTTTTTGCTGATTGCCACCCGAAAAATTGGAAGACTTTAAATCTGGATTAGTAGGACGAATATCAAACGCCTCCATTATTGATTCACAGTTCGCTTTAACAGATGATCGCTTTAACCAAATACCTTGGTTGATTTCTTTGTCATTGTGATAACCTAAAAGTGCAGTTTCACTAGCACTGAAATCTGCAATCATTCCCATTCTTTGACGGTCTTCAGGGACATGTGCTACGCCTAAATTGCGAAGTTGTTCCGGATTAAGTGTAATCTCAGGAGAAATCGTTTCGCCTAAGATTTCAATACTACCTTTTGATAATGGCAAAATTCCTGCTAGTGCTTTCAAAAGAGTGCCTTGACCATTACCAGTCACCCCAGCAATTCCAAGGATTTCACCAGAACGTGCTTCAAAACTGACTTCTGAAACTCGCTTTAATCCTTGTTCATTATGTATTTCAAGATTATTTGCTACTAAGAGAGGGGGGCCACTTTTGGCTTTAGTTTTGTTAATATTAAGTAAAACTTTTCGACCAATCATTAATTCAGCAAGTTCTTCAGGATTAGTCTCACTTGTTTGCCGATGGGCAACCATTTTTCCTGCCCGCATTACGGATACATAGTCGGTGATATTCATAATTTCACGTAGCTTATGCGTGATTAAAATAATGGTGACACCTTGCTTCTTAAGTGCTTCAAATATTCGAAACAACTCGTCTGACTCTTGAGGAGTCAATACACCTGTAGGTTCATCAAGTATTAAGACCTTTGCTCCCTTATAAAGGCCTTTTAAAATTTCAACTCGTTGCTGCATACCAACTGAGAGTAATTCAACAGGGACATCTAATTCCACTTCTAAGCCGTACTCTTTAGCTAGTCTTGTTAATTCAATTCGGGCCTTGTCTAGGCTTTCAGTTATTAAAGCTCCACCTTCGCTACCTAGTATGACATTTTCTAGAACGGTAAAATTATCGACCAACATAAAGTGTTGATGAACCATTCCAATACCAGCCTCAATTGATTGTCGTGAGCTGGTGGCTCGAAATTGTTTATTAAAAACTTTAATTTGTCCAGAGTCAGCCTGATAGAAGCCATACAAGATGCTCATTAATGTTGATTTACCTGCGCCATTTTCACCAACGATTCCGTGTATTGTTCCGGTTTTAACGCTAAGGTTGACTTTGTCATTTGCATGAACGGCACCGAAATGCTTATCAACATTAGTTAGCTCAATGGCTATGTTAGATTGATCCATATTGGTAATTCTAAACTAAATGAGGTTTGATTTATCGAGTCCTGAAAATAATACATCCGACCAAAAGGTCGGATGTATTAGGGATAAAACAGTATTACTTAGATTGGACAGGTATTATCGCTCGTATAGTCATGAACTACTATATCACCAGCAATAATAGCATCTCTTGCAGCTTCAACAGCGGCAATCATCTCAGCAGAAACTAAGTCAGCATTGTGCTCATCCATAGCATAACCAACTCCATTTTCAGCAAGACCTAAAACTCTCATTGCGGGATCCCAAGTGCCATTCATAGCAGCCTCATAACTATCATAAGCTGCATCTCCCACTAATTTATACATGGAAGTAAGCATTGTTCCTGGCTGCATGTAGTTTTGGTTATCATCTACACCAATAGCTAGTACGCCCATATCGGCAGCAGTTTGGTATACACCAATTCCAGTTCCACCAGCAGCGGCATATACTACATCAGCGCCAGCCTCAATTTGACTACGTGTGAGCTCGCCACCTTTAGATGGGTTACCGAAAGCAGCAGGAGTAGATCCAGTCATGTTAGCCAAAACTTTCATAGAACTATCTTGATATGCTACACCTTGCTTATAGCCGCACTCAAAGCGACTAATCAGTGGAATATCCATACCACCAACAAAGCCTACAGTGCCAGACTCTGAAGCCATTGCAGCCATCATGCCAACTAAGAAAGAACCTTCGTGTTCTTTATAAAGAACCATTTGTACATTTGGCGCCATAACCCAGCCATCAATTAGCGTAAATTTTGTGTCAGGGTATGCCTCAGCAGCAGCAGCAACAGCATTAGACATGCCAAAACCTACTGCAACAATTGGCTCATAGCCACGCTGAGCAAGCTTCTTAAGAGTTTGTTCAACCTGAGCAGCATTAGTTGGCTCCATTTCAGTAACTGCAATACCAGTATCATTCATAAATCTTGTAGCGCCATTAAAAACTGACTCATTGAAAGATTTATCATTCTTTCCTGCAATATCATAAACAACAGCTGGCTTAATGTCAGCTTGTGCTATTGATGCTGTTAGGACAAAAGCAGTAGCAATTATTGCTAGTCCTGATTTTTTGATCAATCCACTGAAGTGTGGATGTTTCGCGTTTTTCATTTTGTACTCTCCTTGGTTAGTAATCTGAAAATATTGTAAACAGTACGAAAACCATCATTAAAAAAAGATAGTTAAAAGAACTTCTATTTTTAACTCAAGTTTTGGTTCTTTAAAGTATATAGAAATTAAATACCCGAGTTGTGAATATTCTATTCTTGAAGATGTCCTTTGTCAAAAATATTTCCATTTATTTCATTTAATCATTCAATAACTCCTTATTCTATTTAGTAAACAAAATAATAAGATACTTCCTGACTAAATAGACAGGTTACTTATTTTTTTTATACTTGTCAACATATTTAATTATGAATAATTAATAAGACGTACTAAAGATTGTTTACAATAATTGTTAACAAAATTGACGTCTCCTATTAAAACACTTATACTATAGGTAAAAAATTACAATAATGACAACAACATTACACACAAATCCTGATAAAGTAGTCGACCTTGTTCTCGAAGCAATTCTTAAAAAGAGACTTAAGCCTGGTGTCAAACTTTCTGAAATTTCTTTGCAAGAAGAGTTTGGCTGTAGTCGTGCAGTTGTTAGGCAGGGTTTTGACAAGTTAGTAGACTCTGGCGTTTTAATTCATAAAAAAAATCAAAGTGTTCGAGTTGCTTATCCAACTAAAAAAGAAACCAAACAAATTTATGAGGCAAGAAAAGCTATAGAAAATGGCGTCATTATGATTCTTGTTGAAAAACATCGAAATAATGAACTAGATCTTTCAATTATTGATTCTTTGGTAATTAAAGAGCAACATCTACATGAGAATTCAGAGCATGCAAAACTAACCAGGCTATCGTGTGACTTTCATTTAACTTTAGCTGAACTATGTGACAATAGGTTTCTTGTTGATAGTCTTAAGCCACTTATACCTTTAAGCGCTCTTGCTGCTTCAGTTTATGCTGATACTGAGTCAAATTTTTGTTCTTTCTCTGAGCATTATGAACTGATAGAAGCAATCAAGAGTAATGACCTTATTAAAGCCTCTAGTGCAATCAATACTCACTTAGATCGTTGTGTTGAGTCACTAAATTTTAATTCAAAAGCTATCAAGAATAATAGCTATAGTCACATATTTAATTAGAGATTATTATGGACAAAAAAATAATCCAAAGCCTTAATAATTACCCTCGTAATATGACCGGTTATGGAGAAAAATCAATTCACCCTAATTGGCCTAATAAAGCAAGAGTTGCTGTTCAATTCGTTCTGAATTATGAAGAAGGAGGAGAAAATAGTATTTTGCATGGCGATAAAGCATCAGAAGCCTTTTTATCAGAGATTGTAGGTGCCAAACCTTATGAAGGGGTAAGGCATATGAGTATGGAGTCGATATATGAATATGGATCTAGGGCAGGAGTTTGGAGAATATTACGCCTCTTCAAAGAGTTTGATGTACCCATTACTATTTTTGCCGTAGCTCTAGCTATAGCTCGTAATCGTGAACTTGCTGATTATTTAGTAGATAAAAATTATGATATTTGTGCACACGGTTTTCGTTGGATAGACTACCAATATGTGGATGAAAAGACAGAGCGAGAACATATTAAAGATTGCATTTCCGTTTTGACAGAATGCTTAGGTAAGAGGCCTGTGGGTTGGTATACCGGGAGAAATAGTCCAAATACCAGAAGATTAGTTATGGAGGAGGGTGGCTTTCTCTATGATAGTGATACCTATGACGATGACCTTCCTTATTGGGTTGATGAATTAGAGTCTAATAATAAACATTTGATTATTCCTTATACTTTGGATGTTAATGATATGAGGTTCGCGTCTCCACAAGGTTTTAATTCGGGTGATCAGTTTTTTAATTATTTAAAGGACAGTTTTGATGCACTATATTTGGAAGGGAAGACGCATCCAAAAATGATGTCAGTCGGTATGCATGCTAGAATTCTAGGTCGCCCTGGCAGAATAATGGCGATGAGGAAATTCCTAGAATATGTTAAAACTTTTGATGATGTTTGGTTGTGCACTCGTAGAGAGATAGCTGACCATTGGTATGAAAATTTTTAAAAGGGAAGAGATTAATGAAATTACCAACAGAGTTGGCTAGGCAGTCTTCGAAAGACTTTTTAGAGGTCTTTCAAAACTTATATGAGCACTCACCATGGTTTGTTGAGCAATCTTTAGATCAAGTTGCAGCTGATGATAAATATAATAACTTAGAGAAATTTCATCAATTGCTGTCTGAAATTATGCTTCATTCAGATAATGATTTACAAGATAATTTGATTGTTGCACACCCAATGTTGGCTGGCAAAAAAGCTCAAAACAATGAGCTTACAGATTTTTCAACTACTGAACAAAAGTCAGCAGGTCTGGGTGACTGCACTGACTCAGAAATCAGGCTCTTTGAAGAACTTAATAATGAATATTTTTCTAAGTTTAGTTTCCCTTTTATTATGGCAGTTAAAGAAAAAAATAAATCTGATATTATTTCAAGCTTTAAACAGCGTATAAAAAATTCAAAACTCGAAGAAAGGTCAAATGCATTAAACGAAATTAATAAAATTGCTTGGTTGCGAATAAAGGAAATTTATGGATTATAAAGATCAAATTGATATTGCCAGCTCTGATCACGGTAGCAAAGTGATTTATTGTAGTGATGAATTTTTTGCTGATTCTGGGAGAATGCTTCAAGCTAGCGATCCGCAATGGATTGAGGGTAAATACGATGAAAATGGTAAATGGATGGATGGCTGGGAAAGTAGGCGTCGCCGAGATGGAAAAAATGATTTTTGTTTTATCAGGCTTGGCTCTCCCTCTATTATTAATAACTTTAATATTGACACAACTCACTTCACTGGAAACTTTGCACCCGGAATTTCAATTTTAGGATGTTCGGTTCCAGGGGGAACAACCGATGATAGGGTTGTTGACGGATCTGCAGTGTCTGAATGGTTTGACTTATTAACCCAAGAAAATCTTGAGGGTGACTCTCATAACCTTTTTTCATGCAAAACAAATCAGCCAATAACACATCTAAAGATAACGCTATACCCTGACGGTGGTATTGCTCGTTTAAGAGCTTATGGACAAGAATGGGTTGACGAAACGAAATATGAAATCACTGGTACCAACGTAATTTCTAAACAAAGTGGCGCAAGAGCGGTGTTTGCTAATGATGAACATTTTGGTTGCTTAAGTAATGTTCTTGAGGAGCATGATCCATTGAGTATGGCCGATGGCTGGGAAACAAGACGTCGACGTAAGCCTGGAAATGACTGGGGAATAATAGCACTCTCGAGTCCTGCAAAGGTTCATGAAATTGTCATAGATACAAGTTTTTTTAAGGGTAACTTTCCAGATACCTTCTCTATTTCATCAACCAATATGACTGATACTGATGACAATACTTTAATTGAGAAAAGCAAAACTTGGGATCTTCTGATAGAAAGAAAAAAATTAGGAATGAATCAAATTCACATTTTTAATAAAACAAATCTATTGCATAATGATTCAATTACACATATTCGAATTGATATTTTTCCTGATGGTGGAATCGCTCGACTAAAACTTATCGGAAACTTTTTAGAATCATGAACACTTTAACCATTACTCCAGAAGCATTAACGACAGAGCGCTTTAGTCCTTTTGGTCAAGTAATTAGCTGCGAAAATATAGATCATACAACCATCAATGATGGCTATGCTGAGAAATACGCTGACTTGGCTTTAATAGATACACAAGAAGATCAAGGCTCTACTGGTATTCATATTTTTATTGCAAAGAAAAGACAATTTCCACTTCAAATTACAATGCTAGAGAAGCATCCTTTCTTTAGTCAGGCATTTATTCCTAGAGCTAAAACTCAATTTGTAGTTGTTGTAGCACCTCCTTCTGATGAGCTTGTAATTGAAAACGTAAGAGCTTTCATTAGTAATGGTGATCAAGGGGTAAATTATTCACGTGGAGTTTGGCATTTTCCACTCATTACCCTTGATGACAATTCTCATTTCATTGTTATTGATAGGAAACACAAGGTCGATATAGACAGCATTGAGCAGTGCATTGTTAAGCCGATTAACGATATTCATATTACCTTGGAGTTAAGCTTATGATGCAAATATATCTTCTTGATTGGGTAAGCGTTTCTTTGAAGTTACTTCATGTTATCGTTGGTATAGCTTGGATTGGTGCCTCTTTCTATTTTAATTGGCTGGAGAACAAGCTAAATCGATTAAGTAATAGGGACGAAATAGCAGGCCACCTATGGGCGGTTCATGGAGGTGGTTTTTATTACTTAGAGAAATACAAAAAGTACCCTCAAACTTTACCAGAGCCTTTGCATTGGTTTAAGTGGGAGGCCTACTTTACTTGGATATCTGGAATATTACTATTGGCGGTTATCTATTACTTTAACGCTAGTACTTATTTACTTAGCTCTGATAGCTCGTTGTTGCCATCATATGGTGTTGGTCTGAGTCTTCTAGGTCTTTTACTTTTTTGGTTAATTTATGACATTTTATGTAAGTCAAAACTGGTAGAAAAATCATCAATTTTTATAGGAATAATTTTTGTAATTATTTCTGTGAGCGCCTATTTTTATAGCAATATTTTTAACCCTAGAGCAGTTTATATGCAAATTGGCTCGATGATTGGAACTGTCATGGTGGCAAATGTATTTTTTGTAATAATTCCTGTACAAAAAAAGCTAGTTGCTGCTTGTGTTGAGGGTGCTGAAGTAAGTAAAGAGCTTGGATTAATGGGCTATATTCGTTCTCGCCACAATAACTACTTCACTCTTCCAGTCTTGTTTATGATGATAAGTGGTCATTATCCTACAATTTATAGTGGAGAATTCGGGTGGGTAGCCTTGATCGCAATCGTTGGAATTTTGGTTATGATTCGACACTACTTTAATTTAAGAGGAGTAGGGCAGTCTAAAAACACTTTGATAGGGGTAATAATAATCTCAACTATAGCATTGGTCTATGCGCTAGCGCCGAGCCAAAGCAAAGTTCAATATGAAGGCGTAGTGACGATCGCTGAAGTTAAAACTATTATTGAGACGCATTGCGTTAGCTGTCACTCAGTAAACCCTAGTGACGAAATTTTTGTTACAGCTCCTAATGGATTTATGCTTAATACCGAAGAGCAGATTATCGCTAGTAAGAATCAAATTTATCAGCGCGCAGTAGCAACTAATTCTATGCCTTTGGGTAATAAAACAAATATGACTAGTGATGAAAGACAAAAATTAAAAGCCTGGATTGAAGCAGAATAATGAGTCAATATAATCTCTTCCGCGCTTCAATTTATCACTGCACTGAAAGTGATAGAGTTATAGAGGCAGTATATATTCCAGATGGTCTTATGGTTGTTGATAGTGATTCTGGACAGATACTGGATGTTGGTGAATATACTACTACTGCTCCTAAATGGCCTAATTCGTTATCCTTAAAGCACTTTAAAGACAGCCTAATAATGCCAGGATTTATTGATACCCATGTTCATTACCCACAATATAGAGTTATTGCATCATTCGGTACTAGCTTATTGGATTGGCTTAATACCTATACTTTTGTTGAAGAACAGAAGTTTTCTGATTTGGATTATGCAACAACAGTTGCTGAATTGTTTCTTGATGAATTGATCAAAAATGGTACAACAACAGCAATGACTTTTTGCAGCTCTTATAAGCAATCCGTTGATGTATTTTTTAAAGCTGCAGAAAAGAGAAAACTTCGAATGATTGCGGGCAAAGTTATGATGGATAGGAATGCGCCTGAAGGTCTATGTGACAGTGCACAGAGTAGCTATATTGACTCTAAATCCTTAATAGATAAGTGGCACAATAAGGCCCGCCTGAGTTATGCAGTTACGCCTAGGTTTGCGCCTACATCGACTAATGAGCAGCTGACACAAGCCGCTAAATTATTGAAAGAGTATCCGAATACAGGCGATACGAAAGGCGTTCTTCTGCAAACACATCTCAACGAGAATGATGAAGAAATTGAGTGGGTTAAGGAGCTTTATCCAGAGTCTAAAAATTACTTTGATGTCTACGATGCTCATGAGCTTTCAGGGATAAACTCAGTGTTTGGTCACTGCATCCATAATACAGATGATGAATATAGGGCTATGGCTGATTCAGGCTCAAAGGTTGTGCTATGCCCTAGATCTAATCTTTTTTTAGGGAGTGGTTTATTTGCCATAGATAAACTAGAAGATTTTGGAATAGAGATGGCACTTGCATCTGATGTTGGTGGTGGAGACAGTTTCTCAATGTTTCAGGTTATGAATGAAGCTTACAAAATATGTAGGCTTAACGATTACAACTTAGACCCAGTAAAGGCTTTTTATTTAACTACTTTAGCTGCTGCAAAAGTATTAAATATGGACGATAGTATCGGCAACTTCGAGGTTGATAAAGAGGCCGACTTTATTGTTCTTGATCTTAGCGCTACAGAACTAATAACTGAAAGACTTAAAGTCGCAAAAGACATTAACGACATCTTATTTAGTTTGATGACTTTGGGAGATGATAGACTAATCAAAGAGGTATATATTTTAGGTCAGGCAATTTATAAAAAATAAGGAAAGAAAATGGGAAAACTTACTACACATATATTAGACACTACTTTGGGCTCTCCAGCTCAAAATGTAAAGATAAACTTGTACAAAAGAGAGGGCAATAATTCAGTACTAATTAACTCAGCCCAAACTAACTCAGATGGACGATGTGACGAGCCATTATTGTCTGGGACGGACTTCCATGAAGGTTGCTTTGAACTTGAGTTTGCTGTTGGTGAT
>Ga0206686_1000146_pt1 | contig 20902 bp, 15 predicted proteins | sample M250012015metaG_FD_155447 | JGI IMG/M metagenome (GOLD analysis project Ga0206686, IMG submission 155447) | Ammonia-oxidizing marine archaeal communities from Monterey Bay, California, United States - M2 500m 12015 | ecosystem: Environmental > Aquatic > Marine > Intertidal zone | place: USA... | reverse complement strand
CTGGTTAATTAATTGTAAATATTGACCCGAATGGATTATTGTCAGATGGAATGATTGTGAATGGGGAAATTGTTTTGGTTTCCTTTTCCGGCCATAGATGGGAATACCCTGTTGAATTTATTGCGCAATCCGATTCTTCAGAACTTGAACAGCAGTGGAGAAGTCCTTCAAATATGCTTGCAATTGCAGGTATTTTGGCAATGTTATGGACACTCCTTAGTATGCGAGACACACGCATAAAGAGAGCTTCAACAATTGCAATTGAAGTAACAGATAATATCATTGATGGGGTAAATAGTGAACCTCAAAGTGTGATCCCCACTGAAGAAAATCACCAAGAAGTAGATTCGTGGGGACGATTGATGGATTAAGTTCTACCAGGTAACCAGCGTTTTATTTGTAAACAATTCCAATCTTCTTGTTGGCCAAGAATACAGACCCAACTTTTGTGTACACCTTCTGCCAACCTAACTGAGAGGCAAATTCCTTCCCATGTTGATGGCGCATCGGATTCAGTTTGTACTAACCAAGGAGCATGTGATTGTTCCACTGCATCATCATAGACTCGCCAACGACAACCAAATTTAAATCCAGGTCGAATTATTAGCCCTTTTGACATCAAATGAGCGAATAATGAATTGATGGAGGTGGACTCGTCATCATTAGAAATGATATTTGTAAGCCATTCTCCTTCTTCTTTGCGTAGTAATCTGCCACTCATGTGCTCTATACCAACTGTAGGCCAAGTCCATTGCTGCTGATGCGGAATGTACCATCCATCGCCCCAAGCAAGCCTTTGCGACCACAGTTGGCGGACTGAATCTTGTTGATTTGCGGAAAAATTAACCCATGTTTTTTGGTTACCTTTCATATCTATTATGTCAAGTCGATACATTGTCACATCCATTTCTTCATCAACAATGTATAACTCTGGAATAAATCCTTCTGATTTGACATCTCTTGCCCAATCTAATAATTCCAAAATATCCACCGAGTCATTTGTACAGGCCCATCTTGTTTGTGCCTCTGGCTGTTCTTTGCTAAATGATTGATCTCTTCTCCATCTAACCGCCCAAGTATTGGGATGGATTTTTGCAATTAGTTCATCCTTGAGGTGATTTATGGGGATAACTAATTCCCCACCACTTCTAGCGACATCAAATACTACTGCACGGGCTATGTGTTGTGAATCGGCCTTCAATTGCTCTGAAAACCATGTTTCCTTTGGAAGTGGCATGTGCCTATGCCAATGACAGAATAATACTTCCTCGCTGAGCAGCAGAATTCCGCCATCAGATGTTGTTTGTCCAAGTCCACTTTTTTGGTGTAATCTTGATGCAAGTGGTGCTGAAACAAACCAATAATCTCCACGCTTTGTTGGAGCGGATAGAGGAATTGCTGGCGCCTTATCCTTACTAGTCTGAAGACCAAGAGGTCGACGATTTCTCTGCCGTGGCGTAAACTTGCGACTTTGGTCCCCCATATTAGCGGCTGGCAACACACATAATTGAGTGCGTCGGATAATCAATGGTCACAATTATTGGTGCTGTGGCAAATTTTGCACCATTATACAACCGATGCCCCTATGTGCTCTCGCCACTTTAGCCCACATAGAGGGGATAATGTGGTTGACGGATATTTAGGCTCATTAACCACTGAAGAAAGGATGTTGCTGCATCTGCACGATCATGTGTTGCCAGAAGGTGAATGGGAAGCTCCACTATCATTAACACAGGCAGGAATTTCTGCAGCGGTACATGTCCAGAGAAAGCATGTTCCAAGAACTTTGAAGAGATTAGAATCTAGAGGATGTTTAGTTGCCAGTAAGCGCCATATCCACGGAGCAAAACAAAGGAGAATCGTATACGGATTATCACCGGATGGACGGAAGAGAGCTTCCGAATTGCGAGGAAAAATTCTCTCCTCAGAGGTAGAAAAAGATGGCTCTCCGATACTTATTTCGGATTTGAGAAAGGGTGGACAATTGACTCTTGAGTTGTTAGCTCATATCGATGAAGCCATGGTATTTCATGAAAATCCGGTGATTTCACCTGTTTCAAATCCGGATGGAGTTGCATCTCTTGATGCGCAAGCAGGTGAGCAATTAGTGCGTAGATTGTTCGCAAGGGCTTGGGAAGATGGGAAAATCACAAAGGATGAACAGCAATTGCTATCTGAAGTCGTTGAATTTTTGGGGATGCATCCTGAAAGAGTTCGCAGGTTATCGGATGAATCGCGTCGTAGCCAAAAGGCTCCACCCCCTGAAGAAATATATCTTGATATGTTGAAACAGGCATTAGTAGATGGTGAATTAATTGAGGATGAAATCGCTTTACTTGAGACTGTTAGAGTGGCATTTGGGATAGATCAATTAACTCATCAAAAATTATTGAAAGTTGCAATTAACGAACCTGAATTACCACAGGATATTGCATCTTATCGGGCCACATTGCAAACTGCACTTGCGGATGGCATCATTACTTCTGATGAAGATGCAATGTTGCAAACCCTAAGAGAAGCATTGAATATTTCACAATCTCAACATGCTGAATTACTCGCTGAATTACGCGATAGCATCAAATGATGCCCCCATGACCACCTATTACGAGGGGACTGAAAATGGGCATGACCGATGAAGAAGTCGCAATCCACGACCAATTAAACGCGCTACGAGTTCAAGTGAAGTCAATTGAACATAGTAAAGTTGTATTAATTGGAGATATTATGATGGATAGATATATCCATGGCTATGCAAATAACCTCAATTCTAATGCCCCCGTTCCTGTTTTGAGAGAAACGCATCGAGAAGAAGATGTTGGTGGCGCTGCCCACGTTGCAAGAGGATTAATTTCGATGGGAGTTGATACTCATTTATTCGGCGTTGTTGGAGATGATAGAGCGGGGTTGAACATTTTGGAATCACTTGAGAATGAGGGAGTTAATTCAACAGGAATTGCTATTGTCGAAGGGATTACTACTACAGTGAAAAATAGACTTCTTGCAACTAGAGAGAGTTTGGTTAGTGAAGAACAATTACTTCTCCGCTGGGATATTGAAGGGGATGAGAAATTGCCTAATGAAGCGATAGAATCCCTGTTTGGTGAAGCGGTAATCCATCTAGATGAAGCAACTGCTGTCATAATTTCAGATTATGGTCAAGGAGTGATAGTAGAAGAAGGAGTCAAGACAATTATTGAAGCTGCTTCTGCAAAGAATATTCCGATTATTGCTGACCCCAAACTAACGGGATTACATCATACACATGGTGTTAATTGGGTAGTATTCCAAGCCAATGGGTTGGAATTAATGCGCAGGCGATTAGGAGTAGATAGTGGCGATGATGCTGCCCACACGCTAATTAAAAACCATGATTGGCAACACTTAGCAGTTGTATGTGGTGCTGGTGGAGTGACAATATATTCCGCTGATGAAAGTTCTGTACACGCAGAGTGTACTCTAACTGACCTGCGACAAATGATTGGATTAGTAGATGCGGCAGTAGTTGCTATTGCGGTTGCAATTTCAGAAAAATTGGGAGTTTCACATACGGCTCAATTAGTAAATGCTGCATGTGAATGTATTCTTGCAGCAAGTAGTTCTGATTCATTTGTATTAAGTCGTGATGATTTGGTAGATAGAATTGGCGAAATGGCTTGGAATCTGCAAGTGTCTAAGCGCTGAGGTGATTTGATGAGTTATTGGCCAAGGCCAACCACTGCCGATATCGGTTTGAGGGCATTTTCTAATTCTCCGCATAATTTGATGGTAGAGGCTACTTTAGGAATGCAGAATATTCTGATGAGTGAAGATTCCAAAAACAAAATAAATGAGCATATACGGAACAATTCACAATGGAATGTTAGCATTGAAAGTGATGAAGATGAACTATGCTATGATCTTCTATTAATCAACTGGCTAGATGAAGTTCTTTATCGATGTGAAATTCACCAGCAATGGCTTGTTGATTGTCAAATTATTATTGAATATTCTAATGGCAAACTAAATTTGCAGGCCCATGTTTCTTGGATAGATTCAAAGTTAGTTACTAGAGAAATTGAGATTAAAGCGGTTACAAGTCATCAATTACTGTTTGAAAAAGTATTATCTCAACAAGAAATTGCAAGTGAATGGCCAGAGGTTCCTTCCTTTCAAGGACCTGGTTGGTATTGTGATGTAATCTTTGACATCTGATGATAACCAAGGAAAATAAAGGTGGGAATCCGAGGGTGGACGCTCGTTCCTATCAGCCAAACCTACACACTTCCTCCATCCCGATACCCCACAGCACTCATGGCCCCGAGTAGGGCTGCTCCGTTCCCGGCCTGACCTAATCCCTCGGTTATCAAATTCCCGTTTTCTTCCGAAGACGGTTCAAAGCACCCGAATCATGTGGGGGCGAGACATCAATGTCCGCATGCAGGAACCAATAAGCCGCTTTCGCCGCCCCAAGGCTTTCAGCCCACCGTAAAGACGATTTGTGGTACAGGGTACGCCTAGCTCCCCACCTATCCCATACAATCCTATCACTGACTATATTTGAACAACACGCTTTGACAGCAGGCTCAAAAATTCTGTTATTGTTCAACCTGCTCTTCGTATTTTGAAGGACATGAGGTTTTGATAATCTCAGCCTCAAAAACATATTCACCATTTTCAAATGTTAATATTCCTTCTGCGTATACAGTTCTATTGTCTCCAAGGCCGTTGGAAACAGAGGCTTGAGAAAAATCAACGGTTACTGAAGCATCATCACCATGTAAAATGAATGTTGAAGTTTCATTGACAATACTTCCATCAACAACTTCACCTCTGATGGCAATTGACTTGCCAACGAGAGAAGCAGGGTCTTCCATAAGAACATCAACTGTTTTCGTTGGCTCTGGCGCATCCAAAATTATCACACCGAGGATTCCGATGGTCAACAATGCGCCGATAATCAGAAATCTAGTTCTTCGTGCAATCATATCAATCATCCCTATGAGCACTGCCTATTGCTTGATCTAATGTCGAATAACCATTTTGGCGCATTTTCTTTTCAATGCCATTTACGACCTGCTTTGTCAAGGCAGCGCCCTCAAAAACAAATCCGCTATAGGCTTGAAGTAACGAAGCACCAGCACATATTTTTTGCCAAGCATCCTCACCTGACATTATGCCACCAACCCCAACAATAGGAAACTCACCATCGGTCATTTTGTAAATTTTTGAAATCATTTCAGTTGTGCTTGTTTGAATTGGCAAGCCACTCATTCCCCCCGTTTGTGCGAATACCTTCTGTTCCTTGCCGCTGTTTTCACTTGGGCGACTCGTAGTCGTATTTGACGCAATGATGCCGCTACAGCCATTGGAACGAGCCGTATTGACTATTGCCGACAATTGATTATCATCGACATCAGGTGAAATCTTTACCAATATTGGTTTAAGAGAAATCCCTTGGGATTCGGACTCTGTATTATTTACGGCTTTGCAAGAATCAATTATCTTCTTCAACTCTTCATCGTTCTGCAATTCTCTAAGATTAGGGGTGTTTGGTGATGAAACATTGATGACAAAAGCATCCGCATATTTCCATAACCTCTGCATTGTGGTAGCATAATCAGTAGGTGCATCTTCAAGTTCGGTCAATTTTGATTTACCCAAATTTATCCAAAGAGGAATCCTAGGTTGTCCATGTTTTGAAAAATGCTTGTTTAGTTGCAATGCGATTTTCTCACTTCCAGGATTGTTAAATCCCATTCTATTTACTAATGCCTTTGATTTACCTGCACGAAACATTCTAGGTTTTGGATTGCCCAATTGCTCGAGCATAGTAATTCCGCCTATTTCCATGAATCCCAAACCTAGAGCCTCCCATCCACGTAAGGCTTCTGCTCTCTTATCCATTCCAGCCGCTATTCCAAATGGATTATTGAAATCGAGGCCGAATTTTGTGATTGGAATTTGCTTTGATGGTTTGTAGAGGAGAGATACTGTTCCCCTTGTTATGGGGTTTGAAACCATCAAACGCAGTAATTTTAGCGCCCTACTATGCGCTTTTTCTGAATCTTGTACTGCCAAAAAGGGCTTGGCAAAGATGGTGTAACCAAGTCCCATGATTAGTGGGTGATGAAAGGTATTCTTCAAGACTTGTGCTCGTATGGCCAATAATATGCGCATCACTGACCCCCAATGGCCAGCCCTGCGCGAAGCCTCAAGGCGAATATTGAGATTAGAGCAAATCCGCATCAATATTCCAAAACAATTCCATTCAACAACAAAAGAGTTGATACTGGAACTTGGAGAAAGACAGCCATCACGCTTGACATTTCCAATAATATATGAAAGTGAAACGATTAGTGTTGAAATGATTATTGAAGAGGAGGAACTTACTGATACAATTATACAAATATCCCATGATGAACCCGAATTGGATGTTATTTGGATTAGAGGTAATGATGATTTGTGGTTAGATATTCTAAATTCTTGTAAGGATTTGTTATCCGCTGGATATCCTGGTTGTGTTGGTTGTGGAGGTCCTAACTCAGAACAAAAGTGGGATGAATTTGGTCACAGAAATTTCACCAATGAAAATGATTCTGGCGAACCTTGAAAATCATAAAAAATAATTGCCGGTTTTGACTAGATACTAAAGTATCTATTTATGGGGCCTTTCAAATCCACCTTAGAGAGGGTTCAAGTATTGTCGCCATTGGCCTTCAAAATCATGGTAGTTCTCATCCTCGCTGAAAAACCTAGTGTCGCTGCTGATGTTGCTAATGTGCTTGGAGCCAATAACAAACATGATACTCACTGGCAAGGAAATGACTTGATTGTCACATGGGCAATCGGTCATTTATTGCAACTAAAGTACATGGATGATTATGATGCAGATTTCAAAGATTGGAGAAAAACAGTAGATAGATTGCCTTTCATCCCTGAAGAATTCAAGTACAAAGCAATCGGTGGAAGAGGTAAAAAACAACTCACAGCTATTACAAAATTGATCAAGGACAAAAATGTAACTGAAATTGTTAATGCTTGTGATGCAGCGAGAGAAGGTGAACTAATTTTCAGAACTATCGTCGCACATAGTAAGTCGAAACTACCGACGAGTAGACTGTGGCTACAATCAATGACAAGTACTTCAATTCAAAATGCGTGGGATAATAGAAAGCCAGGTGAGGAATATAACGCTCTTAGAGATGCAGCATATTCTCGTAGTGAGGCAGATTGGATTATTGGCATGAACGGTTCAAGAATTGCCAATTCTTTTCTCCCTAAGAAGCGAACTGAAAAGGGCGCTATTTCTCTTGGACGAGTTCAGACCGCTACACTTGCAATGATTGTTGACCATGAGTTAGAGATACTGGCGCATCAAGCAATGCCTTTCTGGCAATTAGAGGCACAATTTAGTGCTGGTGATGCGGCATGGAGTGCTCGCTGGGAAAGAAATGGTCACAAAGATGACGAAGATAGACCTGAATACAAAGCGCACAGAATAATTGAGGCTTCTGAAAAAGAAAAACTTGAGGCCATACTATCTTCAGGTTCCAAGGCTGATGTTAAACAAATCAATAGAGACTCTATTGAAAAGCCTCCACTGAATTTTGATCTAACTGCTTTGCAAAGAGAGGCAAATAACATTTGGTCATGGTCGGCGAAAAGAACACTTGGCGTTGCTCAAGATTTGTATGATACTTACAAATTAACGACATACCCACGTACCGATTCTCGTTACTTGCCAGAGGATATGTTTGAAGAAATTACCAAAACAATTCGCCAATTAGCGGCGCAAGACAATTATAATTCGCACGCATTACAAATTGTTGATTCAAAGAATACCGGCGGGGCTGGAATGAATAATACAAAGCGTAACTTCAATGATGCCAAAGTCAGTGATCACTTCGCCGTTATCCCAACTGGTAAGATTCCTGAAGGACTTAGTGGCGACCATGCGAAATTATATGATTTAATTGTTAGAACTTTCCTCGCTTCATGGTACCCTGAGGCGACTTGGGACGTGCAAAAGAGAATCGCAACAATTCAAAATGAAAATTTCATTAAGGAATCTCGTTGTATTAAGGTTCCAGGATGGAGAGGGGTTAAGCCGAAAAAACAATCCCTGCCAGAAGGCTGGAATTCATTGCCTTCAAACCCATGCAAGGCAGATATTACAGAATCTGAGTTCAAAGAAGAGAAATCCAAGCCCAAAAATAGATTGAAGGAAGCTGGATTGTTGAGATTAATGGAACATGCTGGTAAACAAATTGATGATGATGAATTAGCAGCCGCAATCAAAGATAAGGGTCTTGGAACGCCTGCAACTAGAGCAGATACAATCGAAAAATTGATTTCTAGAGGGTACATTGTCAGGTCCCGTAATGGTTCAATTAGTGCAGCAGCACACGGAATTAGAATTATCGATGTGTTGAGAAGAATACCTGTTGATTGGATTACTTCTGCTGAATTGACTGGAGAAATGGAATCATCACTGCTATGCGTTCAACGTGGCGAGGAACCTCGGGAAAAATATATGCAAAGCATCATCGAAAAAACAACTTCCATGGTCAATTTAATCCGCGACCATGACCGCGTTGAATTGTACGCTAAGGAGCCATCTTTAGGAAATTGTCCACAGTGTGGTAACGAAATAAAGGAGACTACTTTATCCTATCAATGTACTGACAATCAAGGACGTGACAAGGGATGTTCATTCGTATTTTGGAAGGATACTTCAGGCCGCTGGTTTGATAGAATTACGGCTACTCGTTTGATTGAGAATAAATCAATAAGTGATTTACATGGTTTCTTTAGTCGTAGTGGCGAAGGTTATGAAGCAACAATTACACTCGATAATGATGGTAAGGTAATTTTGGCGGGGGGTGGAGAATCAACCAGCAAATCTTCCGATGAGGAATTGTGCCCATGTCCTGCTTGTGAACACGGTGTAATCCGAATTGGTGCAAATGTATACGCCTGCGATTACGATGATTGTAAATTTAGAGGTGTTTCCAAGGAAATGTGTAAGAGAGCAATTACACCAGAGGAAGCAAAGGCCATTCTGAATGACGGTAAATCACCACTTTTGGAAGATTTCACTTCAAAGCGAGGGCGTCCATTCAGTGCATTCTTAGTTAGAACTGGCAATAAAATTGGGTTTGAATTCCCTCCTCGTGCTGCACCTGCTGATGCAACAAAATTCCCAATCGTGGAAGGAGTTGTCGCTATTTGTCCAATTCACAAGGTCAACATTATTGAGACTGAAACGACTTATCAGCCTGAAGAAGATGGCACCGAGTGTAAGATTCAATTGATGAGAGAAATTTCAAAGAGAGTAATTACCCGTGAAGAAGCAAATCAATTGATAGAAAAGAAATCGCTCGGACCATTCGATGATTTCATCTCAAAGAAAACTCAAAGGCCTTTCAGTTCATCTCTTTACTTGAAAAAGAATGAATCTGTTGGATATAAGTTCGCAAAGAGAAACTAGTATCAATTATTGTCAATATTTGCTCAGTTTTAATGAGAAGGTTGATTGCTCATTGGTTACGGTTGTTGTCTAATGACACAGCAGATGTGGGACGTAGTCATTGTTGGCGCTGGACCAATAGGTGGTCGCTGTGCATCATTATTGTCAAAGAGAGGACATTCTGTATTATTGCTAGAAGAACATAGCGAAATCGGTCGCCCTTTCCAGTGTGCAGGATTAGTTAATCCGAGAGCAATGAAATCAGTATCACTTGAAGATACTATTCTTCAAGAAATTGATGGAGCGTTAATACATGGGCCTAGTGGCGTATTGGTACCAGTAGGTGAAGACAATAATCCACGTACATTTGTTGTCTGTCGCAAGAGATTTGATCAGGGAGTTGTACAACAATCATTGGAATTAGGCGCAAAAATATGGCTTAATTCAATGCCGACAAATGCCTCGGTTGATGATAATGGAGTGAAACTAACAGTAAATAATGACGGAACTATTGTTGACCTGAAATGTAAATTATTGCTCGGTTGCGATGGTGCTCATTCATGGACTAGAAGATTTTTTAAAATGGGTAAGCCAAAGGAATTGATGATAGGTTTTCAAGCCGAAGTTATCGGATATCAAAACGATAATCGATGGTTGGAAATGTATAGTGGCTCGAAAGTTGCACCAGGTTTTTTTGCTTGGGTAGTTCCTTCAGGATTTGGCACACATAGAATCGGAATTTGGTCAAATGCTGAACATTTGCAAGGCCGTTCGGTCGAGCAATGCTATCATGATTTGCTAACTCATCCTCTATGGGCTGAAAGATTCAGCACTGTTAAGGAAACCGCAAGGTATTGTGGCCCGATTCCTTGTGGGATGGTGAAGAATCCTGTTAAAAATAGAGTGATGCTAATAGGTGATGCAGCAGGAATGGCAAAGCCGACAACCGGTGGTGGGATTGGGCCGGGGTTCAAGCAAATTGAATCAATAATTGATAACCTCTCAACTGCTATTGATAACGATAAATTATCAAACAAAGATTTACACAAAATTACATCAAAACATTGGAATGAAATGAAAAGGTCTCAAGACAAAGCAAGGGCGCTTCGTGATTTGTTGGTGAGTAATTGTACAGATGAAGAATTAGATGAACACTTTGACAATTTTTCAAAGCCAGAAGTGCTAGAATTGATAAACTCAATCGGAGATATTGAAAAACCAGTACCATTGGGAATGGCACTATTGAAAAAGGTACCCGCCTTCCGCAAACTTGCTCTAAAGGCAGGCGTCAAGTTGTTATTCACATGAGGAGATAAAATGGGGATATTAGAAGTACAACACTCGGTGAAATACCCCCCATTTGAGGCTCATCGACTAGTGGCATCAGAATTGCCAATCTCAAAGAAACGTGAAACCATTTCCGAGGAGATTGACCAACAACAGGCCATTGAACTTGTCACAAAATCTATTCCAAGTTTTAAAATCGGGGAGAAAACTGGTTGGTTGGTGGAACGAAGATACTTATTTGATGGAAATACTATCAAAAATGAGGTCTATGAGCATGGAATCGTTGACGATTCAGAATGGCCAATTGTTGTGGAAAAACAGCGGAGAGGTTGGTATTTAACCCCGCATCCAGTTCATGCCACTGCTAGAAAATTTATCAACGGAGTGGTTTACATCCTACTAATTTCACTACTTTATTTATTCATTGAACCAATACTATCAGTCATAGGAATCCCCGGAATCGGAACGGGTACAGTTCGTATTGGTTTACTAGATTATCCATTATTAGCACTAATTGTCGGTCCGCTATTTTTCATTCCTCTCATATTGCGGGTTACAGCAAATTTTAGCGATTTAAGGAGACAAAAATTATTCCTACAAAATCCACCTTCAAATCCAGAAATTGAAATAATTGGTGAGGCAGTAGCTGATCAAGACTTGAAAATTAAAGTGAAATTTGAATCAAATCGAGATAACTGGAATTCAATTTCCGTTTATTGGAGAGTTGGTGCATTACCACCTGCAAGAGATGCTGTTTTTTCTGCATTAAACCGCACTGTTGAGGGACAACCGCCTCCAGGATTGACTACTAAGTTACCCCACCATTGGGAGGTGGGACTTGATGATGGCACTGGAGCCGGAGAAGATGCTCCGATGCAGCGTCAAGAAGTCGCAGGTGGTTTATTTTTGAGACCAATGCGAGTAATGCAATTCGGTGGTAAAGTCGAATACAGTGAAGATGAAATGGTTCTTGAAAATCCCAAAAACACATGGCCTGGCACAACGATTAGTCCACTGGTGAAAATTCATTGGGAAATAATTATTCAAATCGAAAGGGAAAATGAGGGCCCATTATTGTGGGTTGAACCACTTAGGGTAAAGCATTCATCAAAACATGTGGAACAGAAGACTTTGACTGTAAATGATGGAAGGACTGAATCAGAAATCCTTTGATTGTAGATGAGCAACACATTGAATAGTTGCTTCACTCCATACAAAATTATGAGCAAGCAGCGTACTTCAGCTGTAATATTAATTTTCGTAATGTTAAGCGCTGGTTGTTTCGGTGCTGCTGATGAAATTGTTAAAGAAGAAATAAAACCTGAGACAAAGGAATTGAGTCTTAATGTGCAGTTCGTTGATCTACCGGTCAATGCAATGCTGGGGGAAATAGTAAACCTTCAAATCACAGTTCAGAGTCAAGGAGAAGGAGATTGGGTTGCTACAGTCTCAATATATCCGGAAGTTGAATTTGCGATGACTCAAACAGAGGAAATTGTGCATATTATTTTTATTCCAAGTGAAGTTGTTAGTTACACTGTTGCTGCAACTTTCCAGGCAGCAAATACGGAAACAACAATTATTGACAGCCCTGTCATAATAAGTCAGGAAATTCAGGTTTCACCACCTATTGAGGGGGCACCGATATTGAACGCTCCATCCATGATATTGTTGGAGAGTTCAGGTCTGACATGGGTTTCAGGCTCAATCTCTCACGACTATTTGGAAAGTTGTTCATTGAGTTACTCAAGTGAGGAAGAGCAGGGTCAAGTGAATGTTAAATCTGACGGATCTTGGAAATTACTTACTGAATTGTACGATGGAGTAGCGGATATAACAATCACATTTATTGCAACATGCGGAAAATGGACTGTGCTTAGTGACACCTCAACTACAACTATTGTCGTTGAAAATACAGGAAACGATACAGATGGTGATGGAATAATTGACGATAATGACAACTGCCCTAATGGAATTGGTGAAGCGGAAGGTTGGATTTCTTCAACTGCAGATGATATGGATTCAGATGGATGTAGGGATAGAGATGAAGATGATGATGATGATGCAGATGGGATTCTTGATGTGAACGATAACTGCCCTAACTCCATTGGTTGGAAGAGTACAATAGATGCAGATTATGACCAAGACGGGTGTCATGATGAATCGGAAGATAATGACGATGACGGTGATGGAGTTGACGATTTGGTTGATTCTTGCCCGATGGGACTAACCGGTTGGGTTTCCAATCTATACAGTGATTGGGATGGTGACGGTTGCTCAGATTTAGATGAAGATGCTGATGATGATAATGATCAAAGAAATGATTCAGTTGACTCATGCCCAAAGGGTTTGACATCTTGGATTCGTGATGAATTCAATGATTTTGATGATGACGGGTGCTTCGATACTTCTGAAGATGATGACGATGACAATGACGGTGTAAATGATTACAATTCAACAGGTGCCACATTGGACCAATGTCCACGAACTCCGAAAACAGGTATTGATGTTGATGAGAATGGCTGTGCTTCGATTGAACGTGATAGTGATTCCGATGGAGTTCTTGATTTCTATGATATGTGTGAGGGAACTCCAGCAAATATTGTCGTTAATGGAGTCGGATGTGCAGATATCGATAATGACGGTATTTTCTCCAATGTAGATATTTGCCCCAATACACCTCAGCGTTGGACTGCAAATAGTTCTGGTTGCGCTGTTATTCAACAACCAATGGCTTGGACTTCGACAACATCATTAAGTGGCCCAATGCAAGCAGTACCGCATTTTAGCGTTCCAACTTTAGATGGAACATTCTATTTTGAACAGGGTTGGAGTGGAGAAGATGTTTACTTATTTATGTTCAAATATACCAATGGTGATGGAAGTTCTAACTCTGCTACATGGGGACAAAACCCTGGTAAATTGATTCGCGCTCTTCCCGATAATACTCACTTATTCTACGGCTCTTTTGATTCAACTTATCACAATGATGTTACTCAGCGGAAATCGGCTGTACTTGCAGCACTAAACCCTTCAGAGGAAACAAAATGGGAAGATCGCATCCACTATATTGACCAACGTGCAAGTAGTATTGGTGGTGGATTGGGTCAAATGATTAATTCATTCAATAATCCAGTATACATGGGAATTGACCGATTCCAACTTTCTCGAGAAATAGGTTCATTCTATGATTGGCCAACCCAAGCAAATGACCCAAGCCATATTGCATTTGAGCCTGTTCAGTGGAATGTTGAATTCCCTACAAAAGTTAGAGAATTAGATCCTGGTGTTGAAGTTGTTACAATAATGGATTTTCAAAACCACGCTGGTGGCTGGAGTGGGGGATTCAGCAGTTTCTCCAACGCAACATTTGACTTAACAAATAATATCAGTTCCTATGATACATTAGAGGTATTCCATGAGCATGCATGCCCTGATAGAGAGAATAGGCACAGTAATTCCGATGGCAGTTATGGTGGCTGTCACGAATGGGATTATCTAGCAAATCTATACATCTGCAATGCACAAAATAATTCGCAATGTAGCACGGAAATAATGCGATGGATTACCACATATGGAAGAGAGGGAATGTGGCTAACAGATATTTCACCATACTTATTCATGATAGACGATGGTGAGGAAAGACGATTCAAGTATGGTGGTGCGAATAAAGGTGATTTGACAGTAAAATTCCTCTTCAGTAATTGGGGTAGTGGTGAGCGCTCATATGAGGCTGATTATGCATTCTCTGGAGGACAATTTGATGGAACATACAATAACGAATCTACGTATAATAGACAGATGAATTTTACAGTGCCGTCGTGGGCAACTAAGGTATCATTGGTTGCTACAATTACAGGACACGGTTTCAATAAAGATGCTGCTAATTGTGCAGAATTTTGTGATCATGAACACCACTATTACATGAATGGAAGCCATACCTATGAATGGCACCCTGTTGTTCACAATCAAGCTAATGGATGCAAGGTTGAGATTGCAAATGGTGTAGTTGCCAATCAATATGGATCTTGGCCATATGGTAGAGCAGGATGGTGTGCAGGCCAAGATGTAAAACAGTGGACATATGATATCACTTCATGGAGCAACATGGATGGTGGGAATAATCACTTAACTTACAGGGGATTGTATAATGGGCAAGAATATACTCCAAGTGAAAATATTGGAAACGGTCAACGGCAAATAAGAGCAGTCATCTATGTAGTGTATTCTGGACCAATTGGTAATTGATTACTGAGTAGGCGTTGGTGCCTTCATCGTGGATACTTCTGCCGTAACTATTGTCGTTGGTAGTAAATTGTAGTCTGAATCTCTTCGTGTAGGGTGGAAACCTGCCCTCAATATCACATCTTGTAATTCTTCTTCACTAGCGCTCAATTTTGTTGTACCTGATGCTGAAACTACATTTTCTTCCATCATAGTCGAGCCAATATCGTTTGCTCCACCCAACAATGCCATTTGGGCAACTGAAATACCCATTGTTGGCCACGAGGATTGAATGTTTTCAATGTTGTCAAAGAAGAGCCTAGATACTGCTACGTGGCGAAGATATTCGCTGGAACCAGCCCCCAATTCAAATTTGTTTTGACCTCTATTTCTTCGTCCAAAACTATTGACTTCTAATTGAACAGGCCATGCGATAAATGATGTAAATCCAATATTGTATGATTGTAGAGACTCGTCTTGTAATTCTCGTAACCGCCTCATATGTTCAACTCTTTCAATTGCCCCTTCACCAAAACCAAAAACATTTGTGGCGCTGGTGGTTAGACCAAGAGATTGTGCTTCTCGCATCACCTTTAGCCAATTCTCTGGGAGTCCTTTTTTGGGTGATACGTCCTTTCTAACCGATTCAACTAGCATTTCGGCGCCCCCTCCAGGTAGTCCATGCATACCGACGGATTGGAATTTGGTGAGTACTTCAAGTGTAGTTAAGCCACTGACCTCGGCAATACCCTCAATTTCAATCGGCGAAAAGCAATCTAAGTCTATAGTTGGATGATGATTTGCTAATGCGGTGATTAATTCTTGATACCAACTTATCGGTAACTCGGGGTTTACCCCTCCTTGCATCAAGATTCTACTACCACCAATTTGTTCCAATTCCACTACCCTAGCGCTAATTTCCTCAAATGTTTGAGTATATGTTTCAGAATGGTTTGGTGGACGGTAAAATGAACAGAACTGGCAATTAATAGTACAGATATTTGTATAATTAATATTTCTATCAATTAGATAAGTTACATTTCCTTCTGGGTGCATTGCCTTTCTTCTCTTCATTGCTGCCGCCATTAATTGGTGTAGTGGAGCGTTGTCATACAACTCAATTGCTTGTTCTGAAGTCAATCTGTTTTCACAATTAGTATCAACCGACCATTTGGCCTGTCGTTGTAATATCTGAACCCAATCCAATAGGAACACCTACTCGAAGTCTTTTCCAATTAATGATTCCAAATCCGCTATGGTTTTTGGACAATCCTTTGTTAGCACATCCGGACCTTTAGAAGTGACAAGAATATCATCCTCAATACGAATACCAATATCTGCATATCTTTCTGGGCATTTGACATCCGGTCTCCAAGCGCCAAAATATAATCCCGGCTCAACTGTCAAACACATTCCCTCTTCAAGCAATCGAGGTTCACCATTTGGCTTGTAAATACCAACATCATGGACATCCAAACCAATCCAATGGCCAGTATTATGCATATACCACTTCTTCAATTGGCCATCTTCTACATCAAGGGCTTCATCTAATTCTTGTGTGATTACTCCTAATTCAATGAGTCCTTCTGCAAGCACCCTTCTTGCGGCCTCATGAGGTGCATTGTAGGGTCTACCGACCCTACACTCGTCAATAGCCGCCAATTGCGCATCTAAAACAAGTTGATAAATTTCCTTCTGTGCTTCAGTGAACTTTCCATTGATCGGCCAAGAACGTGTGATGTCAGCAGCATAGCCGTTATATTCTGCACCAGCATCTATTAGGACAATTTCTCCATCTTCGCAAGTATCATCATTTACCGTATAATGCAATACAGTCGCATTATCTCCACATCCAACGATTGAAGGATAAGCCCAGCCACTTGTCCCAGCATAAGAAAAGAATCCCTCTATTACCGATTGTAATTGATACTCTTTCCTTCCCACTGCAGAATGACGCATTGATATCTCGTGGGCGAGTGAACTGATTTGAGAAACGTGGCGCATTTGAGCAATTTCTGCTTCGGACTTTCTTAGTCTCAATTCTGCTATTTTTGCGGATGGGTCTTCAATGGATATTGGCCCATTACCAAATTGTTGACGAGCTCTATCTCTTCTCTCAATAGCATCCTTAACCATAGAATCTACTGCTGAATTGATACCACTTCTAACCAATACTCGATTTGCTTTACTAACCATTTCTGCAAATAATGTTGATAGGTCTTCTATCGATTGTGCTGAATCGATTGGCCATCCTTTTAGTGCACCTTCTATTCCCTCTCTTCGCCCTTCCCATATTTCCTTGAGCGTGTCTTTTGGCTGAACAAATAAAGTTACTATCCAAGACTCACCGTCATGGTGGGCAGTCAAAATTGATTCTGGGTCCTTCCAACCAGATAAATAGAGCATGTCACTACTACTACGATAGGGATAGTGAACATCATTTGAGCGATTTGACTCAAGATTTGGACATATTACTAGTAGGTCGTCAGGACGTAATTGCGACAGTAATCTGTTTTGTCTTGAGCGAAACTCATCGATGCTAATCTCTGCTGGTTTCTCACCAATTTGCGAAATCGCCGCCTCGAACATAGTGTTAGCCAAGGGCCACCCCATTTTCAACCGTTGCACTGTTAGGATTTACCATCAAAGGATTTATCGCTCCAGATACTATTGTCACTATTAGTGACAACCAATTCTTCATCCTTACTATCATTTGTTTTTTTGCGCTCTCCCCATTTGGGAATGTTTTTAGATGATTTTGATTCATTTGATTTAGTAGATGCTTTTCGAATGGCAAACATTCCGAACACTATTATTGTCAATGCAATAATTCCAGTAAGTGCTGATGAATTATTGGACGAAATCGATTCCTCTTCAATAAATACCGTGAAATTGATTATTGACTCAACTCCATCATCATCTGTTACTATTAGCATCATTTGTTGCTGCCCTGTGATTAAAAAATCCTCTTGAGTGAAATTTGCCTTGCCACTAACTATGGCCTTTCCATCAACATACCACACATACTGTAATGCTTGCATATCGTTAGAAGTATCGGAACTTCCAGAGCAATCTAATTCCCATGCATCAGTATTCGCAGGAGTTAACGAACTGCCATTAGTCACCGTGAAGCCATCTAATGTAAGGTGGGCTTGTGGAGCGCTATTGATGACAGTAAATGAGTGGTTTGTTATTACAAAATGACCCCCGACATCCCTTACTAATAATTCTACAGTCCAATCTCCCGAAAGTGCAGGAAATAGATTCAATGAATACTCATCTTGTTTTTCTTCACTGGTTGGGCTGCGCACTTTTCCGTCTGGCAAATATATTGTCCAAACGATATTTTCACTAGAACCACTATAACCATCATCTACTGATGCGGAAATGAAAATTGATTGGGATTCTGTTGAATTTTCTGGACCGCTAATGTCCACTATTGGATCTTGAGTATCAATCACTATCGCTAATGTTTCTGAATTGGAACTCAATAATAATGCATCCATTACAAAAAATTCAAATTTGTAGATTCCATCGGTAAGTTCCATTTCCAAATGATTTAGAGTAAGAATTACTGTCCCATTGTCATCTGTTTGATTTAATGTAATGGCATGTGGTTCCTCCAAACAAACTGCATATGGTGCTTCGCAAACTGTGGCGAAAACTGTCACGCCTGTATTACTGAGCCCTGGCACGGTATAATCAATTTCGATAATAACTGGCTGTTCAATGACTATTGTTGTAGTATAATCAATATCCAAAATCATTGGCCTATGCCCTGTTTCTCCCAAATACACAATGATTGATTTTGACATTGGGTCCAACCCATTTGGTATAGAAATTGTTAGCAAGCACGTACAATCAAGTTCTGTCACATTTATCTCGAGAGTCCAATACCACAAGTTTTCAGATGCTGGGACAACACTGCTGAAATGTGAGCCTGATGCTTCCATATTCCAATTTGAAAAGCCATCACCAACATTCCACAATTCCCATGTAGCTTCACTTGGAGGCAGGGTTGTTGTGCCATTTAATGAGATATTTTCGGAAAAAATAGTTCCATCATCTTGAAAAATGAATAAGTTATAATTTTCCTCATCTAAATGATGAGCTGAGACTGATACTGCAAGAGGCATTGTACAAAATAGAAGGCAGGCTAAGCAAGCTGCAATTGACCTACTTACTCCCATGAGTACAGGTGCAATGCTATACGACATCAAGTTTAGTGTAATATGATTATTATTTGGAATAATTATCATTCACTGAATGGGTCACACAGTTCACCCTGTCCCGGATATGAAATAGGGTTTCTTGGATTTGTATCCCACTTATATTCACAGAAGTTAACGTGACCATCACCATCAGTGTCTACCATTCTATCGGCAGCATCTTCAGGGTCAAATTTGAAGTGGTGTTCCCAGCCTGTTGCCATACCATCATCATCGTGATCTTGGTAGAAGACTTCAGGTCCATCATTCCATTCATCACCATCCGTATCATTTGATACAGGGTTGGTGTTGTTTTGCATTTCTTCAAGATTAGTATAATTCTCCAAGTTATCATAGAACTTCTTACCATCTGGAGTATCAGGGTCAATATGACAATCGGAATTTGTAGTATCATTATATCCTGGACAATATTTCTTTATCAATCCAGAACGGTTCAAACCATCATGGTCAGGGTCCTCTTCTCCATCCCATATTCCATCTAAGTCACTATCTGGCATAGATGGGTCCATCACACCACGAGCACCATAAACACTAGTCGTTGAATTATCTGTCAAGCCCAGTTCTAGAGCGACTTCGGAGAAATGAACTTCCCATCCATCAGGTAGACCATCTCCATCAGTATCATCATCTACTGGGTTGGTATTCCATCTATCCGGTGCTTCAGCACCATTAGGGAGGGTATCATTGTCAATATCAAAAGTATCATCCTTCATTGAATCCAATGATGGATCAAGTGCCCATCTTCCAGAACAACCATCGCACAACGAATTTGAAGGCATTGTGAATCCAGTTAAATTCATTTCTGATACTTCATACTTGGCAGTCTGGACGAAACCGCCGAGCCAATTTCGCCACATGTATCCACCAGGTGACATTGAGCAATCATCATTTTGAGATGGTGTACAACCCGGCCTTTGCCAAGAAGAAGTCGTAACCCATAATGAGTGTGAGTTTGTATTCTCTTCTGTTGACATTACTTGCATTTCCCACCCGTCAAGCATTCCATCTGAATCCGTATCATTGATTAATGGATTAGTTGGATTTTGGAAAGGTCTAGGGACAAATAACACCTCATGTCCATCGATTAATCCATCATTGTCGGTATCGGAATTATTTGCGTGTGTCAAGAAATTATCTGCACCTGCAATTACCTCCTCTCCGTCTTCAAGACCGTCATTGTCGGTATCAAACATACAAGGACTTGTGAAATATGCTTCACCCTCCCATGTAAAACCTGATAGTGATTCTGTTTGGTCACCCAAACCATCACCATCAGTATCTGGGTTAGAAGCGTTTGAACCTTGGTTACAGATTGTTGCGAATTCATCGTAGTCACTCAATCCATCTGCATCTGTATCATACAAACCAGGGTCAGAAGTAACCCAAGTTCGTTGGACACCTCGATTTACAACAAGTATTTCCCAACCCATGACTTCAATTCCATCAATAAGGCCATCACCATCGGTGTCAGGATTAAGGGGGTTAGTAGAGCGGCCATCGATTACTCCATCGCCATCTCTATCTCTTGCATTATATTCCATAACGTTTGTGAATTGTTCTTCTGGTTCTACAACTTCAAGCCATACAGTCAGTCTTGATTCAATAGTTTGTCCTAGAACAACATGAATTTCATAGACATATCCGTCAACAGGTGCTGTTAGAGGAATTGTTTGCTTATTTCCTCCTCCGAGTGTAATCTGGGCACGGGCAACCG
>Ga0206686_1000143_pt1 | contig 21024 bp, 28 predicted proteins | sample M250012015metaG_FD_155447 | JGI IMG/M metagenome (GOLD analysis project Ga0206686, IMG submission 155447) | Ammonia-oxidizing marine archaeal communities from Monterey Bay, California, United States - M2 500m 12015 | ecosystem: Environmental > Aquatic > Marine > Intertidal zone | place: USA... | reverse complement strand
CTGTTAAAGCCAACCATTGTTATAAGAACTGCAAACAGTGAAACCAAATCAACTGCACCAAAGGAACCATCAGTTCCAAACTCACCAGTCTTGAATAATTCAATCTGTTGTAAGAGAGGGAAATTGTTTTGGGTTATAACATAAAATGACTTACTTCCATCAACTGTTGGGTCTGCACATGTAACACTAATCACTTCATTTTCTGCATCAGTGAAAAGGAATACCACAGCTCTTTGTCCGGCAGGCATACCAGAGGTATAACTTGTCATGGTTGAACCGTCAGTGTATTGCACCTGTTCACCGGCATACTTGTAATCAAGTTCACATGTTAGGGTACTCCAGTTACTTGGGTACTTTACATCCAACTGGGTTTGACCGTTTTGTAGAATGGTCTTGACATATTTTGTATCACTTATTCTCTCCTGATTTGTTGCACTCAAATCAATCCATCCCTCAGGGTGTTCTGTTGTTCTATGGTCGAGAGGGTCAAATGATATTGTACCAGTGTCCTGTGCGGTGGTACCAGTTATAACATTACTACTGCCACTTGGAGAAGCGTATGGTGAGTACACCAGTACATGGAAGTCATAAGTGTTGACTATGTTTGGCACCACCTCATAATCGGATGGTGTCAAACCTACTGCATCATAACTGTTTGTCACAACATTTGTCAACCATACACCGTCTTGAAATATTGAGTAATGGCTTAAGTTACCTTGATAATATGCTGGCTCACTCCAGCCTATTCTAATTGAGTTACCGTTTGCAACAACAACTACCAAGTCATCAACCTCTAGAATTGGTGTTGTACCAACTGGGTTACTGAACACACTTGAACCAATATTGTTCAATGCCTTAACTGAGTAAACATATTGTGTACCAAATGTTACAGGTGAAATATCATGAAATGATGTTGCACTTGCACTTGTTATTGTTAACAAAGATGCTACACCAGTATTATCACGGTACACTTCATAACCAGTTATTGCAGACCCACCGTTACTTGGGGCAGTCCATTCAACAACCGTACTACCACTTGCAACAGTAATCACTGGTGGGGTTGGTACACCACTGGTTGTTATAACCGTGTCTCTAAAGGCACCCTCACCTACATTATTAACTGCATGAATATGATAAGTGAAATTTGTACTGGCACTACTTGGTAGTGTGTCATTGAATGTTAATGCATTAACATTATCAAGGAATCCAACATCAGTTCTGTAAATATTGTAGTTAAGTATTGCAGAACCCCCACTGGTTGGTGGTACAGTCCATGTTATAACAACATCAAATGGTGCATTATCTCTGTCAGGTATGTCTGAACTTGCTGAGGCTGGAGCTGGAGGTACAGTTGGTGTTGTGATTGTTACAGTTGATGATACAGCACTTGAGCCCACATTGTTATTTGCTGATGCGGTGTAATACCAAGTTCCAGCGTTAGGTACTACATTGGTAAATGATAACACAGTGGTACCAGTTTGTATTTGTGTCCAAGGTGCGTTACCATCAGGTGAACGGTAAACATCATAGTTTGTTATTGCGGAACCACCATTACTTGTTGGCGGTGTTATAACCACTTGAACATCAAGTGGATTAGGATTAGGATTATTAATTGCCAGTGTAACGGTTGGTACATCAGGTACAGTTGGAGTTGCGATACTTACAGCAACTCCAAGTGTTGAAACTCCAACGTTGTTAATTGCTTCTGATTTAAAATACCAAGTTCCAGCATTTGCAACTGTGATTGTTTGGTCAGCAGTTACACCTTGTGCAGTTGGTACTGATGTGTATGTTATATCGTCAGGTGAACTTGATAAGTTATAACCAGTTACAGCAGAACCACCGTCACTTGATGGTGCTACAAATGATACCGTGATGTCCAACGGATTAGGGTTAGGATTATTTATTGCTAGAGTGACACTTGAATCTGCATCAGGTACAGTCGGGGTGGTCACACTTGTTGAACCACTTAATCCACTGGTTCCGTGGTTTGTAACTGTTTTAATTTCATAGGTATAACTGCCGGCAGTTGAAACTATGTCAGTGTAAACACTAACTGGTGGTGTACCAGCTGTAGTATGAATCCATGAACCATTACGATAAATCTCATAGCCACTTAGATTTCCAGTTCCAGTGTACTGAGGTGCATCCCAATCAAGTGAAATGGTTAGTGGACTAGGATTAGGATTATTAATCACACTGGTTAAATTAGTTGGTACATCAGGTGGCACCCCAGCGACCACTGTTATTGTTGCAGAGTAAACACCAATGCCAGCTTCATTAACACTGGCAATTCTATAATCATAACTGGTTCCAAGATTAACAGTTGTGTCAATGTATGGGGGTGAAGTGTTACTTGTGGTTGCTACTGTATTCCATCCACCGCCACTTCCAGTTACAATACGTTCAACTTGCATGGATAATAAAGTACCAAATCCTAAATCAGAACTTGGTGTCCAAGTTAGTTCAGGCTTTGCTTGTGCGTTTGGTGTACCACTAAAGTTAGTTGGTGCGTTGGCTTGTGATACAGCAGTAGCAGAGTGAGGAGCAGATGCCATACCAGTACCAACTGTATTGGTTGCACTAATTTCATATATTACTGAACCTACTGCTGTTGAATCAGTGTATGTGGATGGTAGTGTTGCGTTTGGGTCTGGTGTATCATAGTATACTGTGATTGTTGGTGTGACATACATTGCACCATAAAATCCTCTATCACCACCAGTTGTTCCAGTGTATTTTAATCCAAAGTAAAACTCACCATTTCCATCAATGGCGTTTTGAATTGCTGTGACTCCATTTGAATTAAATGTGTCAGAGAAAGTATGATGATTCCCATTTGTACCAGTACAGATTGCAGAATTATCAATATACTTTGTAGACTGACCTTGTATGTCAGAATACATTGCTTGTCCTTGGTTAGACACAAGATAAGATTGAGGAGAGTTATTCATTGGTACTGCCTCACAACTAGCACCACTTGTAGCCATTGCTCTTGTATTACCATCAAAGTCTGCACCTGTAATAGTAACCCCTGACATACTACTCAAATCAAACTGTGCACCCATATTTTTGGCATAAGTGCCACTAGAGATAACCCAAAAATCATTGGTTGGTGAAGCCACCACTTCTGCACTCGAACCACTCCGTGCCTGTGCGAAAAGAGAATAGTCACTTACACTAAGTGATGCTGACGTTGTTGCTCTGTCTATTGTATCTAGTAATTGTGAATCCCTGACAATATCATAAGATGATACTATTGGTGAAGGTAATGTACCTGCTTCCAAGAAATGGGCTTGTGCAGAACCACCGTTACTGTTTATTGTTAAATCAGCATAGTAATCACCAGATGCAGTAACAGCTGATGTGTAAAATTTAACATCATTCAAGTAATACTCTACAAGCCCATTTCCATCCATTGTTACTTTAAAGACATCATTTGGGTCTATAGGATAAGCTAGTGCATTTGATGCAACAAATTCTTGTCCACCTTGTTCGTAGACTCTCAAGTCATTATATTGTGCGTAAATACCAAAATCTGCATTATTCTCTGAACTAGAAATACTTTGTGTACCCTGACCAAAACCCATTATGTGGAGGTCAGCATTTCTTGTCCATTCAATAGTACCCCCACCAGTTGCAGGGTTGACTGTCTGGTCTGAGTAAGCGTAATTATTCCATCCATTTCCCATAATGTCAGTACATTCACCAAAAACTGTATTACATTGGAATCCAGCAAAACCATACCAGCCATAAGGTGAGTTCCATGTTGGAACAAGTCCAGCTATTCCATCAACGGTTGCATCATCCCAGTCAATTATAAGTGGACTACCTGCACCTTGGTCACTTACATTTACCACTTGGTTTGGGGTCGAGTATGTTTCAATAGGGTAGGCAGATGTTGCACCAACTCCCAAACTGTTAACCCCACCTACTGCATAAGTTATAACCTCACCGTCAGCCACATTAGTGACAGTATATGAATTGGTTGTTGGACTGGAAATTAGGCTGTGTATTGATGTGTTAAAGAATTGTACATGCCCATTTGCATAATACATTTGTGCATTTACATAGTATGTTCCTGACAATGCAATTGTACTTGTATATTGTGCTACACCATCTAGATAATAAGTCGCAATTCCATTATTATCAACTTCAATTTTCAAATGTGAAGCAGATGTAGCACCTGCACCAGTATCTTGATATGGTTGTCCATTTGCACCTTCCCATACTGTAAATGCACCATTTGATGTGTATATCATAGAATCTATAGTATTTGAGGTCGAACCTGTATAGGCTCCTGTGGTACCTTTGTTAAAACCTACAAAGGTATTGATATTACCAGTATTCCATTCAACTGCAAATGCTCCCTGACCCACAGTGAATGACTCATCAGACCTCCATGAATTATTATCCCAACCATTACCAACTGTCTTGGTTACTTTACTACTAGATGATATGCTTGAACCTATTGAAGTTGACTCTGTGGTGTATGGTAATACAATACTTGGCACTATTTCATAAACCTTGTAACCTGTCAATGTTGGAGTAGCATTAATTGTATCCCAAGTCAGGTTGACATCTGATGGTGATAAAGTAGTTTGTGTTGCTTCCAAATTGGCTGGTGCAGATGGTACGGCTGGTGGTGGAGTACCAAATTTATAAAATATATTGTTACCTGAACTGATATAATCAGCAATCCAAATATCATCATTATTATCTACTTTAAGAAAATCAGGTGAAGCCCATTGACCTGCACCACTTCCAATACTTCCAAATGACGATTGATATGTACCACCTGCACTGTAAACATCAACTTCTCCAGTACCTTTATTTAAATAATAAACCGTTCCTGTCGAATCCATATCTATCAAAGACACCCCATTAGATATACCTGTGGCAACTTGTACACCATTATTACTATTAATTGGGAACTTCCATAATACACTATTATTATCTGTAATCCAAACATCATTGTTACTTGCGTGATTTACAGCAAGGGATTGAGGATATGACCCAACACTGTAAGAAGTTCCACCGTTACATTGACCATGTGAACCAGTATAATCCAACCAACATACACCACCAGTGCTCATAAAGTCAAAGTCATAAGCACGATATTGGTTTACTACATTATAATATCCCCCACCGCTTTGGCTCCATTTCTTTATACCGTTGTCAGAATATGCCGAACCATAAATATAAGAGCCTTGTGCTTCTACACCACCTTTCAGGTGTCTTAATGAGTTGAATGATGAAAGTACATTACCAGTTGATGAATCAAGTTGATAAAATATATTACCTCCTGAATAATCATTTGTCCATAAATCATTACTACTATCAAACGCCATAGTTCGTCCATATACAATACTAGATGGTAAATTCCATTGACTCATCCAAACTGGGTCAATGGATAACACTTCACCAACATTAATTGGCTCTTTAGCATATTTAAAATCAAAATATGTAAAGTCATCAGCATTATAAATTCCCCATAATTTTTCTTTAGAATCTTTAAATGTATAATAATATGAATTAGTTTCTAATGTATCACCTAATTCAGTATAAGACACAAATCCATCAACCCCTACAATATCCAAATCATTCACTACTTGTGTAAATCCAAATTTATAAGGAGTTCCAGTCAATATATTATCATCTTCATCTATCGTTCCCTGTGTAGATTCATCATTGTTATGATATGAGATTGTAGATTCTAAACCCCCATGTGTGTAAATATATGAAACTGCAAAAATTCCCAAATCATTTTCTTTTATTGTATTAATGTAAACACCAGATGAATCATTAAAAACCTGACTTGTACAAGTTTCACCATTTACTGGCATTGGAATCCAAGCATCACTTAACCATTCTGCTGAATACACTAACCAGTGTTCATCAACAACATGCTCCCCTAAATCATTTTCTAAACTTACAATACAACTATTTTTATTGAATGAAAAATGTTCTGCATCTGGGTCTTTATTTAATACTGATATTGTTGTACCATCATCCAATAATGTATAAAAAAGATTATCACCAGTCATTAATTGTATTTCATTTGGGATAGGAAAAGGGGCATCAGGTTTTTCAATTTTAATGTATTGCCAATAATAATCATTTATTGGTTCATCATTTTCATCAAACCCTTGATAAAATATTGCAGGTTTGTATTGATGATATGATGGAACCGCTTCAAGTTCTATAATATTAAATTCAGGGGCATCAGTTTCAGGTTCACTTTGAGCAAAGACTTGTGATGATACAACTGGAACTAGCAGTAATACAAAGATAATTGGAATGATTACTTTGTTCATTCTTAATCACGTCCACGGACACTGGCGACCATGAGCACCTTGATTATCAGGATGAATATACCTATGGCTGGAATGAGTGGTACAAGATATTGTATTACACCTTTAGTGTCATTATACATTATAACCCATTCTTCTGCCATAGTATCGGTCTGTAAATCCATCACAGTAAACACGGCACCTATAACCATTGGTGCAACTGTAAACATGATACCATAAGAAATGATAAAGAGTATAACTGAAAATCCAAGGAAAATTAGGGAACTCACAATAATTGGTTATGGCACTACCATTTAAAGATTCAAAAAAATAAAAAAATATTATAACTTTTTAGGGTTATAACATTTTGACTACGGTCAAAATCACAACTGCAGCGATAACTATTAATACTATGATTAATAGTGCGTATGCATTTTGTGTTTGTGAATTGTTTGCTTCACATTGACCACTCCAACCTGTCTGTGCGTCTGAGGCTAAAGCTGTGTCGTAGTCTGAAAGATTTGTACAGTCTTGCACTGAGTTACCTAGAATCTGTGTACCAATACCCAAAAGGATAGCGATACCAATGAAGGCTCCTACAAGTGCCATAATGTTGTTTTCAGGCATAATGATTATAACCCACAAACTAGTCTATATAACCTTAGAGTAACTCTTGGGCACGAACTAATCCATATCGTTTGTACGCTTGACTAACATGTGGACGATATAACCACCGATACCAACTGCCAAGAGTACCATTGATGTTTGTAACCAGTCCTCTGGAAACAAGGTGTATGACACTGGTACAAACATGATACCAATGAGTGCTGGGTATAGAAAGTTCTGATACTTTACATACGTTATAAGAATAAAGATACTAACAACAATCATGGTGAACCATCCACCAGTAATCCACTCCCAAGGTAGTAATGCAAAAGCAATAAAGTCCTCATCAGCACCACAGTCTACCCACATACTTGTTACATCTCGTACACTTTCCCATTCATAAACACCGTCACCATCTGGGTCATGGTCTGGCATAAAACATGGTTGAACTTCATCTACATTGATTGAAGTTTGTGCATCAGCGGTTGGAATTGCAAAGGGAAGTATTAATAATAATGATAGAAAGTATAATGGATTCATTGTATTTGCTTAATTGCCCTTAGATTTAAAGAATCCGCCCAGCCCCTTTAGTGAGCCTTTGTGCTTGTCGAGGAAACCAATACCTGATTTTATTATCATCTCCTGTTCATCAATAATGGCTTGACCAATATCCAGCATTTCATGTTGGTTATAATCCAAGTTTCTTAATCCAGTAATCATTTCTAATAATCTCTCACGACTTTCAACTGGAATTTTGGCATACTCCTCTCCATGCATAATGAATTTAATATGAATAAGATGTTTCTCTCTGTCAGTTAGTTCTACCATTATGGTACCACCGGTATTACTGGTAGACTGTCAGTTATTGCCAACTCCTCCTCAAAGGTTGGTTCCTCCACAACAACTGGTTCTGGTTCTACCTCAACTGGCATATCATCTAAAGCACTATCAGGTGTACTATCAACGATTGACTGAGCAACGGAAGATAGTTTATCATAATCCAACTCACCATTGGCTACTGCACGCTTCATGGACACACCGTCTGGGTATTTCTTCATAAGTTCTTCATCACTTATGCCACCAAGGGTTGGTACCATACCACTAAACCCAGCACCATCAATGTAACCACCATCATACACGATATAACCAATGGCAAATACCATTCCAATACCCATGAAGATAGCCAAGAACTTAATCCATGCTTGTTTACTTTGAATAGGTGTGTTTGTAACTTTCTTATGTTCCATGTCAGTTCGTTGGTAACTTGCAACAACTGTACCCATGAACTTTGGGTCTGTTGCAATCAAGTCCTCCTGAATAAATTCACTGACCTTTTTGAGTGGAGTGACAATTTCAGTTACATCCAAGTGGTCTAGATAGTTAATCATATTCTGTGCATCTCTTGAATATTGTTCTTGTTGTGCAGTTGTTGCTGAACCCTCATAATGTTTGATACGGTCAATTAGTTCTGCAAGTTTGTGTCCGGCAAAGGAACCACGTTCTTTGTTACCCAGAATTTTAAATATATTAGCCAGCATGTTGTCAGCCTTTGGCAAGGCATTTAATTGTAAAATAAGTTCTAGTTCTTTTGTCTCAGCGGAAAGTGGTAGATAGTGGCTAACGTCATAAATAATTACACGGAAGGTCTTGACCATGCTCTCTCTATACTGTAAGATTCGTCTACCATCAATCTTGAACGCATATACATCACCATCAATATCGGTAATAAAATAATCCCCAAGCGTGTGCTTGATAGGAACGAAGTGAACCCTATGAGAACTGTCAGATATAATCGCTGTAATCCACTTTGAAGAAAGTAAATCACGTCCATGTAATACGCCCAATATCATATCGTAATAATTGTTATTATAAATATTGTACCCCCCACCCTGATGTCAAACCTAAGTTTGATGGCATGGGGGGTTGAGAATACTGGGCGGAATATTCTGCGTTGGGTCTATCATGTCTTATTTTTTATTTCTTTTCATTCGTTTGCGGTAATTGGTGAATGTCTCACCAAAGATGTCTTTGTATGTTTTTGATAATTCCTTGTCCACGGCTCTATATTTTCGGGAGTATTTACGGTGATATTCTTTAGTACCCAACGATATTGAAAAAGACGTTATGTTTATAACTATTTAGTAATCGGTTATAATAGGGCATGATACCACAGTCAGAACCAGAACACAAAGACCTAGTTGATGTACTTATTCAGTCCGTACAAAGAGTTGAATCCATTGAACAGGAGGACGGTACAACTGCAAAGTCATTAGTCATTGACCCAAAATCATTATACTACAAAACACTAATCGTTGCAAGTCCGCATCTCGCAAGGTTTGTGCTGGAATTAGAGAACTTTAACAACCTAAGTGAACAAAGTCAGTCATTCATGTCTCGTACTCGAAGCTTTGCATTAAGTAAACAGATTCAAGAGTTGGCTAGAGCTTACATGTATTCCATAGACTCCAAGTCCAGTGAGTCCATCCGTGAAAATGGTTCCGCACAAAGTACATTGATAGACAAGATTAGCCGTAACAAGATTGAAAGAAGTTATTCTGTTAAAGGTGAAAAGCGTAGGTCATTCCTTGATGCCATGATGGGTAGAGATAAGGAAGATGATATGGATGCAGACCAATGATTCGTGAGTTGAAATTAGCATGTACATGGAAGTTTTGGAAAATGTTTCTCACAGGAGAAATAGATAGGTTACCATAATGTGTAATATTAAGAAATTATTTAAAACCATGTGGACAGTAATCAAAGAAGATTGGAAAGATGAAACACCTTAAAGATACAAACATGAGTTACCCTCAGCATTTTAAACGAGCCATGTCTATGAGTATAGCACTATTTATTCATGCAATTTACCCTAATGCTTTTCCGACATACGCTTCTGACAAGATGCGTGAATGACAACCTGTTTTTGTGTATGCTTTAACGGCTTGCCACAACAAGAACACATGAAGTACATTGGTTCCGCCTTGTATCTATAATCACTAAGTTTCATTACCAGTCCTTCTCCAAATATTTCTTAACGTCACGCCAGTTCGGATTCTTATAATTCTCATTAACATACTTCTTTCTACTGTACCTCTTGTGATAACATGGCTGGCATATTCTTACTCCTTTATCCTCAAGTAACCATCTACATGGTTCCATACAGTCATAACAAATCATTCAATCACGTCCTTGCTTGGGTCTGGTGCCCGAGTCTTTGTCTCTGTTAAGTCATAATAGGTGGCACACTCCTCCAAATTAATTATCTTCTCCATGCGACACTTGTTAAGATACCTAAATGCTCTGGTTACGTTTGGTCTGAATACAGTCTTACCGTCCATGAATAATGCCAAACGTACCGCACTAATCCAGTTGGTCTTACCACCAAACTTCCTTTCTGACTCCTCCATGAATTGTGGTATCGGTATATCACTCTGCCTGTCAGGTTCTTCCGCACCTGTACAAGTTGAACAAATCTCATCCATGAACTGTCTTTGGGGTGTTACCACAAATCTTAGTGAGCTTTCATTCCAAAATAATACAGGTATGAATGGTGCCCTAAACTTGTAGGCAAATGCTGGGTCACCCTTGTTATTACTAATCTTCATCTTCCATAGTTTGTCCTCACTTGCAATGGCTTGTTGTCTCCACTTTTTGAAATTGACTATAAGGTTTCTATTCTTGACCCCAAACATCTTCTCCATGTTCTCACCCTCTGAGGAACCAATAGTGGTGATGTATTTGAAATCAGCAGTTCTAAGGTACTTGTCCAAACCAAATGAATAATGGTAATTCATCATTACAATGATTTTAACATCCTGTCCACCCTCCAAGTGACGGATAGTGGTGATGGCAGACTTTACCATCTCTATCTGTTGTTTGTTGGCACTACTGCCCAAGAATGATACATCATCAAAGATAAGGATGTAATTTTTGGACTCCAGTGACTTGAGGGTTTCAGCGAAGTTTAGGAGGTCATCTTTGTACAAAATTTTCACAGAGTATGGTAACTTGGCGTATTTGTGTATGGCGTGGGCTATTGCTTGTGACAGTGTACTTTTACCACTGTGCATGTCTCCAATGAGTCCAATCCTTACAACGTCAAGTTCCTCACTGAATCTTATAACTTCCCTGATACTGGCTAAAAACGAGTGTGCCCTCACCATGTGATGACCCTTCCAAGTTATAACAGTGGGTCTTAACTTGTCACTCTTTTTGGTGTGCCCCACCTTTCTTACTACGTTCTCTACTGGCATTTCTCATTCCATTGATTAGACCAGCGAAGCAACACCAATACCTGTATCAGTGATGTTAATGGCATTATTAAAATAATCATACCTCCAGTGATTAAGGAGGTTCCCTCATGTATCATGTTTGGGTCAAGTATCATCTGTACAATTACAGGTATGGCATTAATTGCACCCAGTCCAAATGTAACAAGTAGTCCGTCTCTTAACCTGTTTATCTTGTAAAATGCATAAAAGATTCCAAATGGTATAACCCAGTATATCACTTGATGAATCTTGTTGACAGGTTTTATCATGAGTCTTTTTCCTCAAGTTTTGTATCTACGTTGTCATCTAAAAGTTCATCACCCTTCTTCCAGTTGTCATCCCTAAAGATACCCATTCGACTCTCTAACTCACCTATGATTAACCATGCCCACCTGCTAATCTCAATATGAAACCGTAGCCTATCCATTAACCCATCCTGTCTGGTTGGGGGGTTTGGTACCACACCAACAAAGCTTGGGTTTTGTAGGTCGTTCTTCTTTATGATGGTTTTACCAAGTAAACATAATCCTTTACATTTAGGACAATTCCAAACCTTCTTGGGTCTATTGGAATAAATCAGTGATTCCATTGAATCTGGTATTAAATCAAAAATGCGTATGTTTTCCCTAGGTATCTCTTTATCACATGATGTACAGACATAGTTGATTTGTGTGTCAGTGAGTTTCTTGTACTCGTTGTCGTCTACAATCACTCTGTACTCGTCAGGGAGTAGGGCGTTACTAGCGTTTAAACTGCCATGCATGACGTCATAATTCTGAGTCTTTAATGCGTTGATAGCCTCACTACGAAATCTAATGAACGCTGTATTAATATCTGGTAAACGTGCTTGCATTGCCCTAATTTGTACAAAAACTCATTCTTATATAAGAATTATTGAAAAAAAAAAATCCGATTTAGTCATTCTCAAATCTTAGAATGACTATATAAAGGGCTAGGCGTAAATGATAAAAAAAACGATATTCGTTCTAAATCCTAGGCGTAAAACATATAATAATATGTAAGAATTTAGCTAAGTCCACATTTAGTCACGAAATAGACCCATTTTGAAACGGTTAAACAATGAGAAAAAGCATGCCTGAAATAACGAAATCACGCAAGCATTATAGATTTAACAAAATCAAATAATAATCATAATCTTATAACGAAATCACATAAGATATCATAATCTTATAACTTTATTTTTTTTTCAAATTTTTTTTTATTTTTTTTATTTTTTTTATTTTTTTATAACTTTTGAAAAAAATTATAAAGTTTTTCAAAGTTATAATTTTAATTTAATTATAATATCATGGTCTGAATGGTGACAATAAAAAAAACCAATTATCACAATATAGCGTATATTGTGAGTTATAATATTCGATGCTATACAATTAAGGTCAAAAATTACTAGAAATAAAGTGAATAAAAAAGATTGATTGAATGGTTAAAATCTATTGACTAGTTAGTCATGAGGGTGAAAGATTATTACTAAATTCTTTCATACTCAAAATTACAAATGTAATCCTCAAATACAATAATAAAAAAGGGTCAAATTACCCTCCTTTAACCCGTAACTCCTCAATATAACCTCCTTTTCAAAAAGACCCATGATTTTCGGGGTTATCTGAAAATATCGTTTTTTAGCCAATTATAACCGATTTCTGTTAAAATCGTAAATTCACGCCTAGATAATACATATCTTCAAACATAGAGTTATAAAGAAATATGTTTAAGGATAATCAATGTTTTACAAACAATACACACCAGAAAACTTGAAAGAATTTTTGCCAATTTATTGTAAGTCTGCAAAAAGCTTCAAAGTTTACAAATGCCATTTTAACGCATTTGTTAAATTCACCCAAGAAAACAGTTTAGAGAATGAATCAATGGAATACATTTTTTCAAAAATGCCACAAAACAGCAGTAAATCTGTCTTAATGTCATTTGTGAAATCCTTTGATAGTTGGATAAACAATGAAAAACAAACAGAATCCAGCCAATCAGTAAAAGAAGGATTACGCCAAAAACAAGAAGAATTAAAAATCCAGACTATCAGATTAGAGCAAAAACAAATTGAAGCACGAATTGAATCTGAAAGATTGGAAGCAATTCTTGAACAAGAAGCAAAAGAAGAAGCAAAAAAAGAAGTATTAAGACGTGAAGAAGCAACTACAAAACGCTTAGAAAAATTATTTGGTGAATTCAAAAGTGAAGAAGTACCGGCACATTACATGCCATTTGATATGGAGGAAAATTTACAGACAACTAGTGCACCATATTTCGAGCAAAAAAACGAATATAAAAAAATCCTAAGTGCAGTAAAAGCCGGTAAACATATAGTTTGTACTGGACACGCAGGAGTTGGAAAATCTGAGCTAGCAATCAAAGTTGCAAATGATTTGAATGGTTATCTATTCAAATTTAGTGCTACTAGTTCAACAAAGTTATCTGAATTAATCGGTTCATTAACGATTAATAGACAACAAGAAATCAAAACAAAAGCTGGTGTAGTAACTAAAGCAATACTAACGGCTAATAAAAAACCAAAATGGGTCATATTGCTCATAGATGAAGCAAATTGTTTGACAAATTCCATACAAAAGATATTCAATGGACTCACTGACGGAACTAAATTTTTAGATTTACCAGAAGGTAGATTAAAAATAAATTCTGGTGCAAGATTAGCCGTTATGTTCACATGTAACAAATCTTACAGTGGTACAAATTCTATAAATGTAGAACTAAAAGATAGATTTGTTTTTCAAAAATTTGAAAACCTACCAGAAAAAATCATGCATAAAATTTTTGCACCATATAACGCAGATTTAGAACTAGAAAAAAAGGTTATAAAATTAGGCAAAGAAATAGACAAATTCCAAAAGGGTTTATCTTCCAACCAATTAGGTGACGACGCAAGATTTACAACAAGAAGCATGAAAACCTTTTTTTCACTGCACGAGCAATTTATCGCTGATAAAATGCCTAATGCAATCAATGAGGCTTTAGAAATGGCAATAGTTGAAAAATTCGACGATGAAAACGACCAAAAAACAGTTAGAACAATAATTGGAGGTATTTTTTAAATTGCCTGCAATATCTAACTTAGAAAAAGAGTTGGTGTTAATGACACCTTCACCAATCTACATTAAACAAACAATGCACGACGTAAAAGTCAATCAATATCTAGCAAAAAAAATTGAAAAGACTTTAATGAAAATTAAAGGACGATTGGACGTTGAACTTTCAGAAAATGGAGAATTAGAAAGCGGAGAATACATTCAATACAGAATTGATAGACGAGCAAAAACAATTAACTCTTTAGAAATCTTTGAAGAAGAAGAAGAAAGTCAAGGATTAGACATAATTTGTTTGATAGATTGCTCGGGTTCAATGCGCGGAGTACAAGAACAAATGAGAAATATAACCGCAACAATATTTCAAGCTTTGAAAAAATGCCCTTTTGTAAATTTCAAAGTATTGGCTTTTTCTGGGCATGCTTCAAAATATCAAGGATATTTGGACGAGATAAAAACCGTTGAAGAAGCTGGACGGATTCAGGCAAATGATTCTTGTAATTGTGAAGTTTGTAAAAAAGAAATTAGGTGCCATTATCATGACATTCATAATTTGGCAATAGATGAAGCATGCAAGATATTAAAAAAATCGGAAGCACATAAGCGTATGATTCTTATGATTACAGATGGGTACCCAGAAATAGAACATAACGGTAGGCGTGTAAATGAACAAGTTAAAACAAGCTTGTTTAAAAAATCGATTCAACAATGCCACAATAATAAAATTGAAACCTTCGCATTATTCTATACACACATAGAAAGTACAATTCCAATAATGCGGGAAATCTTCAAAGGTAATCTATACCAAACTGGAGACTTTAAGGACGTGGAAAACAACTTTATTAAAAAATTGATAAAGTCAGTGGAAAAAATGAATGATTAAAATGATTGAAAAACAACAAACAGAAATCAATAATTTTATCACTCTATGTGATAAAGTTATTTTAAAACAAATGGACTTTATTATCAATCAATTAGATTGATAATAATTTCTTTTATTTTTTTGTACAAACTTTTTAACATAATAAAATATAAGTTAATATGTAAGTATGTTCTTAGTAATGTATGAAATCATTATACATGAATTCGGGAAAAACGATTTAGAATGTCAAAGCTTTATTTGTCTATGACGTCCGATTGTACAAAAACAGAAAGCACAAAACGTGCACACAAATTCGCAGATTGTCACGTTAGGGGCTGGAATACTGGAATAGAAATACGGGTTATAACCGCATCAGACGGAAAACAAGTTTTTACTGTTTACAAAACAGACGGTTCAAACGGTTCACAACGTGAAGAAATTGCAGAGGTTATAAGCCAATGAGTGATTTTAAAACATGTCCTAGATGTGAATTAGTTCAGGATATGGAATTTCCAGCACTGAGCAGACGTTATAACATTGACATTTGTTCAAGGTGTGGTCAAGTTGAAGCCGTAAATGATATGTTACATATCATGGAGATTGAATTTGATTCTTTAGGAGTCGAAGCAAAATTTTGTGCAAAAAACGATTCTAAAACCTATGGTGAGTGGCTAGAATGGAAAAACCAAATAGGGTTGGGTATGCAATAATGGTTTTCAAATATTGTAGAACCTGCATAAACATAAGACAATTTCTACCAAATGGCTACGAAGTTATAAGACACTGCGATATTTGCGGAGGTGAAGAATAATGCCCCTATACACATCCCAAGAACATCACAAACTGTTTATCATAAACAGTGCAGAGTTATATGAACTTGAAAACGTGATTGAGGACTTGTTCAACCATTGCCCCGAGGAACTACAAGAAGAAATAAACATCAGATTACAGAGGTTGGGGTTATAATGTGTGAAAAATGCCCATTGTGTGACAGACAAGTGGATAAAAAAACACGAGCCTTTGTTCTCATGGTTATAAGTTCAAAAGAAAACATGTTAAAATATCAAAGTGGTGTGTTAACATTGGAGAATTGGTTATAATGAAAGCCGACCTAGAAATTCATGTGAAATTTGCGGGTGAATGGTTAGTGGCTGGTATCAGACGGGATGCTGACTCTAGCTTTATACCACACATAATGGATATAATGGTTATAGAAATGGCTAAGGATTTCCAAAAAGTTTTAGAAACTGGTGAAATACCAAAAAGGGTAAAGGAAACCGATTCAACGAATGAAGGGGGTTTAGATTTTAACTAAACCCTTTCACCGTTGTGAAAAATGTCATCAACATAAATGGGTTATAAGAGAAAAATTTAAAATCATTTGTGCAAAATGTGGAGATGTAAGATATTGATTGGTAGTCATCCTAGAGTGTACGATACAAACTATACCAGACGGACAGAATTCAGACAAACCCTGACCATTGAAGAAAGATTGTATTTATTACAAATAATGCCGACTCATCAAGGGATGATCGGAATACACATTAAAAACTTGAAAGAAAAAATCAGGGAACTTGAAGATGCGTTATATTAAACGGTACACAATGAAAGAATGGGGGCGGTTTAATATTGAGACTCAAGAAAAACTTTGTACAAAATATAATATCACGCTGACAGACTATAAGACCGACAAAGAAAAAGCGGTTATAATACTTAAGCAAATCGGACACATTGGTATGGTAATGGGTAAACAAAGCCTTGAAGCATTGAACAGTTATTCAAACCAGCCAAAGAAAAAAAGAAAAAAAAGAAGGGCACCAAGGAGGGATAATTTTTTATGAAATTTTTTGAGTGTTCATTGTGTGGCATGCAGTTGGTGGATGATAAATTAATTATAACCAGACTTGCGAGACATACACATTTTCACAAGACCGCCACACAACAAAAAAGAAATACTACAAACGGTATACCTACTTGGAGTGAGATAGAATTATGAAATTTTTGAATCGTAAATGGGCTTGCATAGTTTGTGCAAAAAAGGCTGTAAAAAGAGACAGTATGATATTGATAAATGGTGCTCCAAGAAAACTGATTGTACCTTTACAAAAACATCACGTTAGATATTTCCCAGAGTTGATAGCATGGGTTCATGACACATGTCATAGAGATATCCACGCTGGGTTATATCCTCACCTAATACAGTATAAATCTGAGGACTCTAAAAGGTTCTATGGAGTGAAAAAATGACTGTCTGTTTTGCCTGTAAATGTAATATTCATACCCAATGTGATTATCCAAGTTTGTGTAGTTGTGACACATGTGATAGTAGGATTGAAGAATGACAAGGGTTGAAGATATTCAAAATAAGATGTGGGAATCTGTTTTTGACCAAATTGAAGATATGAAAGATTGTGAAATGACGGAAAAAGAAATTAGGAGATTAATATTAAGAGATGTTACATACTGTCTTGATGCATCATTTTGATTTCTTCTTTTTCTTTTTGTAGGTTTTTGGAATAGTCCTGTTATACTTTCCTCTACAATGTCCTTTTACGCTGGTCATTTTTTCTTTGGTTTGGCTTTAAAATGGCTTCCAACTTTTACATGACCTTTGTTGTGGGGTTTGTGTCCTTTTTTAAATACCATGATTATGTACAAAACCAATGAAGTTATAAGTATTACATGATAGATTTTGGACATGGAATCCAAGGTAAATTATATCTCACCTGACGACTTTAAGAGAATTATTAACTACATTCCACTACTTCACCAGAGAACCCTTGATGATAAGGACGTAGAAATGTTATACAAAATATTATATTTTTGTGCCCTAAGACCAATGGAGGGTATCAATTTATCGAAAGTTGATTTCAATTTAAATGACAGAGAGATTAGTTTGGGTAACACCAAGACCAGAAAAAATGATTATGCCCCTATACCAAGTCTATTTGTAAATGAATTAGGGGGGTATCTTACAACAAAAACCAATGGTAAACTATTCAAGGGTTTGAATTATCTGACTTTTTACAGATGGTTAAAGAAAACTGGTAAGGGTTTGGACATCGAGGCATGGACAACTCACAGGGATGAATCCTCTGAGTTTACAATGGGGCACATCTTTAGAAAAACAGTGGGCAAGGACATGTTGAGTGGGTTATATGGTGATAAGGCAAAGTCAATCCCAATTATATCAAAACAATTACGCCATAGCAAACCATCAATGACTGTGGATTATTATTTGAAATCAAGTATTGAAGCTGTCAAAGATGCTTGGTGATTATAATAATGAAAGTGAAAATTTCACTTTTACTTATATAAAAAGACCACCGCTAAATTAGCGGTAGACAGTTTGTGACATCAAGATACCAAACATAAGAAGTAATTGCAATGCCTGCTAGGGCACCGTAAAAAATTAATTTTCGTTTAAGGGAATATTTCCCAGCTTCCACTTTAGTATTATTATCCTCAAGGGTAAAGCTCATAAAATTATAACCTAAAATGGACTATTTATCATTTGAGTAATCATGTTCTCTCTCATAATCAACTCTCTTTTCATTGATGCACTTCATGCATATCGGTCTAAGCTTACCAGCAGACATTGTTTCGTTATAATCTCCAACAATTATATGGTTACAGAAAAAACAGTTAGTCCAATTTCTTACGGAATTAACATTGGTTTCATTTGCATTGGGTGGCATCTTTGACGGAATTATGGCTTTGGTATATTTTGTCATGGCATTTCATGCATCCTGTTGTTTACACAGTCATTGGCGTAAAGTGTGTGTAACTCAAGATGTTGTTCCTCTGTCAAATCAACGTGAGGTGTATAACCAAAGGTTATACCGTCAATCATATAATTTTCAATCTTCATACATCCCCAGTCCTCGTAAAAGTCCTTTGAATCAGTCCATGTAGTCCAAGCAAAAAACAACAAAACGACGACTGTGCCCACAACAATAAAACCAGCGTTCTGATTTAACTTTCTCATGAATGGTGACTTGTTTGCATACTTGTCTTTCAAGGTATGTATTCTCCCATCAAATTACCATAAGTAGTTTTTGCCTTTTTGAGCCAGTCTTGATACATCAATGCCGGACTTTCCCACCATTCAGGTTGGGCGTATGGTTGGTATATTCTATAATTTGGTTCCAAGTCTAATTCACCTGTACAATTACCCATTACATACACCAACACACGGTTGATTAAATCAATGTCTGGTGCGATTATAACTTGTTTACAATCGGCAGAAATTTTCACATCATCATATATTGTCATGGTGCCGGTGTATGGTGTCTTATAACCAAACGGATTCATCACCTGAAAATGTCTACTCTGAATTTCAATGTTTGCAGTATGACCATCCATCATAAATTCAATATCTGGGTCTACCATTACCAAAATCCAGTTTGGAAAAGAATCATAAAATCCCAGATGGGTTGAATAGTTTGAAGATACACGCCTGATATCATTTGGTGACTCTACAAATTCACCAGAAATCTCAGGATTCATGTTATCATATAACATAAACAGTTCATAATAGGAGGGGCATTGAGTGTTAAAACCATTCTCAATTAATGTTATACAGGAATTACTAAGCGTAATACTGACATTCTGATGTATTGTTTTGTTTTGTTTTGTCTTTAAAAATTTCTCCAAGTTTTTTTCTGCCAGTTCTAATTCAGTTTTAATTAATTCAAATTTTTCTGTAAACTCATTTAACTCTCTTTCAATCAATTTAAAAATATGTTTTTCTTGTCTCCATTCATCACCAGCTTGGGTGTATAAACTATAATGATATTGATACATTGTATCATGTCTATCAATTAAATCCGCCTCAATTCTCAATCGTTCCTTTTCAATCCATTTTAATTGAGCTTCAAGTTTTGCCGAATCATATAATTCAATTAACTCATCATATTGTAATTGTAATTCTTCAACCTCAATTAATAATACATTGACATCACTATTCATTTCATCCTCTATTGCCTGAGAGGACATGCTTGCCAATACCAAAACAAAAAGTAAATCAATCAAAACAGTTGCCTATGTACCAGAAATGAATTACATATTTGTGAAAGGTTATATCTTGTTCCAAAACTTCCGCACCACATAAGTTACACTTCACTATTATTTAATCACTATTCCCTAGTTATAAGAATAATGAACCAAGTTAATTGGGTTAAATTCACAAAGATTAGTACATGTTCTGCACAGGTTTTGGGCACCTTGATATCTCCATTCCGCCTTTTTATTTCTCATAACAATGGCACAAAAAATACACCTCAATGTCTATGAACCTCACCTTTGTCTCTACGTCTACTCTTGGTACGCAATCTAGAGCCACAATCCGGACACCATACCCTGTCAAACTCTCGCCACTGAGCACACCTTACACATCTTTTGGAGTTGTGGTACCCAAGTTTTTTTCCTATAACCACACCCTTAACGGTTGCAGTGTACTCATACTTGTGGTCAATGGGGCGTAGCTGAATGTTATGACCCATCTTTCTCAAGTCTGAAATTAATCTCATTACATATTTTTTTGTACCGACAAGTAAAATCTCCATTAACTGTATGTCTGTGTATGGTTGCTCTTTTAACAACTGTAACAACTGCATGCTTTTTGGATTCATGTCTTTGCTCTAGTCCTCAACTTTCCATTACATTCAACACATCTAGAATTATCCTTGCTTTGCCAAATGGCACACCTTGAACAATAATAGTTGACTGCATAAGTTTTAGTCATTAACGCCCTATTCATATTATAGTAGAGAATCATACTTGTTAATATGTTTTATGAATGAGTGTGATGTTTAGTAGGGCTTAGGCAGTTTGTGTTGATTTAGAAAATTATATTTTTCTCAATATTGTATTAATGTAGTAGACTACTACATTAATACATATTCTTGGACGATTGG